>Ga0247611_10001091_pt1 | contig 50177 bp, 56 predicted proteins | sample 177DNAGHGhighgp2_FD_192422 | JGI IMG/M metagenome (GOLD analysis project Ga0247611, IMG submission 192422) | Sheep rumen microbial communities from Palmerston North, Manawatu-Wanganui, New Zealand - 1770 DNA GHGhigh gp2 | ecosystem: Host-associated > Mammals > Digestive system > Stomach > Rumen... | reverse complement strand
CACAGCATCTGCGCTCGGCACTCGGAATTCCTCACCCTTCCGTTGCTGCTTGACACTACCTTGAGGCGGCTTTCCCAGAGTTCATGCCGCTTTGCAGCCACTTTTTATGTGGGAAGTTTTAGTAAAATACTCGAATTTTACACTGACCTGAGAGATGAAGTGATGGAAGGTGTAAAAAACAGAGATTATGAGTCCACAAATGCGGCCTTCAAGAATGTATTCCTGTCATACTTATTGGAGACAGGAGAAACGGTTCTCTCAGACTGTCAGTTTGTTGATTTCAAGAAGGATGCCGACAAGATCCGCCTTGATGGCTACTCGTTCAGCGATTACTTTAACTCTCTTACCCTGCTCGTCAGCCTATTCGAACCCAAACCTGTGCCCGGAACCATTCGTAAGACAGAGATAGAAAAGCAACTGAAAAAAGCGCTCAAATTCTATAAGAGCTGTGCAACGGACTATTTTCAGGAGATCGAAGAGTCTGGCGAGGGTTACCAGGCGTATGAATTCATTGACGCACACAAGAAAGATATTGAGTCCGTCACAATCGTTTTGATCACTAACAATGAGGCAATCCCCTTTGTTCCGGAAGATAACAAAGCGGGTAAGATTCCCATCAAATATGATGTGTGGGATATTGAACGTCTGTATAATGCTGTCTTCACCGGTGAAAACGTATACCGCCCCACTACGATCAAGCTCAAAAGCAAATACAAATCCCCGTTAACTATGATCCGCGTTCCTGCTGAGAATGAAATCTACGATTGCTTTGTCGGTATCATTTCTGGTCAGACGCTCGCCTCCGTATATAAAGACGAAGGACAGGATCTAATTCAGAAGAACGTACGTTCCTTCCTGCAGGCAACGGGAAAGGTCAATAAAGGCATAAAAAATTCTCTGGCGAAAAACCCAGAGATGTTTATGGCATACAACAACGGTATATCGACGATTGCGGACAGTATTACAATTGACGAAGCCCTATCATCTGATTCTGTTGTGACCATTAACGATATTACCGGATGGCAGATCGTTAACGGCGGTCAGACCACGGCATCTATCTATAATGCCATGCAATCGAAGCTTCCTCTCGGTGATGTCTTCGTCCAAATCAAACTAACCGTTTTGAAGCAACATAGCAATGATGAAGAGATCATCCATAACATTTCCCAGTATGCTAACAGTCAAAACAAGATCAACATGTCTGACTTCAACGCAAACGATCCCTATCACGTCAATATGGAGAGGATCTCCCGAACTACATATATTCCCGTAGAACGCGGAAAAGGCACGGAACAGTGGTTCTATGAGCGTGCCAGGGGCCAGTATCTGGTCGAGGTAAATCGTCAGCCTACGCCGTCTGCCAAAAAGCAGTTCCAGGCCAGATGTCCGAAGAGTAGGTGCATTTCCAAAACTGTTGCTGCAAAATGCGTTATGGCCTGGAAGGGCTACCCTGATATTGTCAGCAAAGGCCTTGAAACGAATTTCGTGTTTTTCTCCGAGAAAATACAAAGTGGTGAGATCCCGCCCCCGTCAACAGCAGGCTATATTGAAATGATTTCTACAGTGATCCTGTTTAATACCTGCGATAAGATCATAAACAACTTGAATTATGGCGGGTTTAAGGCTCAGCAGGATTACTATACCGTTGCTCTTCTGGGGAAATACTATAGTGATTTGGTCAATTTCCAACGTATCTGGGAAAAGCAAGCCCTTAATGATGAGCTTGTCACTATCATCCCCATTCTTGCAGATTTTGTATGGGATCACTTTCAGAACCCAACCGTTCCTGGTGTGAACATCGGCCAATGGTGTAAAAAAGAAGACTGCTGGGAGTTGCTTCAAGAGAGATTCGAAGGCAGCGAAATCTATAAGAACAGGAAGATAGAGAATGTATAAAACCGTTGACTTGTTCGCCGGTGCAGGCGGTCTAAGCCTCGGTTTCCAGTTGACTGAGGCATTTGAGATAGTCGCTGCTGCGGAGAACAACCCAAACGCTTTAAAAACATATAAGCGTAATCACCCTAAGACCAAGCTGTATAAAGATGTCAGGACAATCAAATACGGGAAGCTGCAAAAGGATCTTGGCCCTATTGATGTTGTAATCGGCGGTCCTCCCTGCCAGGGCTTTTCGAATGCCAACCGGCAAAAAGCACAGGCGATCAGCCAAAATAACACCCTTGTGAAAGCTTATGTGAAGGCCATACAGAAACTTCAACCCAAAGTGTTCGTCATGGAAAACGTGAGCATGATCAAGTCGGACACGCATCGTTTTTATTGTGCAGGCGGTGATGAGGCAATGATCAAAGAGTTAGGGCTGGGGCTTATTGAGCACAAAGCTGTATTAACAGAAAAATTCCCCGGCTTGGATGAGTTGTCCACGTTGCTTCAGAATGCCTTATCATTGTATTCTCAGTATCTTTGGCCTGAAGCGATATACAACGATATCAATGTTCTGTACAAGCGAAAGCACAACATTGAGAAGCTGAAAGCCTCTGCTGACAAGCGAAAAGCACGATTGAGCCGGTTCATAGAAAAAACGCATCTTGCTTACCCTCATGATGAGATCACGGATCGTTTCGTCGCGGTTTTCAAGGCAATCAAGCAGTACTATGAAAATGGTGATACAGACGCCATGGTCGAGACTTTGGAGCCTGCGGTTTCCTTGCAACGAATGTTTCGTCACTACAAGGAACTACACGACAACGATATTACCATTAACGGCTTTGATTTCACTAATGGCGTATGCGCGCTCGTTAAATCCTATTCTGTCATTGATTATATAAAGAAATCCCTTGGCGACGGACATGGGCCATATCATATAGATGAAAAAGTTCTGAATGCTATTGATTATGGTGTACCACAATATAGAGAGCGTTTTATATTATTCGGGAGCCGTATTGGTCCTGTTCCTGCTTTTCCAGAAAAGACTGTGCTTCCCGAACACTATCGTACAGTTAAGGATGCCATTGGTGATATTGAGAGTATTGAGCCGAGCCAAGATCCCAAGGAAGCCACTTTCCCATTGAAACCACTAGAGTTGCCTGAAGGAAGCTTCCTCGCATATGCCAGAGATAGTAAGCAATTATACAATCATTTCAACACAAGTACCAGCAAAGTTGCTCAGGAGAGGTATGATGCACTTGAAGAAGGTGGTAACTTCCTTTCTCTTCCGGATGAGCTGAAAAGCACATATTCCGATGCAAAACGGACACAAAGCACCATCTATTGGAAGTTGAAATATAATCAACCGTCAAACACAGTAGTAAATGTGCGAAAGTCCATGTGGGTTCATCCTAAGCATAATCGGGCGCTTAGCGTAAGGGAAGCGGCCAGACTACAATCTTTTCCTGACAGTTTCCAGTTCTGCGGTACAAAAGATTCCCAGTATCAACAGGTTGGAAATGCTGTCCCACCGCTGTTTGCAAAAGAAATAGCCAAGAGCATTGCTACATATCTTGATGGTTTTAACGATCAGACAAGATAATACGGAGCTCCTCAAATTCTGAATTTGAGGGGCTCCATTTCTATTCAATGAATTGAATTCTGTCGAGGACAGTTTCTTTACCTCCAGAAGAAATGAGAAGAACTATTTCGCAATATAGGTGTGAATCATCATCTCTAAACAATGAAAAATGGTATTCAGCATCTTCTTTTACAAAGTAATAGTATTCTTCATTTCGTTTAAATCTATCTTTGACGAACCTTACAGTGAAAATATCCACAATATGCACCTTGTTACTTGCTCAAAATGCCGAGCTTACCATTCAAACAGTGCATTACACTGATTGCATAGTATCTCGGTATGACCTGTACCTCATCACGCTCATAGACAGGAAAATGCCGGGACAAGTAGATCACAACTGTATCGCCGACTTGAACTGAAGGAACGGGAAATGTCGGCCGGACCATTATGATCTTGTCCTCAAGCGAGATATATATGGCTGCCGTGCGTCTGTGAAACAGCGTCTTCTCTATCGCAGAGCAGGTTCCTTGCAAACAGATGCAGTTGCCATTTGCCCAATCGGAAAAAAGAGAACTCCCGGCAAACAGACTATACACCATGCTTATAAGAGGTGGTATCGCAAGACGGATGCCTGGAGTAAAAACCAAACAAACAACAAGCAAAATTGCGCTGATAAGCGCGGTAAGCAGCCGAAAGGCCAGCACACGCCTAAGAGAATCCGGCAGAGAGAAAAACAGCTCTCGAAGCGATGAAAGCTTCATACCAGCACCAGCCGCTGTCGCTTGAGAAGAGTGAGCAGCGATTCAACTACGAATTCCCTGCAACGGGCTTTTTCCATCTGGTTTTCCAGTATATTCTCCCGAATATTATTCTCCGTATAGATCAGAGAGACGAGCTTCTGACGGTTCTCAACACCCAGAAGCTTTGCAGAAGGGCTGATCCTGCGCTCGGTCAGATAAACAAGCTCGGCGACTGTGAGTCTAAGGCCGGCTTCCCGCAGCCAGACCATAAAGTGCGCCTGCTGCCATCGGAGAGGAAGGAGTTCAATCGTGTCCGTCGGACACAAGATACAACGGGTCAGGATCCGGTAACGGGAGAGTGGAGTGTCCTCATCCTCCCAGTCGATCAGCCCCATCCGGTACAGATGATTCGCCGCAGCAGAGGCTATAGCCTCTGAAAAGCCGGTTCTGCCGTTGAGCCAGAGCGCAGCCTCGGTGCCGGTAAGCTGAAAATCCGTACCGCAGCGGCGAACAAACAGGAGCTCTTCCGTGGAATGCTCCAATACAATGCCTTTGGAAATGTAGATCATGTCGGTCACCTCAATTAAGTATTTCACCTCATTACACGATCCGGCAAATGAATTCGCAACAGTGTTCAGGAGTAATAAAGCAGGATAATGCAAAATCCCACGACCACAGCGACCCCGATCAGCAGATATAAAATATTCCTAACTGTTTTTTGATCTAGACCCTGTCGATACTCACCGGTATCTGTCGGCAGAACATCGTCGTAATAGCCGTCGTAACTTTCATCTTTGAAAGTCCGTTCAGTATCCGGCGTGATTCTGATACGATCAGTTTTGTGAGATATCTTTGCTTGTCGCTGCATTTTGGCGTCAGTGCGGGATTTGTTGCCAGCATTCCTGGCAGCTTTATTCGATGCAGGCTGGTTCCCAGTTTCCTGGGCTCTAGTTGCTTTCTGTTCTCTCGGCAGTAAATACCCACATTTCTGACAGCGGGACGTCTTGTCACTCTTTACTTTTGCACCGCATTTTGGGCATGTTCTCATTGTTTTCTCCTCAATTCAAAAGAATACGGTGGGCTCACAAGAAGTGAACCCACCGTAGCAGCACACAAACAGATGTTCAGGCTGGAACAAATACAGTCTCTTCGCCTGTCTGATCATTATACCAGTGAAGATTGCCGTCCAGCAGGTAGAAACTGCCGCTTCCACCGTACTTGTCATCCGAGACGGAGAAGATGCTGTCATTATAATAATTCTCTACCCAAGAATGGCCATCGGAATACACCATCACATTGTTTCTGTAAACGGATGCCGTCATCTGCCAGCAGGCGTGTCCCCAGGTGGAATCGTAACGATTGATGATCACATTCATGCTGCCGTCGCCACGATATGCGAACGTGGCTTGGCAGCGTCTGGTCACGTCTGCCCAGAGACCTTCAAAGCCTGTGCGCTGCATGCTTGGCGTACTGTAGCCAGGCGTGGTATAAACTGAAGCCGGAAGAGACTTCACTGTTATAAGCGCGGGACTTGTATTCACGGAGCCTGCGTTGTTGGTGAAACAGCAGTACACATGGCATCCGTTAAGTGCTTCGGGGATATTCTGGAGCGTCAAGTCTTTAGAGGAACCGCCGATGATCCTCAGCTCCGGGAAATAGCTCTGCACAACTGCATAGCTGACATCCAGTGAGCCATCCGGGCTTACAAAGTGCCATTCGGCCAGATCGGCATTCTCGTAACGAGCAATGAACATACATTCGCCGTTGACAGGAACAATCTCGTCGGTAGGGTCCTTCGTGACACGCGGGAGGCCGGTCTGCATGGGAGTTGGGGCATAGGTGGTGACAGGGACCGGAGGGAACGTAAAGGAGGGAGTCGGTACGGGGGTCGATATAGGGACAACGATGGGCGTCGGCTCCGGCGTGGGCGCAGGTGCAGCGGTAGGCACCGGCGTTGGGGAGGGGGTAACGGGGGCTGCTGTCACAGAGGCAGGGCGCGTTGTTGTACGGGTCTTTTTTACACTGGATCCACATCCGCTCAACAGTGTGGCAGACAGTATCAAACAGGTGAATAAAAGCAGTTTTTTCTTCATAGTCAGGCACTCCTTATAAAAAAATACAGCGGACTCGATAGACGAGCCCACTGCTTGATGAAAGCATTGTAGCATGTTTTATTTCCCGTGTCAGTGCCATGGAGGTGCCAAAAAGGTGCCATGTTTTAAAAAGCCAGCAGAAATCCAAGGACATTTCCTAATATAAGGATACAATCAGATGCTGCATGAAGAGAACAAGTGAATCAGCAGCATCGACCCAAAACATAAGAAGGCTGTGAATACGTGGAAATTGATACCGATTCTCCTTGTATTCACAGTCTTTTATTACGTTATTCAGCTTTCTCGTTAAGGGAGATACACTCATTCACAATGTTTTCAACTGTCCGAAACTGTGTGGGCGTGAGCTTGTTCAGCTTTTCGGAGAGGAGGAGAAGATCCTTGTCGATAATATCCCCTGTAAGCAGATAATCCACACTCACATTCAATGCACGGGCAATCTTCAGAAGATTCTCGGGACGTGTAGCACGTTTTCCGGACTCTGCATAAGAGACAAATTGTGGTGTTAATTCTGTTTTTTCGGCCAATACTTCTTGTGTATAACCTAATTTCTTTCGGCGTTCGGTAATCCGCTGGGCCATTTGAATAAGACAGAGCTCGTCGGAATTCATGCTCTCACCCTCTCATACATTATCTTGTTGAATTATATCCACAAGTAGCGAGAAAATTAATCGTCCTATGTTGACTAATATTAACAAGACGCGATATAATGGCCATGAATGAGGGTGAGTGCCATAAAAGAGAAGACTGCGTGTTTTACCGGGCATCGAAAGATCCCGACCCTGGCAAAGCGGAGAATTGCAAAAAGGCTTGAAGAGACAGTTTCAGAAGCCATTAACAGCGGATACAGGTATTTCGGCTGCGGCGGTGCGCTCGGATTCGATACACTTGCTGCCCAGACTGTCCTTCGGTTGCGGGAAGCCAATCCTGAGATCCGCCTTATACTGGTTTTCCCTTGTATGGATCAGACACGGGGATGGGATGAGAGGGATATAGAGGAGTATGAGAGAATTAAGCAGGCCGCGGACAAAGTGACATATACGGCGGAGAAGTATTATAACGGCTGTATGCAGAAAAGAAACCGGCACTTGGTCGATTACAGCAGTCTCTGCATCTGCTATCTTACGGAACAGAACGGCGGCACCGCATATACTGTAAACTATGCGCGGGATCACGGCTTGAAGATCATTAATACGGCGGAGAAATAAAGAATGGACATGTGGTGTTACATACAATGGACGATGCAAAAATCGTAGACCTTTTCTGGTCACGGTCAGAGCAGGCAATTTCAGAAACGAAATATGGCAGATACTGATTACGGATGAACATGGGAAGCAGAGAAAAATCTCTGCGGCTGTCATTTTTTGGTGTAGTAACCGCACTATTCTTAAGAATCCGAGTCTTGACAGAAAGGTCTATTGATGATAGACTGCACGTGAGGTCGACAGCGAATAGACCTCATTAGGAGGCATCATGATGGAAGATAAAAAACTCGGTGCAGTGGAAGCCCGCTTTGCCGATCTGATCTGGGATAACGCCCCGATCAATTCGACGGCCTTGGTGCGGCTGTGTGCGAAAGAACTGGACTGGAAAAAATCCACGACCTACACGGTGCTGAAAAAGCTCTGCGAACGCGGTATTTTTCAGAACATAGACGGCATCGTGACGCCGCTTGTTTCGCGGGAGGACTTTGCCGCCGCACAAAGCGAGCGCTTTGTGGAGGAGACCTTTGCTGGATCTCTCCCGGCTTTCCTGGCAGCTTTTGCTTCCCGTAAGCCGCTGTCTTCGGGAGAGGTTGACGAGATCCAGAGGATGATCGATGCCTACCGGGAGGGCAAGTGAAATGAACGCACTGCTGATCAAGCTGCTGAACATGAGCGCGGCAGGCAGCGTGATGATTCTTGCCGTGGTCGTTCTGCGTGCGCTGCTCAAGAAGGCACCGCGCTGGATTATCTGTGCCATGTGGGCGCTTGTGGCGATCCGGCTGATTTGCCCGGCCAGCATCGCCTCGCCGGTGTCTGCCTTTCGGGCCACACCGTTTTTTGTCAGCGAGAGCGGTGAGGTGGAGCTGTTCCGTCAGGTCGGAGTCGGCGAGCCCATGCTGGCGGTGGACACGGTGCAGATCGAACGGCCGCGGACGAACGCCGAAACGATCCGGGAAATCCCAGATACGCCCTATGCCGTCACGCAGCGCAGCCACGACACCTATCTGCCGCCGCTGGTACAGGCTCACCTGCTGGGCTTGACCGCAATGCTGCTTTATGCCATTGTCAGTATGCTGCTGCTGCGCAGGAAGGTTTCGATCTCTCTGCAGCAGCGCGGTAACATCCGGGTTTGCGACGAGGTGGCGAGCCCCTTTATTCTCGGGATCCTCCGGCCTGTGATCTATCTGCCTTCTTCCTTGAGCGAGGAGGAAAAACGCTTTGTCCTGGCTCACGAGCGCGCCCATCTCCGAAGGCTTGACCACGTATGGAAGCCGCTGGGTTTTTTGATCCTGAGTGTCCATTGGTTCAATCCTTTCTGTTGGCTGGCTTATGTACTGCTATGCCGAGACATTGAGCTGGCCTGCGATGAAAAGGTCATCCGTGAGCTGGGACGCGCCGAGCGCGCAGCCTATTCACAGACGCTCTTAAACTGCAGCGCCCATCGTATCCTAGCCGCCTGTCCCGTGGCCTTTGGCGAGACCGATGTCAAAACCCGAGTCAAAGCAGTGCTGAATTATAAAAAGCCCGCGTTTTGGATTGTTCTCGCCGCTGCGCTGAGCTGCATCGTGTTGGTTGCTTGCTTTGCGACTAAGCCGATACAGGAGCCGGGACGTCTGCCAGATCAAGGACTATCGCCGGATAATCCGGCTGTTGAAGTGCCCGCCCCTGACATCAGGCAGAATATTTATAATAGTTTGATAGGTTGGCTAAATGTATCTGCAGGAATTGATCCTGAGCTGGCAGTCCCGAATATGGAACAGATGGATATTCAGCCTTTTGCTGAGGACGATCTTCCAAGGAACATGTTCTATGAGAATGTCACGCCCACATGGTTTGTCGGGGGATTGATGAAACCTGCGACAATGCTTGCGCCGGCGTATATCGTAACGGCCTATTTTGATCATACCGGTCGGATCGTTGGCTTCGCTTCCGAAGAGGTGGAAGGATCAGTTCCATTATATGAAGCAGACGCGCAAATTACAGGGGATTCCACGCCCCCACCGGATCCTTTTGGTGTTACAGACTACCTTCCTGAATACCGGGAAGTCACAGACAAATATATCCGCGCGCTATCAGATGAGATTGATGGCACTCGGCTTTATGAAGACGGTGTCAGCATTTTGGTACGTAACTTTTATAATCAGAATCCGCTTCAACGCCTTGGATATGCTTTGGTTGACTTGAATCAGGACGGAAGGCCGGAACTTATTATAGGTTCTGTTGATAATGATGCGTTTTACGGCAACATATTATTCGACGTATACAGATTGTTCCCTGCACTGGGTCATTATGGACCTCCGCTTAAAACAGTAGAAAGTATGGAGCGTGATCGGTGGTACTACCTTAATATGGGGCCAGATTCAGCTTCAAAATTCCTGCTTAATGAAGCATCGGGCGGAGCCTCCCGCGGTGAATGGACACTCTGGAAAATGGATCCTAATCAGGTACAACTGGTCTTTGTTCAGGGGTTCGTGAAAAATGAATCTGGATGGTTTACGGCCAAACTTGTAAACGGTGAAATGGCAGCAGATCAACCGATAAGTGAGAAGGAAGTTGCGGAAACAAAGCGCTTTATTGACAGTTTCAAAGTACGCTTTTCTTTTATTCCATTCGAGACGATTTCAGCGCCGTCTGCCTCTTTGGCTGATTTATACTAAAGATCAGAAGCATACAGACCACATTCCTGCGGCAACATATTGGCAACAAAAAATCGGATAGCCCATACCCGGTGGAGAATACAGAAAATCAAAACACGGTGAACCACATCATCCTTACAAAACTGTTTAACCCAAGCTTTGCAGGAGCGAGTGGGAATAGGAGGAGAGACATGAACAGAAGAATCATTTGCATTGTGCTGTCAGCCCTTATGATATTGGCCCTCACGGGCTGCATGGGCTCAAGACCTGCGCCGATGCCTTTGATAGAAATGCAAAACAATGATGTGATATAAGAAGCAAAAGTTCCTGATAATGCAGAAAACGTGAATGTCAGCTTCACTGCGACTCCGTTTTACCAGGGCGACACGGGAACGATAAATAACAACAGCGGTAGCCAGAATAACGACGTTGGAAATGGTAGCTCTGGCAAAAATGAACTCTGTTCCGGGCAAACTGATAAGGCAGATGAATATGCTGGCGATTACATATACAGAATAAATGATGATGGTTCTGTAACTATTATAAAATACTTAGGAGTCGGTGGCAACGTGATGATTCCCACAAAGCTTGATGGGAAATCGGTTACTGCTATTGGTTATACAATTGACGATTTTAAAGGCGCATTCCAAAATTGTACCCAATTAACATCAGTAATTATCCCTGACGGTATAACAGATATACTGGATAATGCATTTTACGATTGCACCGGCTTGACAACTGTAATTGTACCTGCGAGTGTAAAGGTTATTTGGAATTGCGCATTTTCCGGCTGTACCAGCCTTGAGGCGATATACTTTGAAGGTGACGCCCCACACAATTCGCAAACTATGTTCTTGAATCCACAGAGCCAGTGCTGTACTACCACGAAGGTGCCTCTGGCTGGACGAATCCTTTTTATGGTTGCGTCACGGCAGTTTATTAAATCACCATGAACAAAAGTATTTTTTGTGTTGTGCTATTTAAAAGAAAATGTGGGCAGAATGATGTGAGGATTAGCGCCACAGTTTGATGATGGTGCTGACTTATGCTCTATGGAGCTTTATCATATGCTTGATCGAGAGGGTAACAACTATTATTTGTTCTTTGAGTTTCCTCCAGAAGGTCACACAATAGTAGATACATTCAGGGCGTTAAATAGGAGACTATTTAGTGATCCCAACCAACAGAGCATTTAATGGCAGGCAAAATATTGGAGTTAATTAGGAAGTATATTATCGGACATACAGGATTTCATCAGTGCACGAACTGTGAAGAAGCGAAAAAACGTAGTGTATGAACTGATAATGCACAATGCTGAAATGGCCAGTGATAACTACTCTGAGTGTTTTGTGATCGGTATCTTTCGCACCCGCGACAAGGCGGAAGAAACAGCCGCATAATATTTTGGCATGTCAGGGGATTCTGTGAGTATCCATGTACCTGTAGCATTACAGAAAAGGAGATCATGGATGCTCAGGATGAGATACCGGACAAAGTATTTATGGTTCATGGCTGGGATATGAACGAGAACATGGATGGAATCAATATTGTAGAAAGCTCTTGCTTGGTATCTGAAGCTCATGGCGATGCCGAGCTTGAGCGGATGAAGATCGTTCAGCCTCGTGATGAGTGGATCATAAACCGCTGGAGGATAGACGAGACCCATTGGCAGGAAGGCTTTGAATGCGTTTGAACAAAAAACCAGCAAAGTGTGGGCAATTATGCCTGCTTTTTGCTGGTTAACGTATATCAGCCGCGAGAAAGGTTCTCCTGTGCCGGGCCTGAGATCAAGTTACCCTGGCTGTCAAAGCGGGAACCGTGGCAGGGACAGTCCCAACTGCACTCATCTGGATTCCACTCTACCTGGCAGCCCATGTGCGGGCAACGGGTATCAACGGAATGGGTGCGCCCGGCCTCATCCTTGTATATCCCAACTTTTTTGCTGCGCAGAAAAACGACGCCTCCGTGACCATTCTTAAGGTCCGACGCATTTTCTGACGGTATCTGAAAGAACTCTTTTGCAAGCCCCTTTACGGCTTGCCCGCTTTCGGCGGCGATGTCTGAAAGCGTTCCGGTATCAAAGCGTTTCGGAGAAAAAACGTCTGCATACGGGCTTCCTCTTTCGCAAATCAAATCCCGGAGCAGCATAGCGGAAACCATGGCACTTGTCATTCCCCATTTCTGAAAGCCTGTAGCCACATACCAATTCGGACGGCTTTTTGCATAGCGTCCTATATAGGGAACGCTGTCTGCTGTTACGCAGTCCTGAGCAGACCAGCAGGCAATTTCATGGCTGGACGGAAACCATTCCTTTGCCATTTGACGCAGCAGATCATATTTCCCTCCGGCACTGTTTTCACCACAGCGATGGCCGCCTCCGCCTAAAAGCAGGTAGTTCCCGTAGTTCCTGAACGAAAATTCGTGCTCTGTGGCACCGATCCACATACCGTTTACCTGAGCGGCGTTTTCAAGAGCCAAAACGTAGGAACGCTCCTGATGCATACGTGTAAAAAACATTCCCGGATAATTGATGAAGGGATAGTGGCAGGCAAAAACAATATGCTCCGCACGGACCTGACTCTTTTCTGTCTGGATCAGATCCTTTTCCACACGCAGAACCGGCGTGTTTTCATAAACAGTCAAATGCCGCGCAAGATGCGCAAGAAACTGCAGCGGATGAAATTGGGCTTGATTGGCAAAGCAGACTGCCCCGGCGGTCTGAAAGGGGAGTGATGTCTCCCGAACGAAAGAGGCGGGCAAGCCAAGGGACGCGGCAGCTTCGGCTTCAGACAGAAGCTCTTCGATGTCGTCTCCGTAAACATAGGCGTTTCGGCCTTCAAATGAGCAATTTATTTTCTCCCCGGCAATCAGATCCCGGTACGCCTGGAGCGCGGCTTCGTTTGCCTGCGCATATTGTCTGGCTCTTTCACAACCAAGAGTCGTGATAAGCCTGCGGTAAACAACTCCATGCTGCGAAGTGATTTTTGCTGTCGTATTGCGTGTCTGTCCGCTGGCGATCCGCCTGGCTTCCAACACGACAACATGATGCCCGGCGTTTTGAAGCGCAAAGGCCGTAAGCAAGCCGGTAATCCCCGCGCCGATGACGGCAATTTCCGTTTTGATGGGTTCGGAAAGCGGCTCACGCTCTTTGAATCGGCAGCTTTCAGACCAGATTGAATTCATGGCATTCTCCCCAAAAGAAGCAATGATTTACAGTTCAGACAAGTCAGCGGCAGGGATATCGTTTTCCAGGTTGTCCCTGGCCAGATCGGTGTCAACAACAGGATAGAGGTCCGCAGGGATGGGCCTCTCCGAAAGATAGATTTTGGGATTGATCCCGTCAGTTCCGCTGATAACAGGAGGGGCGTTTTCCTTGGTGTGTGTTGCTTTTCCCTGCAGTTCCGGTACGGACTCCTGCCGATTGCGCTGCTGCGTGTGCGTGTACTCCGGGCGTTTCATACCCTTCTTTGACATGGTCAAATCACCTCAGGATTATTGTTGCACAAAAATGCGAAAATATCACAGTGTATCGGCTCTTTCAGTTTGACGATCTTTATGGTAGATACAGATGCTGTGTTTCATGAATTCAGATCAAACAAAAGAGAGCCGGTACTGCATTGAAACGGTACCAACTCATGGTTGTGTCAGTATTGTGTGCGCGGAGGCTGCTGTCAAAGGAAACGGCTATGGAAGTCTCATCTCGGCCAGCAGTTCATGGAACCTTGATAGTACGTATCTCATTCGGCGTAATTCTGATACAATCTGTTTTCTCAATGTCTTAGTTTGACAAAGATTATTGATATTGGTGCGTTGCCTTGATTGTTCCTTTGAGCGATCATGGGCACTGTACCACATCCATTTTACTGCAAAAAAGACCTGCTTTACCGCAGAGTTCACAGCGGTCAGGCTTTTCGTGCTACAATAAAATACTATAACACATAATCGAATATTTGACTCAGCTGTTAGTGCCGTAGTCGTTGCGCTTATATTTTTTACTTTGGTAGCATGATCAAGCATTAAGCATAATATAGGAACATTTTTCAACAATTTTCATATTAACAGGATAGAAGCCACTAAAAAACATAATGAGGTTTTACGATGAGACGAATCATATCACTTCTTTTAATCTGCATTCTGCTGAGCGGCTGCGGAAGGGCAACCGACCGCACGCCGGAAAAAGAGACAGTTCCCGGCGTGGACGTGAAAACCGGACAGTGGATCGGACGTGGCGGGAGCTTCTGCCTGGAACCGGCGTCCTATCCTGCAAACTGCGAGTTCAGCTTTACCCATGGAGGAGAGCGTTTCTTCGTCATGGTACCGATCAATGGGCCTGCGCGCATCCTGCGAGGGGAGCGGGAGATATGCCGCATTGACGGCGTTTTCATCGGGGCCTGTGCGGAGGAGGACTGCTTCTGGTATGCCGATGAGGAACGCGGCGGCGACGGTAATATATGCGTAAGCGTTCACCAGACAGACTACGACGGCGGCAAAATGGACGTGAAGAAGCTCCAGCTTCCTCAGGGTTGTTATCCAAGAAGCTTTGCCTTGGCAGAGTACGGCTTCTGCCTCAACTGCTCAGATCGTCTGCGCCTGTTTGACCGCACAGGCGGCTTTCTCGTGGACATTCCTCACGCCGACTGGGCAGGAACACTTCTGAAGAGCAATAACGGAGAGATCTGCTTCCTCACCAAAAACGAAAGCAGTGGAGGCACCGTCAGCAAGATCAACCGGGAGACGTCGCAGTTGGAGACGCTTTTCACCTATTCGGCAGGCACAATTTGCACCGGGGATCATTTGAGCCCGTTCCTTCTGATTCAATCAGACGGTATTTATCATGTAAATACATCCGGTGAGACAGTGCCGCTGGTCATCTGGGAGGAATGCGGTCTCGCCCCGTCCGGGATCATACAGGTGGAAGAGGAGATCGACGGCAGTTATCTGATTCTCAGCACAAGCGATGAGCCCATGCGTATGCGACAGGCTGATCCAACCGAACTCAAGGCACGAACACGCCTGACGCTTGCTGCGATAGGAAATGTCGGTTCACTTTCGCGTGAAGTCGCAGCCTTCAACGCGAGAAGCGCCGACAGCTATGTTCAGCTGATTGATCTGACTGAGGGCGGATTGGATCAGGAGCAGGCGATCACACTGCTGAATACGCAGATCGCCAGCGGCAATGGACCGGATATGCTCGCCTTTAGAGGCAATTCGCTTTCGCCGTTCCCCTATATCCGAAAGCGAATGCTGCGTGACCTGGAGGCAGATCTTGCCGCTGTTCCAGACCTGGATGTGAACGACCTGGTCTTTGCAAGACCGGTCAAAAACGACTGCGGCGGTCTGTATCTGCTTTCTTCCGATTTCTCGGTCGAGACAAGGCTGGGACTGCGGGAGACCTTCGGCGATACCGATGGATGGAGTTTCGATACTTATCTTGCTCTTGCCCGCACAACGCCCTCGGACCGCATGGTCATGTACAATCTGACACGGGAATACTTTCTGGAGCAGAGCATGAGCCGTTATCTGCGACAGGCAATCGACTGGCAAGACGGGACCTGTGGCTTTGACAACCCGGATTTTGTCCGACTTCTGCAAGCAAGTAAGGATATGATCGAGACGCCGGAGGACGCAAGTAACATGGTCTTCGGGACGAATCTGATGGCAGACGGATATATGGCAACAGAGCTTGTCCTGCTCAACCGGGTAATCAGCCTCGCACAATATACACGTCGGATCGGAAAACCGGTCAGTGTGATCGGCTGGCCTACGCAGGACGGCAGCTGCGGCACAGATATCACCATTCGGCCGGTGGGAATCCTGACAAGTTCACGACACCCGGAGGCCTGCCTCAGGTTCCTGAAGGACTGGCTTCTGCATCCTTCCGAGATTCCCTGCTACCGCCCGCTGCTGGAAGCGCAGCTTGAAGAGGCCAGACATATAAAGACCGATGCACAGGACGAACCTTTTGCTGTGTCCCTGTCCTCTCCTATGACCGAGGAGGAAATTCAGCAATTTGAAAAGATGATTTCATCCATTGAACATACGACGCTCTATGATGAGACAGTGTTGGATATCATTCGCTCAGAAGCTGCTGCCTTTCTTGCTGGACAGCGAAGCGCTGAGGAGACCGCGCGCTTGGTTCAGAGCCGTGTCAGCCTCTATGTATCTGAGCAGCACAATTAAGGCAGGCTTGCTCCAATAGTATTGAAACTCACAGAGGCTAAATAATTATAAAAAATTTGACAAAGCATGTCCCCAATCTGTAAAACCATGACATATCAATTATGAGAAGAAAGAATGCGTATTTTCAAAATTGGTCGAAATATAGGTTGACATAATACAACATTTATGTAAAGATGATATCATGGTGGAAATGTGTGACAGTTGTTTTCCGCCACGAGACAAGGGGGAAGAGAGTGTGGACAGAGACCAGGATCGGCTTCTGGAGGAGCTTTACAGGGAAATGTACAGTGTTTTGCTGTGCTATGCAAACGCTGCGCTGAAAGATAAAGCTCTTGCGGAGGAGGCGGTGCAGGATACGTTTCGCATTGCGTGCGCGAAAGCCGATGATCTTTCTGCAAGCGTGAATCCAAGAGGCTGGCTGATGCTCACACTGAAAAACGTCCTGCGCAATACCCGCAGAGAACTTGCCGCCCTGAACCAACTGTTCGTATCTGCTGTATCCATTGATGATGAAATCGTTCTGGAAACATACGCTTCAGGGACAGATTATGAAAAGCGCATTGAGGATGATGAAGTCAGCATCCTGTATTCCGACCTCCTTTCTCCAGATGAGTACAGGCTCCTGAAACGGATCGTGCTCCAGAAATACACGATCCGCGATGCGGCAAAGGAGCTGGGTATCTCGATTGAGAGCTGCAAAAAGAGAATCCAGCGGATCAAAAAGAAGCTGAGAAAAAAGCTGGAGGAAGAACCGAAGGCAGACATAGCAAACACCAGCGGAAAAAGGGGGAGGGAGTAAGATGCATAGGATTGATGCCAATACCTCCAGAGACTTTTCCCGTTTTGATATGCTCAGTACCGATGAGCTGCGTCAAATCATCCGGCAGGATTCCTTACTGAATGAGAACGAAAGCGCCAATGTGGAAGCGATCCTGTACATTTCAAAACTGCTTTCCGACAGAGAGCAGGCTGACAGGCCGCGAGATGTGGCCGCGGCGTGGGAATCCTTTCAAAAAGACTACCTTCCTTACAGCGGTGATCCGGAGCCATTGTATGCACTGGACGAAGAAGTCTCGGAAAGACAAGCTGAGAAGAAAAAACGAACGCGTATTTTGATTCCGGCTGCTGTTCTTGTTGCGGCAATCCTCCTGCTCTTTGCGGTCTGGATGTACAATCCAAAGCAGGGGACTGCTCCGGATCAAACAGAAGTGTCCCTCTTTCCGGAACTAAGCGCGGCACTCAGCGCCTGTGATGTGAAGGAGGCGGTGATTCCCAAATGGCTGCCGAAAAAATATGAGGGAGAGGATCTGAAAATTATAGAGACACCTGAGGGGTGGCACTTTCACGATTTTTGCGGCACGAATACCGACTTCATTGTGATACAAATTGAACAATTTAAAGGCGAGCCGCTTGGCCATAGAGTGTATGAGACAGACCCAGGAGACCCCGTCATCTATGAGGCGGGCGGGATCGAGCACTATCTGGTGACAAATCACGCCCAGCGCCTGGCCATCTGGAGGACGGAAGATATGGAGTGCTGCATACGGGGAGAAATCTCAGAGCGGGATATGAAGCGGATCGTAGATTCAATCTATAACTAAGGAGAAGACCGTGGAAAGAGAACAGAAGGCGCTTTTGGAGTTGTTGTATAAAGATATGTATGTCGTCCTGCTAAGCTATGCAAATGCCTCAATGGAAAATGAGACGCTTGCAGACGAGGCAGTACAGGACACTTTTCGCATCGCATGGGCAAAAAGCGCCGAGTTCGCAGCTTGTGCCGATCCGAAGGCATGGCTGATGCTCACCCTGAAGAACGTCATCCGGAATACCCGCAAGGAACTTACGGAGCTGAACCAACTGTTTATTTCCTTTGAGCTTTCAAACAATGAAAGCGGACAGAATATTCAGAATGATTTGCTGACGCATGAGGAATACGAGCTTTTGTCCAGGATCGTGCTGCAAAAATACACAATCAGCGATGCGGCAAAGGAACTGGGCATTTCGATTGAAAGCTGCAGAAAGAAAGTACGGCTGATCAAACAAAAGCTCCGAAAGAACCGGCAAAGTAATCAAACCACGAACTCCGGCGGCAGGACAGCAAAAGGGAAGGAGGCGGAAACATGAGCAATTCGGATAACAGCGGGCATCGGGATTATTCCCGCTTTGAACGGCTGTCAAATGAAGAATTAAGAAGCATCCTTGCACGGGATTCTCTTCTGGATGACGGGGAAGACGCAGACATGGACTCGATTTTGGCCATCTCGGAAATCCTGGCCGGAAGAGAGCATACGTCCCCAAGTGAAATTGATGCTGCATGGGAGAGCTTTCAGAAGGACTATCGCCCTTATACGATGGACGCAAAGCCGCTGTTTGCGTTGGATGATGAAAAAGAAGAACGCTCGGAAGGGCGCAAGAAAACCCGCCTTCTGGTGCGCATTGTCAGCATAGCGGCGGTGATTTCCCTGCTGCTTGGCTTCGGAGCGGTGACGGCCTATGCGCGGAAGGGAGCGTTGTGGAACGTTGTCGTCAACTGGTCACAGGGCTCTTTTCGACTCGCCGATCCAGACGAACCGAAGCCCGGGCCGTTCTATGCACTGGCTACCGCACTAAGAGGCTATGGAATCAGAGAACCGCTGGTTCCCAAATGGCTTCCGGATGGCTATGGAGAGGGTACATTTCAATTTGAAGATACTCCGGGATTTATGCATTTTTTCAGTGCGTGCTTTAACGGTGAAAAAGAAATTCACATGAACGTCTTCCACTATTCCTCGGAGCAGCGTCCGGAAGTAATATACGAGTCGGATACTTCTGTACCGTATGAAATCTATGAAGCCGGGGGCGTAGAGCATTATCTGATGATGAACGACAAGTATCGCAGGGCTGTCTGGATGAATGGCGACCTGGAATGCTCAATCTTAGGCGAAGTGTCAGAGCAAGAGATGAAACGGATCATAGACTCGATCTACAAATGAACAGCGGCCACTTGTGGTATTTTGAATCTACGACATGGAGAGCTTATGAGAATAGCAATTTGTGATGATCTTCCTCAATTTACACAAGAGCTGAAAAGCAGGCTGGAAACGATCTGTGCCCAAAATGATTGGGAGCTTACGAGCACCTTATTCACCTCTTCTCAGACAATTCTGAGCGCGGATCTGTCCGGTACACAGGTCGTCTTTCTCGATATAGACATGCCGGGTACAAATGGTTTGGCGCTTGCAAAGGAATTGCGCCGCAAATACCCCGGGATCATACTGGTTTTTGTCACGGCGTTCATTGAGTACGCACCGGAAGGGTATACTGTCTCCGCATTTCGCTATATCCTAAAACAAGAGCTTGATCGTACCCTCGCGCCGGTCTTGGAAGATGTTCATCAGAAGCTTTATGAATCGAGTGAATATATAACACTCCGACAGAGGGATGGAGCAAAAGCTATCTATTTAAGCAGCATTATCTATCTTGAAGGTACACCAAACAGACGGGTGCTTTTCCATACCAATGACATAGATCAACCGATTGAAGCACCTGGCAAACTGGCCGATTACGAATCAACGCTTCGGGACAAAGGTTTCCTGCGTCTCCAGAAAAGCTTCATTGCCAATATGTCTCATATAAAACGAATCAGCAATTACCAGGTGACGATGAGCAACGGAGAAAACATCAGGGCATCTGAAAGAAATTACCGTGATATCTGCAGCGCATTCCTGCGTTGGAAGGGGCAGCATCTATGAGTCAGGGGCTGGCTTTTGTTTTTAATACAGTCCTGATCCTCATAGAAGACTTCATGTTTCTGCTTCTTATAACGGGATTGTTTACGCCAAAGTACAGAGGACTTGTGACAGGAGCCTGGTTTTTCACACTCTCGTTTTTGAGCTGTGTTCTGCTGTATTTCTTCGGGGATTCAGGAATCCTGAAGATTGCCTTGTCGTTAGGGCTTTATACCGGATGGGCGATGGGAGCTTATAAGACATCCTGGAAAAAGGCTGTATTTACGGTACTGTTCTGGATTGCCTATGTGACAATCGGGGATATCTGCCTGATGGCTTTGCTTACGGCGGCAACAGGGCAGGGGATGACAGAGCTTATGCGTGATGCGGGCACATATTATCTTTTCTGCTTCTGCATCAAAACGGCAGAGCTTCTGGGCATCGTGATACTGCGTGCCTGGCTGCATTCTCATGTTGTCAACGAGACGCTCACATTGGCGGACCTGCTACGGGTGATCGTATTCCCGGCGGCCATGCTTGCGGTTTCCTTGTTCCTCATCCGGTTTTATATCCGTGTGCCCGAATTGGCAGCGGAATTAGCTATCTGCAATGCAATCCTTCTTGCTGCAGATTTCGCATCGGCATTTCTTGCGCTTTATCTGGAGCATCAGCAGAAGCTTTCCCATGATAATGTTATCCTTCGTGAGAACATGAAAAGGCAGATTGATAATGTGGAGACATGGAGAGCGGCTTTCGATAATCAGCGCAGGCAGACGCATGATTTTCAGAACCACCTGCTTGTCTTGCATGGACTCATTGAGCAGAAAGGCTTGCAGGGAGAAGCTCTTCAATACATTGAGAAGCTCCAAAAGACAGATTCGAGCAGTATGCTGCCGCTCAGGACAAACAGGATGGTTGTGGACATTCTCCTCAACCAGAAGCTTGCCATAGCTGAAAGCCGAAAGATCCTGTTCCTTTCACAGCTCGATGATCTATCCCGGTTCCCACTGACAGACGATAATCTGATCACGGTTCTTTCCAATTTGATTGACAATGCACTGGAAGCCTGTGAGAAAATAAAAGACCCGGAAAGACGTGTAATAGACTTGAAGATGCGCGTGGAATCGTCCGCGTCTTATCTGTATATTGAAAACACAACGGCATTCCCGGTTTTAATCAGGAACAACCGCATTCTTACATCAAAAGAAGAGAGCACAGAGCACGGATATGGCCTTCAAAATGTCTATGCAGTTCTGGATCAGGCTGACGCAATTTATTTGGTGGAGTATGTCCCGGAAAAACAGTCTTTTATCTTCTCCGCACAGATACCGCTTCCCATGCAAGAAGCATAAATACTGGAATCAATAGAGGAAACAAAAGAGAATAAATAACTGGAGATGAGCAAACATGCCCAAACGCCGCAAAAAACGAAAACCAGCGCGGCCGCCGCTGACAAAGCTGGATGAATGGCTGTATTTTACAGGTGCGGCGATTTTCATAGTTGCCCTAATTGCGTCTTTGTTTGTGATCAATCTTTTGGAAGATGTGTATTATTTTTCTGATCAATCAATCTTAGCAGTAAAAAAACATGCTTCAGAGCTTCTTTTTCTGCCGGCCGTTTGCTACTTGATGTTGAGCGTAATCCCAATCTTCCTTGTGCCATACGGAAACGATCAACCGCTTTTCGGTGATCCAAAGATACGCTATGGCAGCCCGCCCTGGGCGCCGGATTGTTATCCCATCTTCGGGCGGCAACGTCATCTGGCGCGCCTTACACCGAAAGCACACCAATTCAGAAAAAGAATGCTTCATTTCTGGTTCGCCGGGTTGTTAATAGTTTTGGCCCTGGCACTGCTCAGCTTTTTCGGGCGGGACTGTCTTCTGCGAGATTACAGTATTGTCTCTTATGATATGCTTAATCGTGAAAGCAACCGTACATTTCCTTCAGAATTTTCATCCTTAGAGCTTGAAGCCGAGGTTCGGTATTATAAAAGCTGGTCGACTTCCGTTAAAGCAAAGCTCAATGCAGCAGAAGGAGACAGTTTTTCTTTTGAAAGCAGGGATTTCGCAAATAAAGATCGGGTACTGGCCTTGCGCAGCATGCAGACGCTCAAGGGTATGGTTCCGCCTCAAAATGTCAGTCTGCAAGGACGAGATAAGCTAAGAGATTTGGTGAGACGCGGGAATTATACCAAGGAAGAGACCGCCTTGCTGTATAATTTGTTTAATACAGAGATGCCGGTTGAACAGAATGAAGAAACAGGACCCGGCATCTTTGAGAAAAACGGTCTGTACAGCATCCGCATTATTGATCCGAAGGGCGTTCTTCTCGCAGAATACGGCCCATACGGAAAAAAACCGATAATCGAAGATGTGGGAAAGCTGCAGGCTGTTTCAGTTCAGACAGGAACCGGAGATGCAGCACGCTGGACAATCTACTATGATCCCGGAACAGGACAGCTGTCCGAACCATTCATGGGGGTATTGAATACAGACGGGAAACTTGTTGTTTATATCGCGCCTGATGGGAAAGCCGTCTGTGTAAAAGAAATTTTTGGGCAGTATTATGAACGATTTGAAGCGTTTTCAGAAGATTTGGCTCCAACGGCGGAACCATTTGTAGGTGCGGAGCTATGCGAGGACGAGCAGAGCCTGGTTCTCACATACCTTGCGGGTAATGATTATCATAAGACAACGGAGCGCATTGAATTACAAAGGGAATTGAGATTACAAGAATAGGAACAGAAAAAATAAATGTACGATGAAAAATGATCAGCAGAGGTATAGAGAAATGATACGTCCCGTATGCACCCGGCGCATCAGCACAAAAAACACGCCGGAAGAGATCCATGACAAACTGCGTATGTCCAAGCTGGAAAGCGAGCCGTTTGTCTATATTCTAAGCTCAGCAAGTCCGGACGAACTCATTTTCAAGCCCCACAGGGTGGGAAGCTGGCTTAGCAGAAATTCTTTTGCCGGGGAACTGGTATTGCATATTACGCCGATGGACACCGGAAGTGATATAGAACTTGAACTGATCCAGAAGAAATTCATGGTCTGGTTTGTAAGGCTTTGGATCGCTTTTGCCGCATTGTTTGGGCTTGCAACGCTGATTTCGTGCCTGAGTGGATACACAGCTCAGTATATGCCGCTTCTTATTCCGTGGGTGATGATACTGTTCTTTTATAGCATTTACACTGTAAGCTGCCGCCTTACCGCGCGAAGTCTTGAACGGCAGATCAAAGATATATTGGACGAAGAATAAAAACGGCAGGAGGATATAAGATGGGCTGCTGGGGAATGGGAATGACGCAGAGCGACCAGTTCATGGAGACATATGAAACCTTCATGGACGAGTATAACGAAGGTGCTGCTGTACCCGATATAACGAAAAAGATTCTGGAGCAATATCTCAAGGAGTTTTCAGCGGACGACCCGATCCTGCACGATGTCTGGTTTGGCCTGGCCAAAGCAGAATGGATGTGCTGCGAGCAATCAGAGGAAGTCCTGACACGAGTGCGTGAAATCATCGAAAGCGGCGCAAACCTTGATTTTTACCGGGAATCAGGCGCGGATAATCAGGATCTCAAAGTTCGGAAGAGAAATCTGGACGCCTTTTGGAGGACAATCTCGACGCCGCGCACAAAGCCCCGGAAGCGGACGCCAGAACCAAAAACAAAACAGCTGCCGCCTCTGGAGCCGGGAGATGTAGTGACCTATCCGGTCGAAGGCGGGCGGCGTGTGCTGATCGTTCTGGACCGCCCTCAGGTAACCGCGTATTATCAGCCGCTGTTTTGCTGTATCCTGAAACGGACTTTTGCCCGTGATGAGATCAAGACTCTGAGTGTGATGACAGAACCGATCGGCTGGTTCGGCCTCTACGACGCGCCGGAGTTTCTACCGCCGTCGTCGCTCAAACCGATCGGGCATATCGAAGTGCCGGCGAAAGTGTACGCCAGCCTTTTCGATAAATGGCACGGCTGGAACGGCCTTGTGCTGATTTCTGAAAGACGAAAAGATTTTACCGCAGACTATTCTGAAGCCACTTCCTACAACCTTAATAATCTGATGCACGACAAAATTTGTCCCGATAGACCGCTCCTGCGTGTAATTGGAATCAGCGGTTGCGGCAGCAGAGAGGAAATATTGCGCTTTACAAAGTATTTAACAGAATGTATTTAGGAGGAACAAATCATGTCGGTCGATGTGATCATCAGACAGAAGGGGCTTTTTAGAAAGACGCTTGCGCTACAGTCTGTTACAGGCGGGGAACTGCGGTATGGAAAATATAACAGCGGCTGGAGGCTTGAAGAGGATGAAAAGCTTGACCTGACGGATTTCACCTGTTATCTGCCGGAGGCCATCGGGCGGGGGATCAGCGTAACATGGGACCCGAGGCAAAAACGCGAGGTATCGCTGCGTCTGCTGACGCCCACCGGCACCGAAGAGATCCGCGCCTTTTACCGCATGGTGGAGCGTGTCGTACACTTCTGGCACGGCGAGCTGGAGGTAGACAGTAGCACCATCAGTCTGGAGGAATGGATGAAGGGGCAGGAAGACTATTTTCGGTTCAATACCGAGGCGCTGAAGACCTTTTGTGAAGAGGTATTGAGGGGGGAGGGCGGCCAGTGCTTCTTCAGCGCCCGCTGGCCGCTTTTTATGGGAAAAGAGGAAGCGATGCTTTTCCTGAATCACCCGGAGACCTTCGATGCCTGGCTCCATGAGCGGCAGAGCGTGGATGCCTATTACGCTGTTCCGGGATTCTTTGTAGATGAAAACGGCGAGACCTTCGGGCGCTATGCGCTTCCGGAGGACTGTCGCAGTATTTTCCCGCGCAAAGGCAGCGTCCCCTTCGGCGCGATTGATCCCGCGACAGGGAAAGCGTTGGAATGCACACGCTATGAGCTGGCGCTCTACTCAGGTACAGAAGGGCGTATCATTGGGACAATTCCCTATGAGCGACTCTTTGAACGCTTCCCGCAGGACAAGCTCAGCCGCTACGATGATAGGTGCATGCTTTTAGAACCGCTTACGCTGGACGAACTCCGGGCCCTGATGGAGTGCGCGCATAATGTGAATACAACGATAGATTAAAGAGGAACAGGCTGTGAAGAAAAAGAGAAGAGCATACCTTATCCTGGTTTTCGCATGCTGCGTACTCATGTTCGCGTGGATCGGCATCGCTCTGATGCTGACGGGAGGCAGGGATTTTAAGGATTTCAGCGCAAAGGATTGGGGCATCTTCAAAGGCTTTATCGCCGTAGAGCTTTTGACCGTGGGATTGACCTTTTATTTTGCCAACCGTGCGGGAAAAATGAACGCGGCTCTGGGCGGTGTCCCGCCCCAGCCGAAGCTCGATTCCATCGAGAAGAAGCAGCGCCGCGTGATGACAGCGCTATTTATCCTCGGAGCGGCAATCAGCTACAGCGCTGAGCTTTTTGGTATCTTGAGGCTGCGGCAGGCGGAGGAAACCTGGAGGCCAGTGCTCCTCTGTATGGGGCTGCTGTTTGCAAGCGCACTCATAAACCCCATTCTTGCAAACCGGTATTTGCACGCCCTTTCCCACAGACAGGAGCAGGAGGGCGACAGCTTCCTGTTCGTGAAAAAAGCAGATGCGGTCGGAATGCGGGAGGAAAAGCTGAGCCTTTTAAGGCGCCTTCGCGTATGCGCTGGAATTTATGCCGCGACTCTGTTTCTTATCGCTCTCGTGGGGAGCTTTTTCGCAGGGGGATTACACAAAATCGAGCGTGTAATCTGGCTCTGGTGGCCGTTCGGCTTCTTTGCCGGCGCTGCCATGGCACGGTATCCGCTTGTGATTTGGGGTAGCTTTGATACACAGTATAACAGTTTGGAATGCAAAAATTTTCCAAAGCTCTGGAGCCTCTGCGAGCGAGCTGCACAGGCTGTCGGCTGCCGGGACACGCTGAAGCTGTGCACGATCGGAAACAGTGATATTACCGTCTTCGGCAAGGGCGGCGAGTGTATGGTAAGTCTCGGTATTGACGCGCTACTCACACTGACGGAGGATGAAGTATACCAGACTCTGCTGCGTGCCTTCGCCCCGTCTGCGGACAAGCGTGCGAGAAGAGAAAACCGCTATGCCTACTGGCTGCAAGGCGTACGTGATACGCATGCGCTTGCACCGCTGTGTGCGATTGCCTTTCGCCTGCCGGACACGGTATATCAGTTTCAATACCAGCTCTTCTGCTATGCCTCAGGTTTGTGTGAATGGGAGACGACGGCAGCGGCCATAGAAGATCATGCTGATCCCAAAGTCGCAGCCTCGTCCCTGCTTCGCGCGCAGTATTATGAGCTGTGGAACTGGGAGCAGGAGAATCGGGACTTCCCGCAAAGAAATACATACGAAGAGCTGCTTCATGATTTGCGCTATATAATGCCGGAAAACTTCCGACGGGATCTTTCAAGCAGAAAAGCATTTTGGGACAAGCAGATCGAAAACGAGCTGGTGCCGGAGGATTGGCCGGACAGAACACTCATGGAAAAGATCAAAAGCTTCGGCATTGAGAAGCCTGAACTGTTGCCCTATGCGGTTTCTCCGCAATATCGGGATGAGGTGCTGCGGGCGACAGAGAAGGTCGATGATGCGGATGCCCGAGAAGCGTATGAGAATGAAAACCGTGCGGCTCAAAAAAACCTGGATGAATGGGAAGCAGAGGGACGACCTTTGCGTCCGCAGGACTATGGCGGGATCATCAATTCCTTGCGCACCAGAGGGAGAATCAGTGACGCCCTTGCACTTTGCCAGCGTGCGATCGATGAACTGCCTGACGGCGTCTCTGTAGATTATCCCTTCTACTTTCAAGGGTGCAAGCTCCTGCACGAATGGGATGAGCGGGGACTACGGTATGTTTATCGCGCAATGGAGGGAAACGGCAATTATATCGAGGATGGACTGAAAACCATTTCCTTCTTCTGCCGCTACAGTGGAAACAAGGAAGCAATGCGCCAATATGAGGAGCGTGCGCAGGAACTTCAACGACGGCATGAGGAAGAGGACGCTGAGATTGGCGTTCTGCGCCGCACGGATGAGCTCAGCGCTGAGACGCTGCCGATGTCTCTGAAGGAGAGCATATTAAAGGAAATCCTCTCTATCGACCACGGCGAGATCAAGCGGATTTTTCTTGTACGCAAGCGCATCACACCCACGCGCTCCACCAGCGCCATGGTTGTGCAGCTCGATCCGAACACATCAGAGGCGCGCCGTGAAGAGATCATGCAAAGAATATTCAACCTCCTGGATGACAGCACAAACTGGCAGTTTTCACTGTTCGATTATGAAGCAGTTCGTCCCGTGGGGGTAGAGCGGATCGAGGGCAGTGTGTTCTATGAAAAGGAGAAAAATGATGAATAACAGAAATAAAGACATGTATCTTCCCGACTGGCTGCTTGCCTTTGGTGTATTTCTGATCGCAGGGGCGGTCTTCTGTGCGGTCATGGCATATCTTACTTCTTACGACACAGGTTTCCTCGTAGTATGCCTCGGCCTTTTTGGACTTGGTGTCTCCGCTATTCTGTGCTGGCGGAATCAGGGCATTACGATGCTCAGCGACAGCGTGTTTGTCTACTCCACGATGTTTGGCAAGAAGACGGAATACCTGTTTTCGCATATCACATCTCTGCGGCAGAATCAGGATTCCATGACGCTGTTTGTGGACGGTGATCAGAAAATTCATATTGAGGCCTGCGCCATCATGTCTGACCGCCTTGCGGATGCCATCGCCGCCGCGCTTGGGAAAGCGGAAGGCCAGCGATGAAAAGGAAAAAACGATCCATTCTTCTGGCATGTGTGCTTGTATTCTTCCTCCTTTGTGCCTACGGAGTCTATAGCCTGTTTTTTGATATACAGAGAATCAAGGGGCAAGAAAAAATGCAGGAGCTTTCCTCGCCGGACAGGCAATATACCGTGATCGCTTATCTGAACAGTGGCGGTGCGACTACGAACTACGCGGTCTTGTGCGCGGTGAAGAACAATCAGACGGGCAGAACCAGAAACATCTACTGGAACTATCCCTGTTGGAACACCGATATCGCCTGGCTTGACGGTCATACCGTGACAATCAATGGGATCGCGCTGGACGTCAGGCAGGATACTTACGACTATCGAAATCCGTAGGAGACGGATCGGATATGATTCAAAACAAAACAATCAGAACTATTATCCTTGCGCTGATTGCTGCTTTTACGCTGTGTGGCTGTGGAGCTTTGCAGTTTAGACGCATTGAGACGAATGATCCGAGAGATTACGGCGCAATTCAAGGGACTACACGAACAGCCAAAAAAACAGCAATAAAAGACTTTGAACGATTTTTTCCTCCCAAGATAGAACCATTCTATGAGGATGTACAATATCACTTTATTACCCAGGATGTGGACGCGCTATCATATGAGATCTTTTTGGAGTTTGTAATCCCGGAGCAAGAAGTGTTTGATACTTGGACTGCCTTAACAGCGCAGCAGGGAGACTTTCAACCCTGTCCCTTTGCAGAGGGGTGGCTTGAAATGGTGCCGGAAAAGAATTACTTGCACCTTTCCGGAAGTGTCAGCGAGCCAAAAGACGATCCCCGTATAGATAGTGCAAACATTCAGAGAACTTTGATCCAGCCGGTGGAAAGGCGCATTGTCATTGTGTCTCTGCGGGTATCGGACGGGGGCGCATCCAGAGTCTCCGAGCTGAATATATTTTTCAATCGTTTTGAACTTGACCCGAAGACGTTTGCGGTTATGTTGAAGGAAACAGCATAGTTGAAAATGAAGTATCGGTGAATGCAAACGAGGTGGGATTGTTATGACAAAAGCGAAAAAGATCTTTCTGATTATGCTTTCGATTATTATTGTCATCGCGCTGCTGTATGCCGCGTTTGTTGGGGGCGTCTGGTATGTTCTGCCGAACATCGGACTTGGCGGCGCGGGGGATTGGAGCTTTGACAAAATTCCGGGGAACTATGAGATCTGGCGGATGCACGCAAAGGATGTTTCCTTGATCAAAATGTTTTCAGATCGCAGCGGGGGCGAAAAAGTCCTGGGCCCGTTTATTCTCTCCTTCTGCTGGGATCAGAGATATATCGGGCTGCAGATAGATCCCTGTTATGATGATCCGCAGGAAAAGGCAGAGATAGAATACAGGGGCCGGAATGGCCTATGGGGAAGTATAGCCCCATGAAGTTTGAAAAACAGATAAAAAACGGCGAAAGTACACTATATGTGTTTAGAGACGTTGATACAAATGAAGAAAAGGTAATTGAGCAGTATTATTAAACAAAGGGCAGTCTGTTCTATGAAAAGGAGACAAATCATGTGGACCGAACTGAAAACCGAGGAAGAGCTTACAGCCTTTATGAACCGGGTGAGCTGGTTCCACGACAGTGTACTCAAGGAGCTTTCCTATGTCAGCGGTGCGTATGTGGACGAAGATTTGAACATGCACCCCGTGGATGACAAAGCCTGCCTGCATATGCTGATCCAACGGCAGGACGAGACGCTGCCCGCGCTGGAATTGGAGTTTTCGGGCTTGCAGGAACTGCGGCTTTACCCGACTGATCCGGCTTACACAAGCGAGATTCTGGACGCCGCCCTGTTCCTTTGGGATGGACTCATCTGCTGGTGTGACTGCGGCGACATTGGCCCGGAATATTTCGACGACTACCGTGGGATAAGCGTCCGCGCCAAGTTTCTTCGCTGGCGGCCAATTACCGGAAAATAGGAGATGAATTAGTTGTGGCCAAAAACGAAACAATTAGAACGATTGTTTCCTTCTTCGTCTTAACACTCTTTTTCTGTGGAGCAATGTCCTCTGCGGCTTTTGCGCTGAGCCTGCCCTTTACAACAGAGCCGATTTCAGAGGCGGACAAAACTGTACTCACGTCCCGGCTGCGCGTCAATCTTGTGGAGTCGGAGCCGCCCAGACGGGCCATCTATTGCTTCGCGGTACGTGATGATGGAGTCATTGCTGTCGCCACGAGGGACTCAGAGAATCAGACCGTCAGCGTCTATGACCAAGATGGGAAATTTCTATATAGCTTTCATTTTCACTGCGGCGGTGCTTATGGGTTGGCCTGGGATGGCGAGCGGCTTGCAGTCTTTCTTGTACGGTCGGACCTGCTGGTTATATACAATGCCGACGGCAGCGTTCAGGAACTGTGGAAAATCCCCTATACAGCAGAGAACCATCGCATTGAGAATGCCATGTGTACCACAACAAAATATCAGATCGGTGATACGACTTACGAACTTAAAAACCCGAAGGGGATTCTCAAGTTGCTGCCTGAAACACATACCCAGCTTGTAATCACCGATAGCGCCGGTCAGCCGCAGCTTTTCTATGATGTCAGCGGGGAGGAACGAGTCAGGGTGATTGCGCGCGTTGCGATCTTCTTTGTTGCCGGAATTGTATGCCTGCTGGTAACGCTGGAGGCCGGAAAACAAGTACGTGGCAAAAAGGAAATACAATGAGTATAAATAGAATATTCCGTATCCTTGCGCTGATTGCTGCTGTTGCGCTGCTGTCCCAAGTCGTCCTTAGTCTTCGGTATACGGGAAAGAACTGCTGCGGGATTGTGGGTAATAAGATCCAAACCTGGGCGCCGGTATCTGCTGTCCTGCTTTGCAACGGCTTCCCGAATGAACGCTGCGTCAGCACTGTATCGAATGAACGATTCTACGCATATAACAACGTAAGGCTTTTTGACAGAAATGCTTCAATTGAATACATCATTGCCGCCGGACGGGTCGCTGAGATCAAAGCGACGATTACGGATGACGCCGAAGAAATCTATCCTTTGGCGTGTGATTATATACGGGAGAATTATGAGGATTGGAATGGCTTCACGGTTCAGAAAACCAAGAACGGCTGTAAGATGAACAATCACATTGGCCCGCCGTGGATTTTTGCAGACATTGCCGTCCAAAACAATATCCTGACCATTGATATTGTGGAGCACAGATAGCAGGAAAAAAACGGTTATTGAGAATTATTACTTATGGAATGAAAACGGAGCCGGTTATGAGAAAGATTACAGCAAAACAATTGGCCCATTTTTATATGGGGATGTCTATCCTCACGGCAGGAATAATGACACTGACAAATCAGATCGAGCTTGGTTTTATCTTTGGCCCAAGTTCTCTGATGGTTGCACTTGGCTGGATGATGTACGAGGAGGGCAGAGGACGTGTTCTATTTGCAGCACTCTATTTTGTGGCGTTTGTTGCCTTCCTGTTCATAAGCTATGGGCGGTTGATTATAAAGGCAAAGGCTCGTGCTTTTCAAGTTGTCCTGACGTGTGACCTGATCGTAAGCATGGCTGCATTTTTCTATAGCCTCATTGAAGTCTGCAATCCGGCGTACATCCTATTGATCGGTATTTTTCTCAGCGCTGCTTTTCTGTATTACTTACATGTTCAGATGGGTGTCTAAGAAGGAGCATATAGCATGCTAAAATACTTAAAAAAGGGTATTGCGGTTTGGATGATCGGCTGGATCTGCGCAGTTCTTCTTGCGGGCATTGCCTTTCTCTGCTTTGCATTCGGCAATGAGGGAGCGGTTACGGAGACCTGGGATCTCGCAGACTACGGGCGCGTATATGGAGTACAGTTTGAACACACGAAGGCGGTTCAAGAGGATTTCAACAGCATTTTCCCGCGCGAGATCTCCCCGTCGTTTGAAGATGTTCATTATCATTATGCGGCTTCAGACGTAGGGATTGGCTATGAATTCAATCTGGAATTCACGATCCCGGACGAGGAGCAGTTTCGCGCGTATGCGGCGTCGGTCGCTCCGCCGGAAGCCTTTACGATTTTTCCCTATGATGAGGACTATCTGGAATACCTGCCGTGTGAGAACTTTCTGAGCATCATTGACGAGGACAACTTTATACAGGAGGATCTGACCTTTGACTGGGTGAAGCAGGCTTGTATCAAGGGCGTGCTGATAAACCCCGCGGAGCAGCGGGTCGTGATCGTGCTCATGCAAGCTCGACCGGTCATTTGCTCGTCCAAACTGCGACTTGACAATTTTCTTGACCGCTTCAACATTGACCCGAAGCAGTTCGCCGCAGACTGCGGCGACGGCTGGGAATAACTTTCTTAGTAGCGCATTACACATGATGAACCGCTATGCCATGACCGATACACAATCGGAACTGTGCGCATTGGCAGAGAAATATGCCGATGCCTATGACAAGTTGAACAAGCGCTTCACGGATGTCCCTGCGAAAGAAATCGTTTACGGGCGCGGCGGCGTTTGCTTTCGTCGCGGGCCGTTTTTCCCAGGTGTGCTTGACCTCTTTATCGGCAATGCCAGCCGGGGCCGTATTGTTGCAAACCCGCGTAAACCTGAAAGCTGTGACTGGCGCTTCTATCTCTCAGACGGACAGCTCGTTGCCTCGGAGCGTTACGAAGACGGTCGTGTATCCGAACGTGAGTTTATCCTTCGAGAAGAGAAACGAGAGATTGGGCTCTCTTTTACGCTTCCAGAACATTTTCCGCCCGAGCTCTTCTTTGTCAGTCTGTGTCAATACGATGACGCAGGGAAGCTTGTAAGCTATTCTGCTCTGCTTGCCCGTGTTACGGTTTTCTGGGAGGAATGGTATGAATACTGGGGCGATGGTCTGATTGACAGGGCCTATTACCGGGAGACAATCGCGACGCACGGAACCGGCAGCCAGTCCAGCCACCGCCTTCTGCACGATGAGAACGGTATCGTGACCGCATATGAATCGGAGAACGGTCATGTATATGAGGTTCAGAGGGGAAAACAGAGGAGAATTTGAGAGACTGAAAGAATATGAGTTTGAAAGTATTGAGTCTGGCGATCGGCGCAATATGGGGCTTACTTGCGTGGATGTTTCTGCGCGCGGTAAATCCGGAGAATGCGTGGATGGCAATTCCGGCGGGGATCGGCTTTACACTGCTGCTGTATGCTCTTTTAAAAATCATCCTGCACTTTGAAGATAAGCGCTATGCACAGGTCGAGGCTGAGTTCAGCGAAACACCGCGTTTTGCCTGCGAAGGAGTCGTTTATCTCGGCAGGGAAGTCCGCGGTGTACGAATCTATCTCTTTGAGAGCAGTATCAAGCTTGTCAGCATGGACAAAAAGCCCGGACTTGATTTTACAATGCCCTTTTCCTGTATTCAGAAGATTCAGCGAGAGGAAACGCGCAGCCTTATGATACTCCATATGTACGGCGCTGATGAGAACATAGAGCTTCACTTTGCCAGCCGCGATGCCATGAAGGTCGCCGACATGATCGACACGGCTATGAGAGAATCAAACGATTTCGGTTTAGGAGAGAAGGATACGGAAGACCATGATTGAGCCGACGTCAGCGGAAATCAACATGATCAATCGTTGCAGACAATCTTTCGAAAAGAGCGTGCGCCATGATTAAAGAGACATTTTTCCACGAAGAATACAGCGTCACATTTGGAGATGACTGGAACAGCTGTCTGTATGACAGAGGCGCAATCGAGAAAATCGAGCTCAATGTCCCGGAGATCATAGACAAATATCCGTATCCCGTCACCGTCACTGTTGCCTATCGCAGTGGAGAGCAGTACTGCTGGGAGACAAAATATCTGGAAGTTGGCTACGTCAGGCAGTTCGGCGTTGCGGTAACGGCGGACGGGAACAGCGTATTTGCTCAGACCTGGGAGAACGGCCTGTATTGCCTGGACGCCAGAACCGGAGCCAAACGCTGGCGGACAAAGAGCAGGCGCGGCGTCACGAATGTTTTCGTCGGGAAAGACTATATCTTATGCCAGCAGCATAACCGCGCCCTGCAATTGCTGGACATCCAGACCGGCGAAGTGCTTTCGGAAAGGCGCGTGACTTCGTGGGGCTTTACTTCGCTGAATCACCGATATATTGCCTGCGAGGCTCGAGTCGCACGATGGGAAATTATAGAGGCCGCCACGTTGAAAACAGTACAGTCTTATTCGGCCAGGGAGTTTACGCAAGGTCATGAGTATCATTGTGTCAATCTGATCCAGTACCGCGGAAACGGCATGCTCAGGGTCTCAGGCTTCCAGAACAGACACGACGGCCTGCCGAATGACGAGTTTACCGCACTGGTAAGCTGCCCCGCGATGGAATCCCCCGCGGCTGAGGGTTGACTTGGAAAGGACAGACGGAGGCAACAGGCATGTTGCAGTTTGTCCCATTGTACGGAATAAGAATACTTGAATATTATGCTTTCAGCATTTTGAGGATCTGCTATGAAAATCAAACATCATTTTTGCTGTGCTTTTCGGGATGAACTGAAGGAGACTCTTGATCAACTGTCCATCCCTTATGAGTCATTTTCAATGCACCCGGTCAGAGAGGATTCGTATCTTGTTTTTGACATCTTTGAAGAGGAGAAAGATTTTTGTTCAGTCATACAGATGATCAAAGATGGCGACACACATATTCAACAGGTCATATATGCGGAAGCTGATTTACTTGCCGCAGAGTGGCTGACGCTGCGCTGCACGAACACCTCCCTTGAACTGGCCCGTGAAGAAACGATTTTTAACTGTTTTGAGCCTATGGAAGGGAATGGCTATCGCCATCGGGAGATTGCCGGCAATCCATTCTATATGAACAAACCGGTGCGCTGGGAAAAGAAACACTTTGCAGCCTCCTATGACTTGGGCGTAGAGCACCTTTTCTGCGATGGATACGCTCAAGGCATGTTGGAGTTAAAGGAGGCACCCGTTCGTTTTGAAGCGGTTTTGCATGCAAAAACGGGCATTGGCCTGGAGAATGTGTATTATTTTAACATTACCCATTGCTTGCCTTTGGAAGCTATCGCTCTTTGCGGAGAAGAGAAAAAGGTGATATGCCCGAATTGTGGGCGTATCCGCTATGAGATAAGAGATAATTATCACTTGCATATTAAAAAAGAATCACTGAAAAACTGTCAGGGTCTTTGCAAGACCCCAAGTATTTTCGCGCTGGGCCCCTACTATTTAGTCCCGTTCAACCTTGTTTCGAGGGAATTGTATCTGTTCTTGAGAGATCATGGTATGTTGAAAAATCTTACATTTGAGCCCGTTACTCTCGTCTGATAAGTATGACCTTCAACAACAATTGATTATTAGATTATATACGTGAATGGAGGAGCTGTTATGCTCATCATGCTCAACATAGTACTGCTTCTTGCTGCAAATGCCTGGGTAGCGATCATGCGGCGAAAAGAAAAGAAGAATCAGAATGAGACAGGTTCCAGCAGTGCTTTAGCCGTGGCAATAATCGTCCTGAGTATTGTGGATGTGCTTTTTATCGGTGTAATCGTGTTGCTCGCATGTTTGATCACAACTCACTGGTATACACGGACCTTTATTGTCATTATAGGACTTTTGACAGAGGGCTTCCTGGTCGGCGTGATGACACAATGGCTGACTGGCAGGCGGCTTCTCGCATGGTGCGGCTGCGCTGTGATGGCCATAGGAGGCTTAGCCGGCTGCATAAGATATGATCAGTATTTGAAGGATATTACTTTACCGGAATCCTTTGACTATAGAACCTTTACACCCTTTACGGATGACAGCTTGGTGCAGAAAGCGGACGATGAGGCGACGCTGCGTTTCGACAATGTTGAGACCGTCCCACGCATGGACGGGGCCACCGCGCTCTATCCTGTTTATGCTGCGTTTGCCCAAGCCGCATATCCCGCTTCCATGGCAGAATTGGAGCCATGGGAGATACAGAAAATCGTGTCCTGTACGACAACAAGCTATGCTTACCGGAAAATAGTGGACGGAGAAGCAGACATCATTTTCGTGGCCGGACCAAGCGAGAAACAGGAAGCATATGCAGCCGAAAAAGGTGTGGAGCTGGTCTATACCCCTATAGGGCGGGAGGCTTTTGTGTTCTTCGTACATCCGGAGAATCCAATCGAGAGCCTTTCAATTCAGGAAATCCGCAGCATCTATGCAGGAGAAACCACGAGCTGGGATCAGTTTGGCGTCAAAGACTTGGGGAACATCCTGGCATTTCAGAGAGATGAAGGCAGCGGGAGCCAGACGGCGCTGAAGCGTTTTGTGATGCGAGATACCCCGCTGATGGAGCCGGAAAAAGAGACCATTATCGACGGCATGGGGGATATGGTGGAGAAGGTCTCTGCCTATAGGAATCACAAAAACGCCATCGGCTATTCTTTCCGCTTCTATTGCACAGCGCTGATGAAAAACTTCGATGTGAAGCTGCTGGCTGTGGAAGGCGTGACGCCGACCGTGGAGAATATTGAAAACGAAACATATCCACTGGCGTCGTGCTTTTACGCAGTGACCCGGAGTGACGCTAATGAAAACACCCATCAGCTGCTGAATTGGATTTGCGGACCGCAGGGGCAGGCATTGGTCGAAAAATGCGGGTATACGCCGATTTCAGCAACGGAGTAGTATAAAAGAAACAGCCGTATGGAAAACGGCTGAAAAACAGAGGCTGACTATATGACACAGAATATCCTGTTTTACGGATTGCGAATATTGCCTATTGTGCAGGATATCCTGCTCATAATCCTTGCAGCGCGGGGATTCAGACTTCACCGGGAACGAGCAAAGACCAATGCTTCAGGATTCGTTTCGCTGAGTGAGATGCTCCTGTGGGTCGGGTGCATTGTGGGCAGCATCCTGTCCGTCCCCATTACATTGTTCACGCCGCAAGACATGCAAAATGGCGTCTGGTGGATATTTGAGCTTGCTGTACTTGTATGCTTGGCAATGCTGCTTGCGTATTGCAATGATACCATCCGATATAATGCTGCCGGGTTTGAAGAAAGTACTTTGTTTGGCAGAAAGCGCAGATACAGCTATGGTCAAATCTCTGCATTTTCCCGTAGCTTAGGAGATGTGATCCTGCATTGCGAAGGGAAAAGAATACGTCTGGATGCTATGGCCAAAAACCGGGATACATTCCTTGACTATGGGGACAGGGCTCACAGACGGGAGACAGGCAAGAACATCCCGTTTCTTAAACCGACGCATGATCCCATGAACGGAAATATTGAAAATCCGTGGCTGTATTTTATTATCCAATTATGCATTGGGCTCTGCAGTGTTGGTATGGCTGCGCAAGGAATACTTGGGTTGCTTCCACCGTCGGACAAGGTCGCAGAGAATACGGCAGAGTATTTTACATCCTTTTCTTCCTGTGAATATTCCAAAGAATGCGACGGTACATTGATCCTCACTACCCCGGATTATGAAAAGCCTTTCCATCTTGAGTGGCTTGACGGTTATGAGATTACGATTCCAAACCCAGAGAAATTGACCGATGGCACAACTTACCGGGTTGCGGCAAAGGAGACAAAGCAATACTATTCCATCTATGCTGTATACAACACAGAAGGGAGGCCGATTATCAGAGCGTTTGATCGGAATACTGCATACAAAAACACGCAGCGTGGCGCAGCCTTTGTCTTTTTGATCGGCGGTATCCTGGGCATATTGGGCTCTGTCCTTGGAATACTTGTCGGCAGACATCCAGAAAACTACCCCGCCTTTGTGCGCGAATTGTTCTACAAGGATTATGTTTGGATCTCAAAAAACGGGAAACAGGTTGACAGTTTCAGAAAACGCAAGAGAATATGAAAAGAAATACAACACTAACCAAATATAATTTATTCCACGCGGCAATGCGTGAGCCATTGCGGGAGACATTAGCGCTGATTCCGTTTTTCTTCGCGGGGCTGTTTGTATGGGAAACTGTCGTTATGCACGACAGAAATACCGGCAGGCTTCTTCTGTTCAGCGCCTGCTTCGTGGTAGCACTGTGGCTGTTTATGGCGGCAATCTTCTGCTGCTTGGCCTTTGACGGACTGCTGCTATTACATCGGCAGGAAAAGAGTCTTGGATTCACCTTTGAAGATGAAGGTTTGACAGAGATCGAAACAAATGATAAATGGTATCTGTCCTGCGAGGGCGCAAGAGTGCTGGCTATCCGGCGAGGATTCATCCGCAGAGCATGGAAACCTCATCGTGTTGGAAACTTTCTGTGGAAGCTGAGAATTGAAGATATAAACGGTAAATGTCATATTGTCAAAGCGCATTTATCCGATTTAGAAGGATTAATAGACTGGCTGAAAGACGGCAAAGGAAAGACTGAACAATGAAAGAAACCATGACAGCTGAACAGGCTGTATATCATAAGCTGTTCCTGTTAAACGGCTTGACCGAGTGCTTTGACCGGGATATGGACGAACGCCTTGACCGGGAGAATCCGCTCAGCGATCTCACGCTGGCCCTTTCAACCTGCGGCGGAAAGAGAGAGGAACAGGTACACATTTTGAATGAGTACATCCTGAACACAGCGCCGGAAGAGATCGACAAGGACGCGGTGTTCTCCTTTGTGGCGGATGAACTGCGGGAACGCTATGAACAGAACCCGGACACGGACCTCGAAGCCTTCACCATGGTCATGCATGATATTGCGCGGGACAGCGATTGGTGGAGAGATTTTGAGCCCTGGGCGACCATGTACGAGATGCCTGACTTTTATGAAGCGGCATACAAAGACCATATTATCAGCGAAGCATGCTTCCGGAGCATCTTCCGCAGATTCCTGTATGACAAAACCGGTACCGATATGGTGCGCTTTGCGATCCGTCGAAAGATCGCCTTTCCGGAAATGCTGTTACCGCAGCGGATATATATAAACGGTACGCGTGCCGGAGAACTGCTTGACGGCGGTCACGTCGAGACCCATGTGCCGCGTGCAAAGGCATATTATCTGGAAACAGATTCAGGCAACGCAATCCTGCATGATAACGGACAAGGCTTCTATGAGCTGACATGCAAAATGCAGGGCGGTTGGAAACTGCCCCCTGAAATGCGCTTTTATCAAAAAACAGCGGGCGGAGAAATCGCCTTGACGCCATTTCCAACTGGAAACATGGTCGCGGCCATCATGGACGAAAAGCTCGAGACACTGACCAAACCGGAGCAGACTCTCGCTCTGTGCAGGGAATTCTGGAACGATATCGTTGAGGACATGGATGAAATTTTGTACTCGCCCTATATCCATGAGATGGCGGAAGCTCTGCACGAGGTCGGCGCGACGGAATATGAAAAATTCCTGCGCGACATGATAGCGCAGTTTGCGGATGTATCGTTGCCGCTGAGCGACGAGCAGATCGAAGCCATGCGGAAACGGATCGGCAGGTTCAACCGCGCGGAAACCAGAATTTCCAAAACCGCTATGCCGGAGCTGCGCGAAGCCATGGCGCTGTATCTGGTGGAGCATATTGACGAGCTGGAGAATCAAGATAAAACCTGAAAGGACTGTGCGAAATGGGGACAAGTCTGACAACCTTACACTTCTATGGCCTTGCGCGTGAGGCGCTGGAGCCACGACTTGAAGTGAGGGATCTGCTGCGGGATCAGAACACACCGTGGCTGAGTATTGTACCGCCTTACGGCGCCGAACACAACAATTACGCCCGGCTGGAAAAGCTGGCAAAGTGTGCGACAAAGGAGTACGCAGGAGCATCAGCGCTGTTGTTCGACTATTTTGATGACGATGAATTTCGCTGTGTCTTGTATCAGGGCGGGAAGAGAAGCGCCTCCTGTCAAAGCGGCGGTTCCTGGGCGAAGCTGGGGAAGCAGTTGAATGTGCTTTTCGGAGACGATCTGCCTGCAAGAGCATTTCGGTATGCTTCCCGATGCTATAATCTGGAGGATCAGGTGCGCCTGCTGGAGGAAGCGGTGGGAGCAGCCCTATTTGATGTGCAGGAGGAAGAGCCCCGCGTTGTTCAGCGATGCGATGAAATGCTGCAAACCATCAAATATCGGGAAGAGGCGCTGAGAAAGCGGCCCAATCAGTACAAGCTCACGGAGCTCGCCGAGGAGGACTGGCCGCTGGAACTGAGAGCACGCCAGGGGCTGTTCAGACTTCTGCGCCCTCAATGGGCCAGGGTCGAACTGAATTGGTTGATCTATCAGACAGATATGAAACGCTATATGGTTCCGGGCAGCCCCGGCCTGATCGCGTACCCTTATCGTGATGAAATCGTTGATGAGCACCGGCTTTTTCTCTATGATATACGAAGCGGGGAGCATTGGGATCTTGGCCCCTTCATGGGCCTTGTTTGCCGCGTATTGCGGAAAACGAAGCAGGGAGATCTCGTCTTATTGCTGGATGAGAAGCGCCCCGGAACGCAGAACGAATACGGGCATGGAATTATATGCTGTATGGGCGTGGATGGAGAAGAGCGCTGGCGCTTTCAACCGGAAATGGGGCAATATCATCATCTGAGCTATGTGGACGAAGCGGGCAGCCAGGTCATTACGCTCTACGCTGGCGCAAACGTCAGTGTCCGTTCAGATGGCCTGATCTGGCGTATTGACGGCGAGACGGGAAAGCTGCTCTGTTCCCGCCGAATCCCGATCGACAGTGATGAAATGATAGAGCTGTACCATGTCGAAGCGCTGGACTGCTTCCTGTACGCTGAGAGAAATCGGAAAGAGCTTGTTTTTCTGAATCATGATCTGGAGGAAACGAAACGTTGGAACGGTTTTTTCGCTGGTTATTATCTGAAAGACAGCATCGTTGGGAATATGGCCTGGTATTTGGACTATCCAAATGAGAGGGTACTGCACCTGTTTGACCTGCGTGACGGGACAGAGAAAACCGTTACGATGGAAATACCGGTCTTGGTTGAAGAGGTTTTACCGGATGGAAGGATTCTCGGAACAGCAGGTAAGGGAAACACGCTTTTCGTGCTCGACCAGAACGGGATCGTTGCTGCCAGATGCCGTGTCCCGGGGATGCTGAACCATATTCTTACAGACGGAGACAGCGTCCTTGTCACAGAGGTGCGTGCGCCTGACACGGATGTTTTTTACGGCGCGCTGTTTGACCAGGTCAGCATCCACGTCTGGAAGCTGGAAGCAAAGTAAAGAGGACATGCCCTTTATCTGATTCAAGTAGTAAGGAGCAGAACAATGAATTTCTTCCTGAGTGCTGAAGTCTATGGCGCCGCATACAGCAGGTGGAGGCCGCTGAGAATCCAAGCTGAAAAGCAATTAGAGACACTGAGGGACAAAGACTACGGAGACGAGTTGAAGTCTATTGCCATTATATCCATCATTGTCCCGACAAACTTCTATGATGAAGGCGGATATAAGGAAAGAAAACTATATAAAAGAAAAACGAAAGAGGCTGATATCAGACTGAGAATTGATTATAACGAATTCATACATGCTTCAGAGGAAGAACGTCTGAACATTTACAATAATCATATTGTGCAGTCAATCAGAACACTTCAAAAGAAGCTGGGGCCGGATTTTGATTATTCAAAATTAGAAGAGGATGTAAAACAAGCTTTGTGTATGAGAGAAAACAACTGCGATCAGCGCAATTGGGAAGAAGAGGAGGGACAGCTGTGATGACTTTTTCATACAGCGACTACCATTTTCATTGTATGGTCATACCCCTTATCACACTTTTTTTGACAGGAGCCATTTTTGCGGGAGGGGCATATAAAGCAGTAAAGGATATTGCCCGAAAGGGAGCAACGGTCGAAAAGGTTTTGATACTTTTGATGTGCTTGCTGATCGGAGGTTTTTTTATCAGACTGGATGGAGGACGTTTATTGAATGGCGGCTTATATATGCTCCAGGAAAAGCCCGCTGACGCGATTTCGCACAGAGGGGTGATAGAGAAAATTGTCCCCTGCGACCAATACCATTTCCCCAATATCAGCAAATATCATAAAGAATATAGCAACGTGAACAATACAAGCATATATGGGTATGAAATCACTGTGGACAATATGGATTTCAAAGCTCCTGAGATCGGGACACTGACACAAGGAGATGCCGTCGTTATTTGTTTCCTGCCCAAAAGCGGATATATTCTTTCTGTTGAAAAGGAAACACCGGAAAACTAAGTCTATGCTGACAGTTGGGCATCATGCTTTTGGCAACTGCCAAAACTTCCATCTGACGATTTGCGGACAAGCGGAGCGTCAGGATATCTGGGATATTGAATTCGTCGCTGATGTAGGCAGTATAATCTGGAGTAATTGAAATGAACATGACAAAAAAACAGTTTCGGCATGATATGCGCCGGGGGCTGGGAAGCTGCCAGCTTGAACTGAGGCGTTGTACCGATATCGAAGAATATCGGCAGGACATACTGTGGGGTATACAGCATGCGCTGGCTTATGACGCCCAGTGTGAAGGAACGCGGGCGATTTATTTCTTTGACATGATTGAGCTTTTTGACGATTGGTCAGAGTTTTATACTCTGATAGCTGACAGCGCAAAAAGGAATATCAAGGACCCCGGCTGGCGTTTCTTTCATTACGAGGAAATCCTCGCGCTGATGGCAGGGGCAGGGTATGCTCCGGCGCAGGAAACAATGGACGAACTCTATGAGTTGCTGTTGCGCGCGGTTCAAAGAGGACGCCCATCAAGAAACGGGATTTGGGCAGCAATGGACAATTTCAGCCGAATATGCGTTTCAATTCTGACGAATGTCATGCAAACACAGGAGGAGCGCGAAGCCTTTTACCTGCGCGTTCTTGCCGACTATGGAAAAATTCTTGCGCAAAAATCGTCTTTGAGCCCGCGCTGCGAGGATGAATGGTTTGAAGCTGTAGCGGCGGAAACCGTCGGTGAAGCGCGCCTGCAGGAGCTTCTTGCGCGTGAAAAGGATAATCAGGATATCGCCCGATACCTGCGAAACCGCGAAAGTCTGCAGGCGGAGCGCGAAGCCTATCAGGCGCAGCGGCGGCAGGAGGAGAAAAAGGAAACCGCCGAGGGGATCTATAACAAGCTGTGCGGCGGCACCGTCCCCGGCGGGGTGCTGCCGCTTCTGCTGCTTCGGAAGCTGGGACAGGAAGAGAGCGCCAAGCTATCGCGCTTTTACGCCGGGGAGGCGCGGGAGGAGCTGCGGAAGGAGATCCTGCGCCTGTTCCGGCCTAAGAACAGCATCGACGCCATGGAGGACGCCGCCGTCTCCCAGCTTTTGAAGGACGCGGAGAGTAAAAACGAGCCCCTGCGCAGCGAGGCGCTGCGGGTGCTGGATGAGATGAACCATGAGCGCGTGCGCCACTATGCGCTCGAGCGGCTGAAGCGGCAGCCAAAGGACGTTGATGCTCTGTATATGCTTCTGAGCAACTTTCGCCCTGGGGACGGTAAGCGGCTGATCCCGCTGGTGAAGGCCGTTTCTCTCCGTATGCAGAGCGGAGACTGGCACGGCGTGTTCACCGCAGTGCGGAACCTGATTGAACAAAACAGCGACGCCGACCGGGAGCTTTCCGCCGCCTTGCTGCCCTATATATACCGCGAGGGCTTCTGCTCCTGCTGCCGTCAGCACACCATGGAATTGATGCACGCGCGCGGTCTGCTGACGCCGGAGCTGATCGAGGAATGCCGCCGGGACTGCGATATGGAGATCCGGGAATTTGTAGAGAAGCTATAGGAGAAGTCGATATGTGTTATATACGGTATGGAGCGGTCAATAAAGAAATAAACCGTGAAGACTATGAACGGGTTACAGCAAAATATCCCTATCATATCAGACCCGGCACCCGTCATGATGTGAAGATGTGTCTTTTGAAAGATGATTACACTTATCGTGTTACGGATTGGGTCTGCGACTGTAAGTTTCCTCTTGGGATGAAAGATCCTAAAAACCCGGAATTGAAATTGTTGGCACAGTATATCGAAGAATTGAAAACCGTCCCCCACGCGAAATATGTGTATCTCTGCAAAAGCTGGAATGGAAGACGATGTAAGAGCGAAGCGAATGTCAGCGCGGATAGCTGTGATTTGCCAACCTATCTGGCGAACGCAGAATGCGGTTGCCTGTATCGGATTGGATTAAATGAAAAAGAGGATTATCAACCATGAACAAAAGAATCATTTGCATTGTGCTGTCAGCCCTGATGATGGCGCTCACGGGTTGCATGGACTCAAGACCCGCGCCGACGCCGGAACCGCGGCCTACTGTGATTCCGACACCTGAACCCACACCGGCACCGACGCCTGAACCAACCCTAGAGCCTACTCCCGCGCCGACGCCGACTCCCGCACCGACGCCTGAACCCACGCCGGAGCCGACCCCTGAACCGGAACCCGCGGGGGCCCGGCGCCGGAGATTTATAAAAATCCCAGACGTGAGAAGCACGTTCCAGGACAGACCGCCGTTTTCATCGCGGGAGCGGACCCCTACGACGAGGCCGGCTGGCGCGCGATTTCCCCGGACGGGCTTGACGTCAGCCTGGAGGCGTTCAAAAATGTTTTACCCAATTGTTCAGTCATGGGCACTTACACCGACACGCTCACGATTTACAATGTGTCCCTGGACATGAACGGCTGGTCGTTTTACTGCGTCTTCGTCAACGAGGGCAGTCAGGCGAAGACAGACGCCGCCGCGCTCTTCGTCCACCTCCCGGGGCAGGCAGTAGAAGGTTAAAAAAGGCCCGCGCCGCAGAGCGTGAACCATTACAATCAAACAAACCGTATACTCACCATTTCCGGAGGACGACATGAAAAGCTGGAGCGATATTCGCAAATCGCTGAAACGGGAGAAAACAGAAAGAAGCGGATGATATGGTAATAGAATTACGATTTGATTATGCTTCGTCTTTTGTGGCTGTTCCTGACGGATACATTACGAGCGGAAAAGAATTGCAGAAATCTTTTCTGGCCTGGGTGGAGGATCAGCCAGAAAATATCGTCATTACAAAAGATGGGAGAGCGGCTGTCAGCTATGGCGATGAAGATATCATGAAGTATCTCAATTCTGTTTTACTGTGTGACAGCAGAGAAAAGGCATTTTTGATCCCAAAGGAAAAAGTAAGGAACCCAGTTAATTACGCTATTTCTTTTTGACCGTAATCCATAGAAATGTAAGATCATTTTGGGCTGGAGGACGCCATGAAGAGCTGGAGCGATATTCGCAAAACGCTGGAACAGGACAGGCTTGCGCCGTCGCTGCGCGGACGGGTACAATACTATATCACACGCTACCGCGAAGCGCATGACGACCACGGGCGAGTCGCCATCAGAGTGGATGGAAAAGAAGTGTTCAAATCCAGCATTTTTGATGTGTTCAAGTTGGAGCAGAAAATCGAGCACCGCATGGACGAGCAGTACCCGGGATTGACGGGCCGGGATCGTTGGAGCAAGGAAAACGAGCAGCTGATTACAGAAGGCGCTGCTTCAGAGCATGCGTTTTATTACGCTTTCCGCGAGTACGACACCCAGAGCATCGAAAAAAGTCTTGAAAGCAAGTACGCTCTTGTACGTGCTCTCGCCATCCTTGACCGGCGCGTCGGCAAGCGCCGCCTCGCTGCAATCAAAGAGCGCGGCTTTGACGGAGAGCCGGAGTGGGTGCAGTTCTTTTATCGCCTGCGCTTGGAAGCGGAGGGACTATTATGCGAGTGATTGATACTTATACTTTTTATTATGGAACAAAGATCCCCTTCTCGGAAATTCCGGATCGTATCCATCGCTTCTTTGCTGATCAAGGACTGAAGAGCGAACGGTTCATGTATTATTTTGAAGACATCGCGCAATGCGAACCGGCCGATGAGGACGCACAGAATACCGAAGCGCTCAAATGCGTTTCTTCGACACATGGCTGCGAGCGTATTTTGAAAGACTGTCCGGAGCTGGGGGATATCAGATTTAAGCAGAATCCATATCGTGACCGTTTTTCTTTTCTGACAAATCTGGATAGAGAACCATTTCCCGAAGAAACAATTCTTCCACTTATGAAAAAGATCCACAAGTACTACGGCTTTTTCAGTACCTATCTTTATTACAGCGACATTGATTTCTTCGGCGAGACGATTTCTTATGAACCGTCGCTTTCGGGCAAAGACGATTCAGAAACGGAAGACTTTGACTCATCCTTCTATTGGAGTAAGGTTAACTCGCCAAATGCCGGGATTGAGATTTTCAGGTGCTCACTGACCACCGATAATTATATTTCTCTTTCAGTCGATTCACTGTTCAACGGCAGATTGCGGGATACGACACCGTACTATCATGCTCTGCAAGCGATTCTTCCAAAGATGAGATCGTTCCGTGAGACCCTCGTTCGCTTGACGAGAGAAGAAAAAGCCATACTGGACAGCAGCAATCAAAAGGCGGCCCCAATATTGGAGAAATGCAGGAATTTCTTTAGGGAGTTTGTGCCGGCGGACCGTAAGCTAACGGAGGCCGGGGATGGCTCCGGTACCGCAAAAGCCATGAAGCGCATCGTCGAATCTTATGGCTTTTCATTCAAAAGGACAGGCAATGGCGTGTATAAAGCGGAGAAACGAACTCCCCGAAATGCTGTAGTTTATACGGAACTTTTTGTTGCAGAGGAGAATGCATATCTGGTCGTTTCTTTCCAGAGCGTTGGGGTTAAACATGAGCTGTACTGCGACATGGAAATACCGTCGCAAAACAAAGGCGTGATCAATGCGCGTCTGAAGGAGGCCTTTGCCGCTGTTGGAGAATTTGAAAAAACATATCTTCCTGAACTGGATAATTGTTTCGATACCACGCCGGACTGGTTTTTCCCCTCAGACTATTTTGAAAAAGAACATGGGGGATATCATTACTAAAACGGACAAAAGGAGCTGACGAGCATGGGCGCATGGAGTACGAGCATCAACGGAAATGATACAGCGGAGGATTTGAAGCAGGAATACACCGTGGCATTCTGGAAGTTTGAGGTCCCGGAGGCTCTGCAGATGCTTGACGAATATGTGCGGCAGAATTTCGACGAATCCGATCCGGAGGAATGGGTCAACTATTATTACTCTCTAGCGGATTTCATGTGGAAAAAGGGTATTCTCACCGACGAGGTGCGGGACAAAGCGGTTGCCATGATCGACAGCGGCTTTGGCCTGGACCTATGGGAAGAAGCCGGAGAAAAGACCTTGCAATCGCGGAAAAAAGTCCTTGCTGGATTTCGGGAAAAGCTGCTTTCACCTCAGCCGCCGAAAAAGAAGATCAAGCCCGACATCCATGCCGAGCGCATTTTCAACGATGGAGACATTATTGCCATCGAGCTGCAAACGGCCGGAAAGCCCTATACCAAAAGCACGACGAGAGCCATGACGGAGGATGCGTTTCACGCATGCGACGGGAAGTTTGTCCTCATGCAGCTTGTCAAATGCAAGCCAGACTGGCATTCTGCCCTTGTGCCGGAGGTTGGGGACTATTGGGCAACCTTCCGCCTCTTTGACGGCGTATATGACGAGCCGCCCAAGGCTGTGGATGTACGGACATTAAAGCCCGCTGAGTTCATCTTAAACGGGAAATTCACCCCCTATCTCTTTTGCGAAAGCACTATGTATTATTTCAAACGCAGACATGCGCAGATCATCGGAAATGACGTTTCCTCGGTGAAAGATCTGGACCCGGATTTCAATTCCAGAGCCGGCGTGTTTTTCGGCATCAACCGACCGTGGGGAAACCCGGATTCCAACCTGCTTGCCGCCATGGGAAAGGAAGCAGCTTGCGGGGAATACACAGGAACCGGATGGGACGCGAAGACCATTGTACATACAGCATTTTCCCGCGTAAGCCTCGACCATGAGTATAATGAACAGAAGTCACGGGAAATATCCGAGCGGGTACTGAGCGCCGAGAAGCGAGGCGGCAAAGCTTTGGAGATTCGTTATGGCGGTGTTACGGTTGGCATCATGTCGCAGGCAGGAAAGTGTCTGGATGATCTCTTTATTCATTGGGACTATCAGAATAAGGGCTTCGGCACCAGGCTCCTGCAATACGGCCTTGACCTTGCCGGTCCCGGCGCGTATATGGACGTGCCCGCCGATCACGCCGCTATACTGCATATCTGCGAAAAGTTGGGCTGCACCGCGAAAGACAGTACAAGAGAAGGATTTGTGCGCTGTGTATGGGAAGACAAACCCAAAAAGGTGACGAACAACCTTCAACAGAAAAAAGTTGTGTACGAACTTGTTATGCATGACCCTGAATTGTCCGGTGAGAACTACGCCGAGGATTTTATGATCGGGATCTTTCGCACCCGCACCATGGCGGAAGAAACAGCCGCATATTATCGCCGGCATGTCAGGGGATTCTGTGAGTATCCCTGTACCTATATCATCACAGAAAAGGAGATAATGGACGCACAGGATGAGATACCGGACGAAGTATTCATGGTTCATGGCTGGGATATGAACGAGAACATGGATGAAATCAATATCGTAGAAAGCTCTTGCTTTGTATCTGAAGCTCATGCCAATGCCGAGCTTGAGCGGATGAAGATCGCCCAGCCTCGTGCTGAGTGGATCATAAACCGCTGGAGGATAGACGAGACCCATTGGCAGGAAGGCTTTGAACGCGTTTGATTTGGAGTAAAAACTGATAGAAAGGGAGTAAAGAATGTACTACAAAAGAAGCGGAATGCGGCTCGTTGTCGCTACTATCACGCTGGTACTCATTTTTGGCTGCGGCATTCTTGCCCGTCCAAGGGCAAATGCAGCAGAAACCACGGGAAACACAGTCAGTGTTTCCACTGTGGACGAGCTTTTAGCAGCCATCGCGCCGGGGACTACCATTGAGCTTGCTGCCGGTACATACGATCTCTCAACCGCCTCCGATTACGGCGGCAATGGAACAGACTATTACTACTGGGCAAAGAACGTCGACGGCCCCTCACTGGTAATCCATGATATAGACGGACTTTCCATTCGAGCGATGGATACCGCCTCTGGGGCGACAACACTCACCGCTGTTCCGCGGTATGCCGACGTGCTGAGCTTTCGGAACTGCGATAATCTCTTCCTCGAAGGTTTCACTGTAGGTCACACGAAGGAACTGGGCGTATGCACCGGCGGTGTGCTGGACTTCCAGTACTGTCACCATGTGAGTATCAAAAAAATGTACCTGTACGGCTGTGGTACGCTAGGCGTAATGACACAGAAATGCTCATCTTTTGACATTCTCCGCACGGAGATCTACGAGTGTTCTCAGGGCGCAGGTTTTTTCTTCCAAACCGACGGCATCCGCTTTGAAGATTGCAGTGTACATGACGTGCCATCCCCGGCTTTCGATTTCTACGAGTGCGGGGATATGACGTGGAACGGTAAGGCACTGGATGGTCTCGACAGCGGGTACGACGTAGACGAGAGCGGCACTGCGGTCACATATGAGAAGCCCCGCATGGAGATCTGGGAATTTCACGGCGGCGTGGAGAATATAACGAATTCCCGGGCCTTGGAACCCCTCCAGCACTATGAAGCGGACACGCCAATGGCAATGTTTACTGTTGCGGTTCAGCAGGCTATTGCAAGCGACAACTGGGAGAGCCTCGCGGACAGAATGGGATATCCCGTCCAGCTTTTCACGGATGGTTACAGCTTCGTGATCCACAATCGGGAGGAGTATCTCAATATGGTGCGGGACGGCTACTTTACAAACGAGGTGTTTACCGAGACCTTCCGATTCCGGGATCGGATTGCCGAAGCGGACACAAGCGAAAGCGGTCTCAGCGCCTTCGGCAGAACCTGTCTGGATCACATGGTCGCGTTTAGCAATATGGGAGAAGAAGAGACAGAGGAAACGCTTAAGATCACAGCTATCTCTGTAAAAACTCCGCTCTGGCCCGGTCGCTTGCCGGAAGACACGTCATATGTTCAAGTCGCCCCGCCCACACCGATCGAGGATTGAGGACTTGCGGGTGATGTTCTATGAGACCGAAACTGAGCAGTTACACGAAATAGCGGACGAAATTGATAAGTATTATTACAAATACTAGTTTTGAGAGAGATTCATTGAGAATGAACTATTAGTTGTATTATTATCCTAGCCTTGAACCTGATATTGCGGTTGTGGAAAGTAGATCGAAAGAGGATGCAACAGCACAACTTGAAAAGTTCTTTGTTAATGTTTCCGATAAAAATGTGTTTTTGATCAATTGCCATCGCAAGGGGTATGTTGATGGAATTATGATAATAAGCAATTATTAACAAAACCGCGACTGTTGCTGTGTTTCATAAATTCAGGCAAAAAAGAGAGCTGGTACCGCGTTTAAAACGGTACCGGCTCATGGTTGTGTCAGTATTGTGCGCGCGGAGGCTGCTATCGAAGGAATCGGCTATGGCAGTCTCATCTCGGCCAGCAGCTCATAGATGAAATCATCATCAGAGGGCTGCTGGC
>Ga0247611_10001090_pt1 | contig 50182 bp, 49 predicted proteins | sample 177DNAGHGhighgp2_FD_192422 | JGI IMG/M metagenome (GOLD analysis project Ga0247611, IMG submission 192422) | Sheep rumen microbial communities from Palmerston North, Manawatu-Wanganui, New Zealand - 1770 DNA GHGhigh gp2 | ecosystem: Host-associated > Mammals > Digestive system > Stomach > Rumen... | reverse complement strand
AGCGTAGATTTTGATTTTGCACTTAAATTCTACTACAGCAAGAGAGAAGATTCCTTATTTTTCTGCATTTTGTGGATAACCAAACGAGAATGTTGATGAGTGACCGTCGAAAGGACGGAAACTCAAGCGTTATTCTGTATTGAACATTTGTTCGATTTGTGCTATTCTTAAATATATATTCTTATTCAGGGTGGACAGAAGTGAGATTTATCTATGACAAGGGACAATTTCATGAGGAGATTTATCGCGAGGAAAGTATACCGAAGCGACCGGGATATCCGATGCCGCAGGAGATAAGGGATATTCGTGCGCTTCAGCAGAAGGAAGCGGCTGCAGGAACGTCGAGGGCGGAGATTTTCGTTCATATGGCGTCATTTATGGCGGAATATACGGATGAATTTACATTTGATATGAAGATAAGACGCGATAAGCCCGCATTTGACTGCCTTGATGATGTTATGCTGAGAGGATATTTCGGGTGGAGGACTCTGTATAGAAAAGGACAGATAATCCCGGCGGAGACTTATCCGGAGATATATGCATACGAACTGATAAATGAAATTGAAACCAAAGATAAATATGAGACCTGCAGAATCTTAAAAAAGCTTGCAGAGGATTATCCGGCCTACAGGAGAAATATCAATAGATATCTTACGGATTTTATAATATTTAATGGACTGGAGCCATCAATGCTGCCGGAAAATGACCAGCTCTGGAATGATAAAAGGGTAGCGGCTCTTATGGGTGATGACAGCATTCATTTTCTCAAGGCTTTATATGAAGCTGCTGAATATCCGTATGAATATCCGGACAAATGCAGGGCTTGGAAGATAAGTGAGGATGAATTTGCAAAGCTCGTACAGCAGTGCTTTCACAGTATCAGAAGATATTATGACGAGCATCGGAAGAAGGGTTTTTATGATGATATATTCGGGCGGAGAGAGCTCTGGCCGTATCCGCTTTTCAGTAATGCAGTTGTCGTGTCGGCGGCCGGAAATGAGGAATATATTTATAAGGTAAATGAAGTCAGAGCCTATCATTTTAATAAGAATCACTGGTCCGTGGAGCGTTATACACCGGGAGAGAATCTTATAATCTTTACAAGAGAATTTATAAATGATATTTACAGCTGCCTGGACGGTGCGAAGGAGTCTTCCGGTAAGAATGCGTGGAGATTTAAGCTGATTGCGGAAGAGGTAAAAGCCTTTAGGGAACGGAAGGCAAGAGAGGTTAAGATTGATACCGGACGGCTCGATGCTATAAGGCTCAGGGCGGCTGAGATACGCGACCTTCTTATAGTTGATGAGGAGATGGAAGTGAATGACCGGGCAGATGCTGCCGAAACAGATGTGTCATCAGAGGAGACTTCAGAAGAGCTTTTGACAGCAGATGAAAAGCATTTTCTGAAATGTATCATAGACGGTAAGAGTCTTGAAGAATTTACCGGTAAGGGCATGATGCTCAGCATTTTAATAGATGGCATAAATGAAAAGCTGTACGATGTGTTTGGGGACAGCGTTATTTGCGAGGATGAAAGCCCTTATATCTATGAGGATTATCTGGAGGATATCCGAAGGATGATAGAGAATTAATGTGAACTAATGAATGATCGAAAGACGAGGGATAGAATAGTGGATGCAGTTAATATTGAACGTAAAGCACCAAAGAGAATAGCCCAGGCGGTGATCAACTCCCTGAAGGGAGGCGTTGTTCCGCGTGTAGGGCTTCCATATATAGCAGTCGGAAGAGATAAGGAGATTAAGGCGCTTCTTCATGACGAGGAGATCATTTCCGAGGGAGGCGCTTCATTCAGATTCATAGTCGGAAAGTACGGCAGCGGCAAGAGCTTCCTGCTTCAGACTATGAGAAATCATTTGCTTGATAAGAATTATGTTGTTGTCGATGCTGATCTTTCTCCGGAGAGAAGGCTGCAGGGAACCCAGGGACAGGGACTCGCAACCTACAAGGAGCTGATCAGAAATATGTCGACAAAGACGAGGCCTGAGGGCGGCGCATTAACTCTTATTCTGGACAGATGGATAAGCAGCATACAGCGCGATGTGATGTCGGAGTTTAATCTTTCGGTCGGGGCGCCGGAGCTTGCTGAGAAGACTGAGAAGAAGATGACGGACATCATTTATTCGCTGAATGATATGGTCCACGGCTTTGATTTTGCAACGCTTCTTATAATGTATTACCGTGCGGTTACCGAGGGCGATGACGAGAAGAAGGCGAAGATCGTAAAATGGTTCAGAGGCGAGTATCCGACCAAAACGGATGCGCGGCGCGAGCTTGGCGTGAATATTATCATAAATGATGACGACTGGTATGAATATCTGAAGATATTTGCGGCGTTTATGGTGAAGGCCGGCTACAGCGGACTTTATATCATGGTGGATGAGCTGGTAAATCTCTACAAGCTGACGAATACAGTGACGAGGCAGAATAATTACGAGAAAATGCTGGCTATGTACAACGATTGTATGCAGGGAAAGGCTCATTATCTGGGAATCATCATGTGCGGGACGCCGGAATGCATGCAGGACAAAAGAAGAGGCATTTACAGCTATGAGGCACTTCGATCAAGGCTTGACAGAGGCAGGTTCAGCGGAGAGTTTAAGGATATGCTGGCGCCTGTTATCGAGCTTTCAATACTTAGCTATGAAGAAATGTACATACTTCTAGAGAAGCTTTCGGCGCTTCATTCGGGACTTTATGGCTATGACAGAGTGCCTGACAAGGATGAAATGATATTTTTCCTGAAGACGGAATATGAGAGGATAGGAGCTGAGAAGCTTATCACTCCGAGAGAGGTGATAAGAGATTATATCGAGGTTCTGGATATCATCTTCCAGGAAGAAAATGTGGACATTAAGGATCTTCTGGGTTCGGGAAGCTTTCAGTTTGCCAAGACCGAGCTTGAGGAGAAGGCAGAATCTGAAAGTAATGATGAGTATGCGGATTTTTATGTGTAATAAGAGAAAACGATGAATGTACAGAATCAAAACGTGAACGGCAGTGTGAAAGTACAGGGTTTGTGTGAAAGATCAGCAGCCATGGAATGAGTTTATTTAAGAGGAATCGTAAATGAGTATTTTTGAGAGATATGCTCCATTCGTGCAGGAATATATATACAGAAATAACTGGGAAAGCCTCCGGTCAATCCAGGTTGCTGCGGGCGATACTATCTTTAATACGGATGAGAACGTGCTGATATGTGCATCGACTGCTTCGGGCAAGACGGAGGCGGCATTTTTCCCTATCATTTCGCTTTTTTATGAGGATATGCCGAAGTCGGTCGGATGTATCTATATCGGACCGCTCAAGGCACTTATAAATGATCAGTTTGACAGACTGACGGAGCTTTGTGATGAGGCTGAGATACCGGTGTGGCACTGGCATGGTGATGTATCCATGAGTCACAAGAATAAGCTTCTGAGGCATCCATCAGGAATCCTTCAGATAACTCCGGAATCGTTAGAGGCGATGCTTATGAGAAAGTATCAGATGCTTCCGTTACTTTTCGGAGATCTAAGGTTTATCGTTATTGATGAGGTTCATTCTCTTCTTCGCGGCGACAGAGGCGGACAGACACTTTGCCTTATAGAGAGGTTGTGCAAGGCGGCAGGTGTAAATCCGAGAAGGATCGGACTATCCGCTACAATGGGAGATCCGGTAAGGGCAGGAGAATTCCTTGCGGCAGGAACCGGCAGAGGAACAGTCATACCTAAGATAGAAGAGAAGAAGGCCAGATGGCGCCTTTCTGTCGAACATTTTTATATACAGAATGATGAGGGAAAAGCAAGCAAAACTGCAGCAGATGCTTCAACTGCACATGAGCCTGAACTGCAGGCTTTTCCTGCAATTACAGATGCTGCAGCAGAGTATGATGGTGATTCACAATCTGATGACTCTGTGGCTGAGGAAAAGCTGTATGATCCTTCATTTAAATATATATTTGATAACACGAGAAATAAAAAATGTCTGGTGTTTACGAATTCCAGAGAGGAGTGCGAGGCGGTAACGACAACTCTGCGCAGGTATTCGGAGGTTCAGGGCGAGAGCGAGAGATTTCAGATACATCATGGAAATATATCTTCGGCTCTCAGAGAGACGGCTGAAGAACTGATGAAGGATGATGACGAGCTTCAGACTACTGTTACAACTGCGACGCTTGAACTTGGTATTGATATAGGAAGGCTGGAGAAGGCCTTTCAGGTGGATGCACCATGGACGGTTTCTTCATTTCTTCAGAGAATGGGACGAACAGGACGAAGAGGGCAGCCGCCGGAAATGCATTTTGTGATACGAGAGGAAGAGGTTGAGGAGAGAGCGCTTCTGCCGGTGACCATTCCGTGGAAGCTGATCCAGGCTATCTCGCTTATCCAGCTCTATGCAGAAGAAAAATGGGTAGAGCCGCCGCGGCTTGAAAGACTGCCGTTCAGTCTGCTGTACCATCAGACTATGAGTACACTTGTTGCGGGCGGAGAGATGCTTCCGGCTGAACTTGCGGGAAGAGTGCTCGGACTTCAGTATTTTCACAGGATCACTCAGGAGGACTACAGGGAGCTTCTGCTTCATCTGATCGATATCGGCCATATTGAGCGGACGGCAGAGGGCGGACTGATAGTAGGTCTTGCCGGTGAAAGGATAGTAAACGGTTTTAAGTTTTACGGTGTATTTCAGGAAAATGAAGAATACTCCGTCAGAAGTGAAGCGGGCCAGCTTGGAACTATAGTTGCTCCGCCTCCTGTCGGGGAGAAGATAGCGATAGCAGGTCATGTATGGACAGTGCTCGAGGTTGACAGGACAAGGCACAGCGTATACTGCACTAAGGTCAGAGGCAGCGTTCCGGCGTATTTCGGACAATGCCCGGGCGACCTTAACACTAAGATACTGCTAAGAATGCGTCAGGTACTTACCGAGGATATAAACTATCCATATCTTAAAAAGAATGCCTCAGACAGACTTGAGAAGGCCAGAAATCTCTTCAGAGACAAGAATATCACTGATAATATGCTGTTTAATCTCGGAGGGACCAAATGGTGCTTCATGCCGTGGCTCGGAACATATTCCTTCATGGCGCTTGAGAGATTTCTCAGGATAAAGCTTAAGGGAAGACTTGGACTCAGCAATTTTGATTCGTCGAAACCATTTTTCATGGTCTTTAATATGAAGGCGGACAAGGAAAGCTTCTTCAGTATACTCAGTGAGGAGCTGGCGAAACCATTTGATATGATGGAGCTTATCTATCCGAAGGAGGTGCCTCTCTTCGAGAAGTATGATGAATTTGTCCCGGAGCATCTTGTTAAGAAAAGCTTTGCCTATGGTGTGCTGGATATTTCGGAAGTGAAGGAGCGCTTAATACAGAGTCATTTATAACAATACTGTCTCTTGAAAAATGCAAAAAGTGGTTGTATCATATACGTACTTAAAAAGTGTTTTGAAAGAGTATCCGGCTGCCGGGATTATTTCCGGCAAATGGAATGAAGGGATGGATAAAAATGTTTCAGGTTGATTTTAAAAAACCGTGTCATGTATATTTTATGGGCATAGGCGGTATCAGTATGAGCGGACTTGCTGAGATCCTTATCAAGGAAGGCTTTAAGGTGTCCGGTTCGGATATGAAGGAATCTGATATCACACTGATGCTTAGAGATAAGGGATGCAGCATCAGCATAGGTCAGGTTAAGGAAAATATAACAGATGATATAGATGTAGTTGTATATACTGCGGCGATCAGAGAAGATAATGAGGAGTACTGCGAGGTTAAGAGAAGAGGCATTCCGATGCTTTCAAGAGCCCAGCTCCTTGGACAGATCATGGCATTTTATAAGTACAGCGTTGCGGTTGCCGGAACTCACGGAAAGACAACTACAACATCCATGATGACAAGTGTTCTCCTTGCGGGAGAGAAGGATCCTACAGTATCAATCGGAGGAATGCTCAGCCAGATCGGAGGAAATATCCGCGTAGGAAGCTCGGATTATTTCGTTACAGAGGCCTGCGAGTATACAAACAGCTATCATTCATTTAATCCTTTTATCAGCATCATTTTAAATATTGATAATGATCATCTGGATTTCTTCAAGAACCTTGATAATATCATCGAGTCCTTCAGAGTATTTGCAACCAAGACTCCGAAGGAAGGAACAGTGATCCTTAACGGTGATATGGACTGTCTCGAGAGAGTAAGAGGCGGACTTCAGTGCAAGGTTGTTACCTTTGGTAAGAATGAGAAAAATGATTACGTAGCTAAGAATATCACTCTTGATGATGCGGGCAGACCTTCATTTTCTGTTACAGCAGACGGCGAGGATCTCGGAACCTTTACTCTTAATGTTACCGGTGAGCATAATGCAGTTAATTCACTTGCAGTCATCGCAGCAGCAAGGGAGCTCGGAATAGATTTAGAGACTATAAGAAAAGGTCTTTCGGAGTGCAGAAGCGCCGGAAGAAGATTTGAATATAAGGGAACAACCGAAAAGGGTACGGTAGTTATCGATGATTATGCACATCATCCTACAGAGATCGCTGCTACACTCAAGGTGGCAAATGATATCAAGAAGAATGAGCTCTGGGTAGCTTTCCAGCCGCATACATATTCCAGAACCAAGGCGCATCTTCAGCAGTTTGCAGAGGCTCTTTCAGCAGCTGATCATGTCCTTCTTGCGGACATTTATGCTGCCAGAGAGAAGGATGACGGTACTGTTTCCTCAAAGGATCTCGAGAAGATTCTCATAGAAAAAGGCTGTGATGCAGTATACCTCGGAGATTTTGTGTCAATAGAAAAATATTTATCAGAAAAAACGAAAAAAAGTGATTTGTTAATAACTATGGGAGCAGGAAATATCGATTCTATCGGTGTTTCTCTGGTGAAAAAATAGTTATCAACAGTTTCCACAAAATCATCTGCCTTTATCCGGCGGATGATTTTTGTTTTTATCAACACACATGAATTGTCAGACTAAGGCTGAAAGGTCTATAAAAAACGTGACCGGATAAAAAAGGTTTCCACGGTTATCAACGTTATCAACAGTTTCCACAAAAATCTGACTGATACCCACGAGCCCGACGGGCAGTTGCAAAAGACTTTTGTTGTGCTATACTTAAGACACTTTTGAAATGGGGAGAGGCTTGATGGAATGAACATTACAATTTCAACAGAAAAGAAGGAGACATTTTCACAGATTTCCAACAATTTTATAGATTTCCATATGGCAGATGCAAATGGGGAGTTTGTCAAGGTTTATCTATATCTTGTACGCCTGTATTCATGCGGCAGACCGGTATCTGTAAGCGATATAGCAGATTTTCTGAATTGTAAGGAAAATGATGTATGCAGGGCGATTAAATACTGGGTTTCACGAGGGGTACTCAGTTTTACATATGACTCCGGAAGACGTATCACAGGCATAGTGCTTAAGAACATTGATGCGCCGGACAGACTGGAGGAGGAAGGGCTTCTGGATTTTACAGCTTCGATGCTTGAGGATGAGCAGCCGGCTGCAGCGGAAGTGACTGAAGAGAAAGAAAATATAAGACATATAGAAGAGGTTGATATTCGCTCAGGTATAGAAGCAGCAGAGACAGAGAATAAGGCTCCTGAGAAGAGAAAGATCGATAAGAAGGATTTAAACAGTAAGCTTATCGATGAAAACTTTAAGGATCTGAAGAGTCAGGCAGAGGCATATTTTGCGAGAGCACTTACTCCGGCAGATATTAATATGATGATCTATATATATGATGATCTTCATTTTAAGAAGGAGCTTTTTGAATATCTTCTTGAATACTGTGCGACTATTGGCAAGACTAATTCGAAATATGTTGAGAAGGTCGCTATCAACTGGTACGAGCTGGGCTTCACAGAGAGACAGGAAGCAGTTGATTATACGGATACATTTAATTCGCTTTACAGAAGAATCTTTAAAGAGCTTGGCATTACGGGCAGAACAGTACCAACGCCTGCTGAGATGGAATTCATAAAGAAATGGAAAAAAGAATTCGGCTATGATGAGGAGATCATCGGAGAAGCCTGCAGAAGGGCGATACTTTCAAGGCCGAATTCAGCAACCTTTGCATATGTTAACGGTATACTTGAAAGCTGGTTCAAGGACGGCGTCAAGATATTCGGTGATATAAAAGGCGCTGATCAGAGATTCAGCAAAGCTAAAAAGACCAAGACTTCCGATCAGAGACTCGGAACCTTTGGCAATTATAAACAGAGCAGTACCGATGAGGAATGGGACGAGCTTACGAAAATGTATATCAAAGAGGTAAATAATCAGTAATGAGTGGATTATCATTTGACATGGATGAGATACTGAGGAAGCTCGAAAGACGGAGAAGCGAAAGCATCAGCCGGCTGAACATGCGAAGAGAAGAGGTATATCAGAGACTTCCGGAGATTAAGGAGATCGATGATGAGATCAGAGAGGGCACTCTCGATACCATCCGAAAGAGCATAGCCGACAGAAACGGCTCTTCCGTAAATGACATAAGCGGACTTGCAAAGCTTCAGCAGAAGAATGAAGAACTCTCTCAGAAGAAGAGAAAGCTGCTCGTGAAAAACGGTTACGACGAAGAATACCTTGAGAGGCAGTATGTATGTCCGATCTGCAAGGATGAAGGATATATAAACGGCGAAAGATGCAAATGTCTTAACCAGATGATCGTTGAAGCAAGATATATGCAGTCGAACCTTAGTGTGAGGCTGGAGAAGGAAAATTTCAAAACCTTTGATTACAGCTATTTCAGCAAGGAAATAAGCGGTAAAGAGGAGGTTTCTCCTTATGATAATATAAAAAGTATTGTAAAAAGAGCAAAAAAATACATAAGTTCTTTTGACAAAGTAAGGGGAAATATTATAATATTCGGAGAGACCGGCAGAGGAAAAACATTTCTTGTGAACTGTATTGCAAAAGAAATACTTGACGCAGGGCATAGTGTGTTTTATCTTACTGCAGGGGAAATGGTTGATGACGTTATCAATGAGTACCTCTTCAGACATGATGATGAAGACGGCGGTGATAAGGAGAAGAAGGCCAGATATGAATTTATATTTGAGGCCGACCTGCTTATTATAGACGATCTGGGAACAGAGGCTCTTAACAGACAGAGCATAACCCAGCTTTTCAGAGTCATTAATGAGAGGATAACCAGAGGAGCGGCAACCATCATCTCATCAAATCTTGATATAAAGGATATCAGAGATAATTATACGGAAAGGTTTGCCGGACGTATTGCGGAGAATTATGATTTCTATAATATCTTCGGATCCAATATCAGGATGATCAAAAAGAAACGTATGCTGGAAAAGAATGCATAAGGAAATATTTTTATTTAAAGGACGGAGGACAATAAAATGCCAGACGCTAGTAAACTCAGTACAATACCTGTAGGACAGCTTGGAATTCTCCCACTTGAGAGCAGCTACTCTCTTGGACAGAAGGTAGACCGCTATCTTGTTAAATGGAGAAAAGAAAGACTTATCAAGGAACCTAAGGAAAGTATTATTTTTGATGGATATGAGCAGGATACATTTATTCTGAATTCGGCATGTCCAAGATTTGCTTCGGGCGAGGCTAAAGGAACGCTTAAGGGCTCTGTCAGAGGTAAGGATATCTTCCTTATGGTAGATGTCGGAAACTACAGCATTGAATATACACAGAGCGGTATTAAGAAGCCGATGTCACCTGATGATCATTTTCAGGATCTTAAGAGAATAATCGCTGCTATCGGCGGAAAGGGCAGAAGAATCAATGTTATCATGCCTTTCCTCTATGAGAGCAGACAGCATAAGCGTACAAGCCGTGAGTCTCTTGACTGTGCACTTGCACTTCAGGAGCTTGTAGGAATGGGTGTTGAGAACATCATTACATTTGATGCGCATGATCCTCGTGTACAGAATGCAATCCCTCTCAGCGGATTTGAAAATGTAATGCCTACATATCAGTTTATTAAGTGTCTGCTTAAGACAACTCCTGATCTTGAGCTTGATTCAGATCACCTTATGATCATCAGCCCGGATGAAGGAGCCATGCATAGAGCAATCTACTTCGCTAACCATTTTGGCGTTGATGTCGGAATGTTCTACAAGAGAAGAGATTATACAAAAGTTGTTAACGGTAAGAACCCTATCGTTGCTCATGAATTCCTTGGTGATGACGTGGCAGGCAAGGATGTAATCATCGTTGACGATATGATCGCATCAGGAGAGAGTATGCTTGATGTTGCTAAGGAACTTAAGAAGAGAAAGGCAAGAAGGGTATTCGCACTTGCTACATTCGGTCTCTTTACAGCAGGCCTTGAGGTATTTGACGAGGCTAAGAAGAATGGTATCATCGAGAAGGTTATCACAACAAATGTAACCTATCAGAAGCCTGAGCTTTTTGAGCGTGACTGGTATGAATCAGCAGATATGAGTAAGTATATTGCATACCTTATCGATCATATCAACCATGATGCTTCTATCAGCGATCTCCTTGATCAGTCTGAGAGAATCCAGGCAAGACTTAACGAATATAAGTTAAAGCATACCATTTCTGACAACTACGAAGTTAATTATGTTAAGTGATCTTGCTAACACTTAAGATTTTTAAGCAAAAAATCAAAATTTATATAAAATATTTTGTTTTTTCTTGACTGCAAGATAAATTGTTATATACTATAGTTTATCAAATAGTTCTGACAATCAGAAAAAGATGGGAGATGGATTGATATGGCAAAGAAGGATATCGACTGGGGTAGCCTTGGATTTGGATACGTTCAGACAGATAAGAGCTATGTTTCAAATTTTAAGAATGGTGCATGGGATGACGGCGTCCTCACAGATGATCATACTATTACAATGAGTGAGTGTGCCTGCGTGCTTCATTACTCACAGTCATGTTTTGAGGGACTTAAGGCCTATACAACGGAAGACGGACATATTGTTACTTTCCGTCCTGACCTTAACGCAAAGAGAATGGTAGATACAGCTAAGAGACTTGAGATGGCTGTTTTTCCTGAAGAGAGATTTGTGGATGCAGTAGTTAAGGTAGTCAAGGCAAATCTTGACTGGGTTCCGCCATATGGTTCAGGTGCCACACTTTATATAAGACCATTTATGTTTGGTTCAAATTCAGTAATCGGTGTTAAGCCTGCTGATGAATATCAGTTCAGAATCCTTACAACACCTGTAGGACCTTATTTCAAGGGCGGCGCTAAGCCAATCTACATCAGAGTAAGTGATTTCGACAGAGCAGCTCCTCACGGAACTGGTCATATCAAGGCCGGACTTAACTATGCAATGAGCCTTCATGCAATAGTAGATGCTCACAAGAATGGTTTTGATGAGAATATGTATCTTGATCCTGCAACCAGAACAAAGGTTGAGGAGACCGGTGGAGCAAATATGATCTTCATCCAGGGCAACAAGTTCATCACACCAAAGTCAAACAGCATCCTTCCTTCAGTAACACGTCGTTCACTTGAGGTTGTTGCTAAGGATTACCTTGGAATGGAAGTTGAAGAAAGAGAAGTATATCTTGACGAGCTCGCAGGCTTCGATGAGTGCGGTCTCTGCGGTACAGCAGCAGTTATCTCACCAGTTGGTAAGATAAATGATCATGGCAAGGACATCTGCTTCCCAAGCGGAATGGAAGAGATGGGACCAAAGACCAAGAAGCTTTACGATACACTTACAGGTATCCAGATGGGCAGAATTGAAGCTCCTGAAGGATGGATCAAGGTTATTGAGTAATTAATGAGTAGTCAGGATATTATCTGACGCTTGTGAAATATCAAAATTTAAAGATCACCTCGGTTCTCCGGGGTGATTTTTTATATTATTAAACAGAGTTTCCTGTGTGGTGTGAGAGAATCAGATCATGTGAGAAACCGTGATGATGAAAACGGTTGTGAAGAGAGCGGTTGTATTGATAATAGGAGAATCGTCATGTCGAAGAATAAAGAGAAAAAATATTTCGCTAAGATATTTGCAGCCGCAAGCCTGGGAAGCGGTATATTTATTGCTATGGGCTGGCCGTTCTTCAGATTTATGACTTACGCCGGTAAGAAGAAAACCGAAAAGCAGAGTACGAACAGAAAGAAATGGTTTCAGCTGAAGCATCCGACCATCAATCATCCGAGACATAATTATGAAGAGGAATATCTGAGCACCAGAGAATGGTGTGAGAATATGGAAATGAAGGATGTATTCATCAGAAGTGTTGATGGTCTGAAGCTGCATGCATCATTTCTTCCTGCTGAAAATGCGAAGAGGATAGTGATCCTATGCCACGGATACCGCGGAACACGTTTCGGCAGTGTAGCTCATGTGGCTCATTTCCTTCATGACGAGAATTCGGGATTACTGTTCATAGATCAGAGGTGCTGCGGGGAGAGCGAAGGAAGGTATATAACCTTCGGCGCCAGAGAGCAGTACGACATACTTGAATGGGTAAAGCTGATAGAAAAAAAGAACCATAAGCATCTCCCGATATACCTTTACGGGCAGTCCATGGGAGCAGCGTCGGTTATACTTGCTTCGGGACATACACTTCCGAAGGACGTAAAGGGTATTATAGCGGATTGTGGATTTCATTCGATGAAGCAGCAGCTTCGCGATATCGCGTCGGGATGGTTTCATCTTCACTGGATAGAGCTCCTATTGATGAGGGTTGATCTTTTCTGCAGGCTCTTCGGCGGGTTTGCCATGAAGGAAACTGATATGACAGAAGCGCTGAAGAAAAATGATGTTCCGATCCTTTTCTTCCACGGCGAGGATGATACGTATGTCTTCCCGGAGAATACAAGGAGAAATTATAAGCTCTGCCGCGCGGATAAGGAGCTTGTGATAATTCCGGGCGCAAGGCATCTTTGCTGCTCATACGTTGAGCCGGAGCTTTATATAAATAAGATGCGAGAATTCATCGACAGAACTGAGAATACAGAAAAACGTTAAAGCATAGCAGCAATACAGCAAACTAACAAAACAGCATGGCAGGATCAGCCGGCGGTAAAAAAGATCATAAACATGATCAAAGATAGAAAAGATATAGATAAAGGATGATACGTTACAAACCTTGTGATGTATCATCCTTTTTTATGTTATCAAACATTTATCTATAAAGTGTTCGATATGTTGTGGGCAATATTATCAGATGTGTTCATTAAGTCTTTGGGGGTATTTTCTTTTTCAAAACAATATGATAAGTTCCATTCGCAAAGTAAAAAACAAAAGAAACAAACCAGAGATTTATTAAGATGCTTGATCAGAGCAGATTAAATGCATCGGATAAGAGCATCACAGATTGGTACTGCAGATCGGAATAATTTCGGAGGAGAGAATATGAGAAAAGAATACCCCCTTACAGCGGCACAGTATATGCATTATGAATGGATTAAGGACTATAAGACACAGCAGGTTTCGGGACTTAGTATAGTTGCATCCCTTAAGGCTGAGCTTGATTTTGGATTATTAAAGAAATGTATCCAGCTGGAAATACAGCGTTACGGATGCCTTAGACTCAGATTCACAAAGCCTGATAAAGAAGGAAAGATAAAGCAGTATATCATTAAGCATGATTCGAGAGACATCGAGCTTAAGGACCTTACAGGCATGAGCCTTAAAGAAGCTGATGATCTGATGCAGAGCTGGGCTTATCAGACTCTTGACGGTGACAACCGCCCGATGTGCGAATTTATAATGGTAAAGCTTCCTGAAGGCTACAATGGTTTCTTCGTACATATGGATCACAGACTTAACGATTCATGCGGTATCGTGGTAATGGTAAATGACCTTATGCAGCTTTATACACATTACAGATTCGGCGCTCCTTATCCGGAAGATCTGGCTGATTTTGAGACAGTTCTTAATTCTGATCTTCAGAAGGCAAATAACGAAAAGCGTTTTGCTAAGGATAAAAAGTTCTGGGACGATCAGCTTGACCAGTACGGCGAGCCTCTGTATTCAGATATTCAGGGACCTTCAGTACTTGAAGAGGCAAGAAAGAAGCATAACGATCCAAAGCTTCGTGCAGCAGATATCGAGAGAGAGAAGCTTTTCGTAGCGGTTAAGGATTATGTGCTTGAGCCTGAACCAACAAAGTGGCTTATGGATTTCTGCATGAACCATCAGCTTTCAATGACTAACCTCCTTCTCCTGGCCATAAGAACCTATCTGTCTAAGGTAAACAATGGTCAGGAGGATATAACTATAGAAAACTTCATCTCGAGGCGTTCGACACATGACGAATGGACCTCGGGAGGAAGCAGAACTATTATGTTCCCTTGCAGAACAGTGATCAGCGGAGATACGGATTTCCTCTCTGCCGCATACGAGATACAGAATGTTCAGAACAGAATATATATGCACAGCAATTATGATCCGGCGCTTATCCGTGAAGAAATGAAGAAGCGTTATAACACACCGGATGATACAACCTACGAAAGCTGTTATCTGACATATCAGCCGATGCCTGTACGTATGGATAATCCATTTTTAAAGAACATCGATATGCATTCAAAGTGGTTTGCTAACGGAGCTGCTACCAAGAAGATGTATCTTACGGTTTCACATACAGAAAACGGCGGAATGAACTTCTCATATCATTATCAGACAGTATGTCTGAATGAGAAGGATATGGAGCTGCTTTACTACTATATGATGAGAATACTTTTCAAGGGTATCGCAGAGCCTGATATGAAACTCAGTGACATAATGAACCAGGTATAAACCGGCAAAATAAAACCGGGAATCGGAAAAAAATCAATACTTATTAAGCGGATGAAAAGACCGGTACATGGTAAAAGGCATTTAACCTGTGAGAGAAGAGAGGAGAATTAAAATGGATATTGTTAAGGAATTTAAGGAGCTTGTTGCTCAGTATTGTGAAGTAGCTGCAGATGATATGACAGATGATATGCGTTTCCGTGAGGATCTTGGATTTACATCACTCGGATTCATGTCATTTCTCGGAGAGCTTGAGGATAATTTTGATGTAGAGCTTGTTCAGGAAGAAGCCGTTCAGGTTCGTACTATTGGTGAAGCACTGGAGATGTTAAGTAATCTTGTGGAGGCGTAATATGAATACTGTTGCTGAAATATGGGACAAGGCGCTTAATGATTTTGCAGACCTTCCTGCAGTGCGCTGGCTTATCAGGAAGGATATAGCTGAAAAAAGCTATAAAGAATTAAATGATGATGTTATAGCTGTACGTAAGGGACTTTCGGCAGAAGGCTTCCACGGTGCACATATCGCACTTATCGGTACAGCTTCAGTAAACTGGATCGCTGCATATCTCGGTATAACAACAGGGGATAACGTAGCAGTTCCTCTTGATGCAGGACTTCCTGCAGAGGATCTTCTTGATCTTCTTGTTAGAAGTGATTCAGAGGCTTTATTCTTAAGCCCTAAGGCAGCTGCACTTGTTGAAGCTGTTAAGGATAACTGCCCTAAGATACGTAAGATATGGATCCTTCAGGATGAGGAGTATGATGCTGCAGATACAATGGCAGCATTTAAGAATGTAAATGGTGAGACAGAATTAAAGAGATCTTCTGCAGAGGATCTTTCAACCATCATTTTCACATCAGGAACAACAGGTAAGAGCAAGGGCGTTATGCTTACTCAGACAAATCTTGCCCAGAATGTAGAGTCTGTTCCTTTTGAGTCTCTTCCGGGAACAACACTTTTAAGCGTACTTCCTGTACATCATGCATTCTGCCTCGTTATGGACTGGCTTAAGGGCTTTTCACTCGGTGCAGTTGTATGTATAAATGATTCCTTCATCCATATGGTACGTAATATGGGAATCTTCAAGCCGGACGTAATGCTTATGGTTCCTCTTATGATCGAAACCATTTATAAGAGACTTGCTGCAGCTGATCAGACGATCCCTAAGAAGATAATCGCAGATAATGTATTCGGCGGAAATCTGAAGATCATTTTCACAGGTGGTGCACACCTTGATCCATTTTATATTGAGAAGTTTAAGGAATATGGCGTTGATGTTCTTGAGGGCTACGGAATGTCTGAATGCTCGCCGGTTATAAGCAGCAGCATGCCTGATGACCACAAGGACGGTTCTATCGGAAGACCATTAAAGAATGTAAAGATCAGCTTTGAAAATGGTGAGATACTTGTTCAGGGAAGCAGTGTTATGAAGGGCTACTACAAGATGCCTGAGGAGACTGCTGAAGCGCTTAAGGACGGATGGCTTCATACAGGTGATAAGGGATATATCGACGAGGATGGTTTCCTCTTCATTAACGGTCGTGTTAAGAATCTCATCATTCTCTCAAACGGAGAGAATATATCTCCTGAGGAGATAGAGAATAAGCTTGCACTTGATCCACTTATCGGTGAGGTTATCGTAACAGGAGAGAACAACGGTCTTACAGCGCGTATTTATCCTGATCAGGATATCATACAGCTTAAGGGAGTTGCTGAGGAGAATCTTCAGGTTATCCTTCAGGCAACACTTGATGCTTATAACAAGAATCAGCCTACATATCGTCAGATCACAGGCCTTGTTATAAGAAAAAATCCGTTCCTCAGAAATGCCACAGGCAAGATCAAAAGAACGGATGCATGTATTGATGAGAAAATCGGTTAATTATCTGCCGTTAAGATAAGGCAGAATACCGGACATAAATATTTTAGACATTATATCGGCTATATTTTCGGCGGGGGATGAATAATCCTCCGCTATCCATTTATGCAGGATACCGATGCTGATACCGATAGCGCCGGCAATATAATAAGAAAATGCTTTATTACTGTTTTTGCCGATTGTGTAGGAAACATCAGTTACATACTGATGAAACATTGTGATCGCTTTCTCGAAGAAGGCGTCGCTTCTCGGACTCTGAAGAAGATTAGCCAGAAATGGATTCTTCTTCGTATAATTGCAGATCGCCAGAAAATATGAATGACACATATCTTTATCGTTCTGCGGATGGAAGCTTTCCATCAAAGTGAAGATATCCTTGATGGTCTTATCCTCAGCGGCCTCGACTAAAGCAGGTATATTCTCATAGTGATTATAAAAAGTACTTCTGACTATTCCGGCCTTCTTGATAACATCCGAGACGGTTATCTTATCTATGTCCTTCTCCTTAAGAAGAAGGAAGAAGGCGTCGTAAATGGCGTCCTCAGCGGTACTGTAGCGTTCGTCAAATTCATTCATACAGCGTTCCCCCTTACCGGCTTTTTGTGCCGGTTGTGTCAAAAACAAAATCATCTGACAAACAGAATATCATTTTTTTATCAGGGTGTCAAAAACAGCCTGGCGAAACTAGCTTTTATTACATTGTAACAGTAACTTCACTATCGTAAAGCTTCTTAAGTGAATCGAAGGTATTAAACTTCTCGGTAAGGCAGAATTCATGAGACCAGGTCATATAATAAGCCCATGGAACCATATCATTCTCAAGGGTGGCGGCGTCCGGCAGAGTTCCGAGCTCTCCGATGGCTGCCACTTTATTCTTTGTGGTCGCATTTATAAGTGATTCGTACTCTTCACGGTAATTTGTTGCCTTATATTCCTGAAGATAGATGTCTCTGGAGATGACATCTACATAAGAATCGCCCGGATAGCCTTCGGCAAGAGGGCAGTTCCATACCCAGAGCAGATTGTTCAGCTTATGATGTTCAGTAAAATGCTCATACATAAGCTTGTAGAGCTCGGCTGCTACATCAGGACCCTTTGCACCCCACCAGAACCATATTCCTTCGGATTCATGGAAAGGACGCCAGAGTATAGGAATATCAGCGTCAGAAAAGCGCTTCAGCTCGCCGGCTATATAGTCCATATCGCTGTAAAAGGCATTTCTTTCAGGAGTTCCTTCTACAAGAACCTTCTCGGCATCAAAGTCGGTATTTTCGGTGAAGAAGCTTTTGTCTTTACCGCCGAGAGGAGAGAACCAGTGAAATGTAAATGTAAGGATCGCATCGCCCTTAAGACCGAGAGTAAAAGCGTCATTAAGAGTTCCTTTGTTGTCGTAAACCTCTGTAAGACAAGCCTCGCTTGCACCTTCGTAAACTATATTCGGAGAGTAAGAGAGAAGCTCGAAACCGACAAGCTTCGGAAGCTTTCCAGTCTTTTCTTTTATAAGAGTAAGTTCCTCCATTCCCTTACTCTGGGTGTGCTGACCTGTGATCAGTTTTTTGCCGGCTGTCTCTGAAAGAAACTTGAGCAGGGCAGCGGCATTTTTTGATGCGTTTTTATTTACCGGGTTCTGCATATATAAACCTCCTGAATCCTGTGAATAAATTAAATAATAAGCTTTACTTTTTTTAATGCTTCATCAGATCAGTGCATAGGATATAAGTACACTGTATGATGAAATATTTGAATTTAGGACGATAGTAGCATGTAATCAGAGTATTGTCTACAGAATTTAGCTAAAAATACTTAAAATTAGCTAAATAATAAAAAGTCCGTCATCATTGCGAAGGATATTAGAATGTGGTATGTTAAAAGATAGTGTATTTATGAAGGCGACAGCTATACTGGCAGGAGGAAAAATGGAAAGGAATCTGAATCAGGACATTTTCATACTTAAAGAGCTTGTGCGTAAGGGAATTAAGCTTAAGTACAGAAGATCCTATCTAGGAATACTCTGGTCGCTGCTTGAGCCGCTGCTTTCCATGGTCGTGCTGACTATAGTCTTCGGAACACTTTTCGGAGTAAAGGATAAGACATTTCCGGTCTATATTTTAACAGGAAGGCTTTTGTACGGATTCTTCTCGCAGGGCACCAAGGAGGCGCTTCGTTCGATCAGGGCAAATGCATCCATGATCAAGAAGGTTTACGTGAACAAGCTTCTCTATCCGCTTTCGGGAATAATATTTAACTATATAATCTTTTTGATATCGCTCATCGTGCTTGCAATAGTAGCACTATGCTTTAAGGTTTTTCCGACCGTTTATCTGTTCCAGATATTTGTGCCGCTTATAACCCTTTTCCTGCTTTCTGTGGGAGTAGGGCTTCTGCTTTCAACTATAGGCGTATTTTTCAGGGATATGGAATATCTGTGGAATGTTGTGCTGATGATCATCATGTATACCTGTGCGATCTTCTACAAGCCGGAGAAGCTCCTTGAAAGTGATTACGGATTTATCCTTAAAGCAAATCCGCTGTACTGCATTATATCGAATTTCAGAAGTGCGATCTTCGGAGAGCTGATGAATTATAAATATCTGCTATATTCATTTACATTCAGCATAGTACTTATAATCATCGGACTTTTTATGTTTAAGAAGACTGAGGACAGATTTATATTAAATATCTAGGACAGTTATGAAGGAAAATGATAAAAACATTAAAAATAGAATAAATGATACCCTCGAAGACGGTACAGTTGTAAGTCTTCAGGGCGTGGGTATGAAGTTCAACCTCAGCAAGGAGAAGGTGGACAGCCTGAAAGAGTATTTCATCAAATTCATGAAGAATGAGCTTAGGTATAATGAGTTCTGGGCACTTCGTGATATCAGCTTCTCGCTTAAAAAGGGCGACAGGCTTGGAATACTCGGACTAAACGGCGCCGGAAAGAGTACACTTCTTAAGGTGGTGGCAGGAGTCTTTAAGCCGACCGAAGGAAGCGTCAGAAAATGCGGCGTGCTGGCTCCGCTTATCGAGCTCGGAGCAGGCTTTGACATGCAGTATACCGGGCGGGAAAACATTTATCTCTATGGAGCGGTGCTGGGCTACAGACGTAAATTCATAGATGAGAAGCTGGATGAGATCATAGAGTTTTCCGGGCTTCGCGAATTTATCGACGTACCGCTCAAGAACTATTCTTCTGGAATGAAGGCCCGTCTTGGCTTTTCCATCGCAACCGTTGTGGAGCCGGACATTCTGATACTTGACGAGATACTATCCGTTGGAGATGCAAAATTCAAGAAGAAGAGCGAAGCAAGGCTCATGGAGCTTATCAAAAAAGGCGTAACGGTGCTTTTCGTTTCGCACAGCTCTGAGCAGGTCAGAAGGATATGCAACAAGGCGATAATCCTTGAGAAGGGCAAAATGATCGCCTCCGGTGATGTGAACGAAGTGACGGATCTCTATGATTCAATGACAAAATGATAAAAAGGAGTGGCAGTTCGATATGCTGATAAGACTGGATAAATTCCTTGCAGACACCGGTTACGGTACCAGAAGTACCGTAAAGCAGCTGCTGAAAAAATCTGCTGTGACGGTTGACGGGGTTCAGGTTAAGAAGGCTGATATAAAGATAGATACAGAGAAAAATGTCATTTCCGTAAATGGAAAGACAGTTCAATATGAAGAGTATGAATATTATATGATGAACAAGCCGGCGGGAGTTATCTCTGCTGCAACCGATGAGAGAGAAAAAACTGTTGTCGATCTCATCAGTGATAAGAAAAGAAGAGATCTGTTTCCGGTGGGAAGGCTTGACAGGGATACTGTTGGACTTCTGCTTCTGACAAATGACGGAAATCTTGCAAGAAGGCTTCTGGCACCGGGAAAACATGTGGATAAGGTTTACCGTGTGAAGGTGACAGGCAGACTTGATGAAGAGGATGTAAAAGCTTTTCGTGAGGGGATCGATATTGGAGATGAAAAGCTGACGATGCCTGCGGATCTGCGTATCATTTCTGTAAACGAGTGCCCACTCATTTCCGGTGATAATTCCGAAGATGATAACGGCTGGATCAAAACCTATAATACTGATGCAGAAGTTACCCTTCGGGAAGGAAGATTCCATCAGGTCAAGAGAATGTTTTCTGAAAGAGGACATATGGTTGTCTATCTGAAAAGACTGAGTATGGGAAAGCTTAAGCTTGATGAAGGTCTGGAGGAAGGACAGTACCGCAGACTTACAGAAGAAGAATTAAAGTCTCTGACTGAAAAAAGGATTATTTAATCCGATAATATATAAAAGGATTATTTAATCCGATATAATATTTGACATTCACTTTGAGAAATGATATCTTAAAAAAATATTATTAGTGTAAGCGCTTACATTTGTGGCGGGGAGGATTTTTAAAGTGAAGGTTTCAAGTATTAAGAGAATAGTTGTATTAAGTTTGGCTATTGTGTTTTTGATATTTTCATTTTAACACAATAGCCTTTTTGTATATGCTGATGAAGATACTAGGGTGGTAATACAGTTATTACAGATGAATATGTAGAAAGAATAATAACCGTATATTCTTATCCCAAAACGAAAAATTCTGGAAATTATGTGCCAAAAGGAGGAAAATAATACTATGGATTTTATGTCATTTTATAATACAATGGAATCCTCTTATGAGATTGGGGTTGGTTTAGAAATCAAGAACTATTTATGTGACTCAAATGATGTAAAAGATTTCACTATGAAATATATTGATGACGAATTGATAATTTATATAGTTTTTTGTGGTCGTAATTCTCGTAATTTTATATATGATTTCTTGAGTTATATTTCTTATGATTATTTGTGTGCTTTGCATAGGATAGATAATCAGGAAAGTATAATATATTACATTTATACTAGTATTTCTGAAAAAAATACAGGAATAAAAATTAAAATGATTTTGAAGAAATAATCCTGACTGGAAGCAATGCCATTTAGCTGTTTTTTCAGTCGAATGAGTATCCTGTCGGCAATCCTTAAAGGGGTCAGTGCACCACTGTGCAAACGAGAGGTTAATGAACTGATCTATCTGACGGTTGATGAAGAAGAGATAATCACCACAGAGAATCATCCGTTTTATGTAAAAGACAGAGGGTTCGTACCGGCGGGAAAACTGAAACCGGGTGATGAAGTACTGCTTTCAGACGGAACAACCGCTAAAATAAGAAAAGTAGAAGAACATCATCTTGAAACACCGGTATGTGTATATAACTTTGAAGTAGAAGAACTGCATACATATCTTGTTGGAACAAAGGGCATCGTAGTACATAATGATTGTGCTGAGCCGGTCCCGGAGGGGGGAAGTGGCTCGAAGACCTATATGACAGGAACAGAAGGTGAAGAGGAACTTGCAAGATTAGTAGGTGGTAAACCGCAACAGTATAGAAAAACTTCGCTAGGTGGAAGATACATTGACCAACTATCTGCTGATAATATCGCACATGAATCAAAAGTAGGATATACCACATTAACAAAGCGTATTAGAACACAGATATTAAAGGATGCAGAATTGATTAATACTGGAAGAATTGAAGGTGCTCATTGGCATTTCTTTACTAGTGGAGTCACTGGTAAAGGTGGGGCTTCACAACCGTTATTAGATTTTTTAACTGAAAATGGCATATCATATACAATACATTAGGAGGATATTGAATAGTGAAATATGAAATGATGATTCCACCGTTTGAAAGAGTAGAATTTGAAGAGATGAATAAAAAACAAGCGCAAGAATATTTTGATTGGTATATTGGGCAAGTTGATTATAGGATTTCATTGTTATTGAACGCTATAAAAGAAGATGGTATAGATACTGATTTTGATTATTCTATTGAATCATTAATTCCATTATGGGAATGGTATGAAAGAAAAATATCATATAGAGAGTTGGATGAATCTGAATATCAATTAAGAATAAGTAAGCATCCAGAATGGATGAAAGAATATATTGCTAATAAAGATTTATCTTGGAATACTTTAATGTATTGCATGGATGTGGCTTTGTACTTTGCAAAAGTTATAATTAGACATAATGCTACAATAAAATGGGGCTTTTTTACAAAACCCAAAAATCGAGCTGATGTAAATCAACCTGTCTTGTTGGGATTCAAATATGACATGGACTTAAATCCTAGATTAATTGTAGAAAACTGTACAAGACGTTCAGGAGAGGAAAGATTATCTACAAGGCTATATGATATGTATTATACATGGATGAAATATATATAAGGGAGTAAAGTTGGTAAGAATGGAAATACAAATAAAAGTAAATGATTATAATGCACAAGATGGATTAAAGTTAAATTGGATAGATAATTATAAAATTGAAGTAAACAACAATCATGGAGAAATAATTATATCTGCAAATGAAGAGGGGTTATTGTCGTTAGCTAATCATTTTCTGACTTTAGCTCAAGCAAATGTTCCAACAGGTACTCATATACATTTAGATGAGTATAATTCATTGGAAGAAGGTTCAGCTGAAGTGGTAATACAAAAAATAGATTAGCGTTGGTAAAGACTGCTTCTTGATAACTCAACAACTGTAAAGTCATCCTTCAGGTATAGCGCATATGGTGAGATGCTTGGCTTTACCGGTGTTGTTACCGATGGCTATTATTACACCGGAGAATACATGGATTCCGAAACCGGACTCTACTACCTCAGAGCGAGATATATGGATCCGGCAACAGCAACCTTCACATCAATGGACAACTACGCAGGAAACATCTACGAACCTGCATCCCTGAACAGGTATCTCTATGCAAACGCTAATCCTGTGAAGTACTGCGACCCGAGCGGACATAGCGGATTATTAGTTGGTCAGATTGCAGCTACAAGTATTATGGCTGTGTTGAACCATGCGGATACCATTTTCATTATGGGTGTTATATCAGGCGTGATAAATACCGCAATGGTAAAGGTGATGGGCGGTGATGATAACGAGCAAATAAAAGCCTTTTGGAAAGGATTTACCGTCGGAGCATTAATTGGTACATTAACATGTTTTGTTGCATATGTGACTACGATAAGTATTATTCAAGCCGGTGCTATTGTAGGTGTCGGATATAGTGGATATGACATTGCGGTTGATCTGTTTGTTAAACATGATTATGAAGGCGCAGCTGCTAAAATACCATTCCTAATTCTTGATGTATTGGTATTGAAAAGGTCCTTTACCGTAAATACACTATTGCCTGGGTATGATGGACACGAATATAATAAAAAGAACGCGGAGTATCTAGAGGAAAGTACAAATGAGGGTGGAAGTAAGAGTATTTCTTATAAGGATTATGATAATATATATCAAAAAAGTATTCATAATCCAGGAAAAGAAAAGGTGATGCTTGGAAAATATGATGGAGGAGGTCCTACAAGTTATATTACAAAAGCAGGAGATGAGTACACATATTTTAGTCTTGGAAGTGAATGGAATACTATTAAGGAAAAGTATGGGTTTACAGACGATGATATGTTCAAATTATTTAATGAAGTCTTTTTGGATGATGGAATTAATGGTGGAAAAACTTTTTATTTTTCGCATAATCCGATTAATGATGGAGGGGCTTTAGGTATGGAATATGAGTATTTATTGAAGAATAATTATATTTGGGACGAAACTACAATGACGATGAAGCCAAGATAAGGAGAAAAATATGACTATAAATGAATTATATGATTTAGTTGAAGAGTATTATGGTTATAAAATACATATGAAATCATTAAATTCCCAGACAAATGAAGTAAGCGGTTTACTATATGATTCATTTGTTTTGAAATGTGATATCAATGATAGATATGGAAGATTCGGAGCAGGAATCGATATCGGAAATGAAGGAACAATCTCTGTTTTTTTAGGTAACCACTGTTCTCTAAATAGTGATAGGAAATCTATTGAAGATAGTCTGAAAATTATTGATGATTTTTGTCGCTTACGGTTACCTGATAAGTTTTTAGATGCCTATTATAAAGCATACTGCATGCAAGAAGATGCATTTAATTAGATAAATTTATAAATTTCAATACTTTAGCACCACCACCCCACCCCTCAAAGCCAACCAAAGTAAATTCAACCGCCATCCCGAACCCGAATCGCCTCTCAGCTACGCTGATGTCAGTCGATGAGGGTGAGGGCAGCGAGTTACGGTAGTAATGATCAAGAAGCAGATGGAGTTATTAGCCTTCTGAAAATCAATGATGTGAAGATACTTATAGAGTATATGGTGGATGATTATTAATGCGCTGAAATATAAATAGAAAAGGGATGACAGACTATATGAGAAGTGTTGCAAGGTATTATTACGTTGATGAATACTACGATATTATTAGAGATTATGAAATACTATTAGGATATAATGTCCCGAAGGATGAAGCTTTCCGTATCATACATGACCATTATTATAAAGATTATGCCGGAAGTTTTGATGAATACAGGTATTGGGTTGTTATGGCCGAGTTTCAAGCTTTGAGCGGAATTCTGATGGATAGTGTTAAAGATAATGCATTAAGATTTATTGACTCGGTTGATGATTATCTTGAGGATGAAGAGGAAACGCTTAAAAAGATCAGGAATATAATCTTAACACCTCAAAAAGAGAAAAAATTCAAAAAGCCTCCATTATATCTTAGATCAAAGACCAGATATAAAGAAGGTGATATCCTTGCTATTAGACTTTTAAACCCGACGGTAGAATGGAGCGGGGATAAAGATGATGAGAATAGTATAGTATATTTCAATAAATCTCAGGAATTCCTCAAAGGGAAATACGTGTTTTTTTATGTTTCAGAAATATTTAAGCGCCCTGTTTGTCGGTTTATTCCGGAAATTGATTATATGTCAAGACCTTTTATATCATTATTTGATTTTGTGGCAGAGAGAATAGAAGAATTTGATATTGACAAGAATTATGAATTTATGGATTTGATAAATAGTCCATACAAGAATTCGTACAGTTCGACTCGTTATGTTTCACTTTGTAATGCTTCAAAAGATGAATTGTCAGAATGGGCAGAAATAACAGTGATAGGTAATAGAATAATCGATAAGAATATAATTGGAGAGGATCAAGGAGCTTCTATAGTGCACATAGCTAATTTGGATTCGATGATTCGCTGGAGCTTTATGAATAAATATGAATCCGTTGACAGGAGCATTTATTAGTGCTGACAGCTATCAGGGCGTGCTGTCTGATCCTATAACGCTTCAAGTTCACAGTACCTGACCCCAAGGTGTTTCATGATGCTGAGGGGTCTATTGATACAAGAGATTTGTTAGAAGAATTAAAGAGTCTTCTATAATATTTCAGTATAAATTTGAGATTCCACCGGGTTAATAATCCTAAGTATCGCTGTAAACTTAACATAGAAGGGATGGGCAGCGGTCTATGCCCTATGCAAAGATTACTCAGGAGGTTTAGTATGTTAAGAGAGGTTACTGTTGAAAATGGACGAATACGCGGCGTGGCAAGCGCAGATCCGCGTGTCACTGCATTTAAGGGAATCCCTTTTGCGGCACCGCCGGTGGGAGAAAACAGATGGAGAGCGCCTCAGCCTGCAGAAAACTGGGAAGGAACCAGACTGTGTCAGGAGTTTGCACCGATCTCGGTTCAGGACAGACCTGGAGTTGGAAATGATCTTTACTGCAGGGAGTGGCATGTTGATCCGGACATTCCTATGGATGAGGACTGTCTCTATCTAAATGTGTGGACAGGCGCACGTTCTGCTGATGAGAAGCTTCCTGTGCTGGTATGGTACTTTGGCGGCGGTTTTCAGTGGGGCTATACATCTGAAATGGAATTTGACGGCGAGAGGCTTGCCAGAAGAGGAGTTGTAGTAGTATCGGTAAACTACAGACTTGCTGCACTCGGATTTCTGGCTCATCCGGACATTACAAAGGAAAGCCCTGAAACACCGGGCAATTTCGGACTGCTTGATCAGAAGGCAGGGCTCGACTGGGTAGTAAGAAATATAGCTGCATTTGGCGGTGATCCGGACAGGATAACCATAGCAGGCCAGTCTGCGGGCGGCGCAAGCACCATGGAGCAGCTTACCTGCAGAGAAAACTTTGATAAGATAAAAGGCGCTGCAATTTTCAGCGGTATGATCAGAGATACAAGAAATATAGATCCGCTCATTCCGAAGAGTCTTCGCGAGGCAGAGCAGCTGGGCGTGGAATTCTTCAGATTCCTTGGCGTAAAAACTCTGGATGAGGCAAGAAAGCTGGATGCCTTTTTCATAAGAGACAGATATGCAAAGTATGCTGAGAAGAATCCGAGATTCTTTGCGATAAATGACGGCAAAGTATATACCGGAGATCCGTATACCAATTATATAGATAATGAAATGCCGGACGTGCCTGTCATGGCGGGCTACACCAGCGATGAGTTTGTTGAAAACGGAGTGAATATCGTAAAGGCTTCTGTCATAAATGCTCTAAATGAAGCAAGGAAGAGCGGCAGGAAGAGCCCGCAGTATTTATATCGCTTCTGCCCGGAGATTCCGGGATATGACGATCCGGGCGTATTTCATTCTTCAGATCTCTGGTTCTGGTTTGAAAATGCAAATAAATGCTGGAGACCTTTTACAGGTCATCATTTTGAGCTGGCACGTACCATGTGTGATTATTTCGCTAATTTCATTAAAACAGGAGATCCGAACGGCACCGGAATAGCAGGAGATACACTTCCTGTGTGGAAGGCCTTCGGAAGTAACGGAACAAATGAAATAAAGCTGAAATAGGCTTAAATAAATTCGTAAAAAACCCCTTGACTAAATATTTACATCTGTGCTAACATATTCACTGCGTGAGCCCTCGGGCTTTTTTGTTGTGCTACCATCAAAAAGGCAGGGCCTGCGAAGTTCAGGTGGATGATAAATCCCAACATTATCATTTTATCATGGGCGATAAGCTGGAGATCAGCTTACAAAGTTGTGCGTAACTGGTATATAGTCCGCTGAATACAGACGTGTTGAGAGACAGTGGATCTACCCGTATTAGTCAGTTACATTTTGAAGAAAAAGTAAAGATCAAGATTGTATGGAGGTATAGTCATGCGTGTTAAGATTACATTGGCATGTCAGGAATGCAAGCAGCGTAACTACAATATGACTAAGGAGAAGAAGAATCATCCTGAAAGGATCGAGACTAAGAAGTATTGCAAGTTCTGCAAGGCGCACACAGTTCATAAGGAAACAAAGTAATCATTTGTAAGAGAAAGTAATTTTTTTTACGGAACGGAGTTAAGAATGGCAGAAAATAAAGATAAAGCACCTGCACTTAAGAGAAGTTGGTTCCAGGAGCTTAAAGCTGAGTTCGGTAAGATTACGTGGCCTACAAAGAAAAATCTTTTCAGACAGTCAGTAGCTGTTATCGTAACAGCTGTATTAATGGGTGTTCTGATCGTATTACTTGATTATCTTATTAGATTCGGGTTTGGTTATATACTTGTATAGGCGGTGATGGGATGTCAGAGATTAATGAAGAAGCAGTTGAGCAGGTAAAGAGACCTACCAGTGTTAAGCAGATCGAAGATACTGAGCCGCATTGGTATGTGGTTCACACTTATTCAGGTTATGAGAATAAGGTTAAGGCCGATATTGAAAAGACCATCGAGAATCGTAAGCTTCAGGGACAGATGCTTGAAGTTATGGTTCCTCTTCAGGATGTTGTCGAGACCAAGAATGGTGTGAAGAAAACTGTTTCCAAGAAGATGTTTCCGGGATATGTTCTGGTTCACATGATCAAGAATGACGTTACTTGGTATGTCGTTCGTAATACCAGAGGTGTTACAGGCTTCGTAGGACCAGGATCCGAGCCGGTTCCTCTCACAGAAGCAGAAATGAAGAAGCTTGGCGTTAAGCTGCCTAATGAGGTCATTGATATCGACGTTGAGATCGGTGATGTCATTAAGGTTGTATCTGGTGCCTGGGAAGGTACAGACGGTACGATCAAATCCATTAATGCCGGCAAACAGACTGTTACTATTGATGTTGATATCTTTGGTAGATCTACATCAGTTGAGATCGGTCTGGGTGACATAGAAAAATTATAAATTATACCCATAAGGGTTAAAAATGTGGAAGGGATATCATAAGGGATATTCCGTTATACCACTTATAGGAGGTACGCTAAAATGGCGAAGAAAGTAACAGGATACATTAAATTACAGATACCTGCAGGCAAGGCAACTCCTGCACCACCTGTTGGACCTGCACTTGGTCAGCACGGTGTAAATATCGTTCAGTTTACTAAGGAATTCAATGCTAAGACTGCAGATATGGGAGATACAATCATCCCTGTAGTTATCACAGTTTACGCAGACAGAAGCTTCAGCTTCATCACAAAGACTCCACCTGCAGCAGTTCTTCTTAAGCAGGCATGCAATATCAAGTCTGGTTCCGGTAAGCCGAATAAGGATAAGGTTGCCAAGATTTCAAAGGATAAGATTAGAGAGATCGCTGAGAAGAAGTTACCTGATCTGAACGCCGGATCTGTTGAGGCTGCTATGAGCATGATCGCAGGTACAGCTCGTTCAATGGGTATTGTAGTAGAAGACTAATCTTAAAAATATATTTGAGTGGAAGAGAGGAAGACTCTCGATAAAACCACAGGAGGATTCGTAATGAAAAAAGGTAAGAGATATCAGGAAGCTGTAAAGCTTGTAGAGAAGACAAAGTTATATGATCTTGAGGAGGCAGTTTCAATCCTTAAGAAGTCAGCAAATGCAAAGTTCGATGAGACAATCGAAGCACACATCAGACTTGGTGTTGATGGACGTCATGCAGATCAGCAGGTACGTGGTGCCGTTGTTCTTCCTCACGGAACAGGTAAGACTGTAAAGGTTCTTGTTTTCGCTAAGGGTGACAATGTTGATAAGGCACTTGCTGCAGGCGCTGATTACGCTGGTGGCGATGAGCTCGTTCCAAAGATCCAGAATGAAGGATGGCTTGATTTCGATGTAGTTATCGCTACACCTGACATGATGGGCGTTGTTGGACGTCTCGGACGTGTACTTGGTCCTAAGGGACTTATGCCAAATCCAAAGGCTGGTACAGTTACAATGGACGTTGTAAAGGCTATCGAGGATGTTAAGGCTGGTAAGATCGAGTACAGACTTGACAAGGCTAATATCATCCACGTTCCAGTTGGAAAGGCTTCTTTCTCAGAGGAGAATATTTCAGATAACTTCAGCGCACTTATGAGCGCTATCATCAAGGCTAAGCCAGCTGCTGCAAAGGGACAGTATCTTAGAAGTGTTACAATCACATCTACAATGGGCCCTGGCATCAAGCTTAACCCTATCAAGTTTGCTGAGTAATTATTTATTATATATAGCAGATTAAAAAAGAACCGCAGTTCTATTTATGGAACATGCGGTTCTTTTTAATTTACTGTTGATTTATATGTGTGAATTTAGTACAATAATACTAGCAAAATTTGTGAAATATTGTAAGTTCTATATAATTTTGTGATCGTTATACCCGCCATTTAAACGGGAAAATACTATATAATGAAGGGGAGCGAATAAATGGAAAAAGAAAAGATCAAAGAAAAGCTTGCAGAGCTTATCAAAGAGGTTATGCCGGAGGTTGATGAGGACATCAAGTTTAATGTTGATATTGAGCAGGAATATGGGGTTAATTCAATTTCTATCATTAAGCTTATTATTGCGATAGAAAAGGCATTCGAGGTCGATTTTTCGGATTATGAGCTTGCGCTTGATAATTATTCGACATTTGATGATGTGGTTAACAGTATCGCAAACAAACTTGATGATTTAGACTGATAGGAGGAGAAGAAATATGGCAAATATTAAAAAATTACCGGTTACTTATCCTATGATAACTTCATGGACCTGGCATTCAGCACTTTTTTCTATTCTTTCAAATGATGAAAATGCAAAAAAGTGGATATTCAGCAATTATATTCAGCTGAGATGCTACAATATACAGGAGATCTTTACAGGTGATGATATGCTTCTTGCAGATATCATGCCGGGAAGCAGCTCGCTTAAGGAGTGTCCTTATCTTATAACTTCTATCATGACAAACCAGCAGATCAGAAGCTATACAGGAAATATCATCGATTTCATCATCAAGACTCTTGATATCGGCGGATATGTATACGGCGTATTTGATGAGGCAAGAATTCTTAGCGAATATGATGTGGATTATAAGTTCCCTCACGAGCTTTTCATTTACGGATATAACCTTGACGAAGAAGTTTTCTATGTAGGAGACTTTACATTTAAGGATCACTATTCATACAGCACAGTATCTTTCAAGGATGTTGAGAAGGGCTATGATGTTATCTCAGCTCCTGAGGATCATATGTTCAAGGATGATTATAAGGGCACAAGAGGTCTTTATGTAATATTCAAGAATACAGATACACCTTACTACGAGGTTGATCTGAGATTCATCAGAGATACACTCAGAGAGTATCTGAATTCGGTTGATTCCAAGGATCATTTCAGAATGATGAGAAACAGATTCACTGATACAACCTTCGGAATAAATGTATATGACCGTGTTCTTGACAGAATCCGCGAACAGATGGCAAAACCTGAACCGGATTTCGATATCAGAGCGCTGCATCTTATGTATGATCACAAGGTTCTTATGTTTGAGCGTATCAAGTATCTTATGGCAAATGGATACCTTAAGTATAACGAGGACATCATCAGATCATACGGCGTTGTAGTTAAGAATATGCTTACCGCAAGAAACCTGCTCATTAAGATTTCTTTAAATGACAATGTAGCAGAGGCTGTGAAGTTTAAGCAGTACTTCAATATTGCAAAGGAGAAGGAGCTTGGGGTTCTTCTCGAGATACTTGCAGAATTGGATAACAAGATCAGTTAATTCTAAACCTCAGGCGGGTTGACTATAGACCCTCCTGAGGTATTTTTTCGGAAAGGGTAATCCGGTGGAACTTTATATCTATAAAATTGAATATGATATCTTCTATGAGAGAGAGAAGGAAATACTCGGAGAACTGCTTTCTGACAGAAGGATTAAGGCTGAAAGACTTAAGAATAAGAAGAACAGGGCTGTTTCGATGGCTGCAGGGCTTATGCTTCAGAAGGTATTCCGGGAGGAGTACGGTATAGAGCTTCGTGACGGTGATCTGACTGCCGGAGAGCATGGTAAGCTGCAGATCAAAGAAAAGGCCTTTAATATATCCCATTCGGGAGATTTCGTGGTGCTTGCAGTATCAGACAGTGAGATAGGCGTTGATATCGAATGTAAGACGGATCCGGGAAGAAGAGTGACCGAAAGGTTCTTTACAGAGGCAGAGAAAAGCTATGTCAGAAATGATGATGATTTCAGACGGATCTGGACCATGAAGGAAGCCTTTATAAAATGTCTTGGAAAAGGGCTGAGCATACCGCTCAGGAGCTTTTCGGTTGCTAAGCAGGATGAGAAGCAGGCTGAAGTGAAGGCTGTGGATCGGGCTGCAGATCAGATTGTGAATCACTCTGTGGATCAGGTTGCTGGTTCAGACAGAGGGAATAAGTTGTGCGGTGGTATCTCGACAATGCGTGAGGTTGACATAATACAGAAAGAGTACTTTGATGATCCGGCGGAAATCTGCAGCAGGATAGGCTTTGATGATTTTGATATAACTGATGGCGATAACAGGTACCATTTGGCTCTTTGTACAGACCGTAATGTTATAAAAAATGGGTATTTTGTTAAATATTTAGGGTGTTTATTTCCATATAAAGTGGTATAATAATTATATTAGTGAATAAGTATTTTTATTGGGAGGACTAGCTCCAGTGGGGACCGGTGCAGATCATTATATTTCGGATTTGCGAAATATCTAAAAAGTTCAGTTGGGGAATTTAATGAGTCAGAAAAGTATCAATCAGGAAAACGATAATACTTACGAAACAGGAGAGAACGGATCACCTAAGAAGGTGAAGAAATACAGCCGAGGTACTTATATCATAGGTATTGCGGTCTTTTCGCTTATCGCTCTTCTTGTTTTTGTGAGCAATTTTAAAACTATATTTCAGATATATGATGATATCAGTAAGAAGTTAAATGAAGGAGAAGAGCTGAAGGAAGACGATTATGTGACCTTTAGTCTCAACCAGGGATATTATATCAAGGCCTATGCCGAGGCAGATTACAAGCTTTACGGCGTAATTCCTTCAGGAAGAGTGTATTATTATCTGGTTCAGCTTAAGAACGGAAAATACATCTCTGTATCTGCAAGACGTAATCTTGCGACGAAGATCGATAACATCATTTCCGGCAAGAGTGATGAAAATGTAAAGATCTCGGGACAGCTGGAGAAGCTGAATGATCAGATACAGGTATACTACAATAAGACGATCAGTTCATTTGCATTAAATGATGAGGATTCGGAAGGAGTATTCAATCTGACCATTGACGCTACAGAGAAGAGTACTTCGACTATTCTTCTTATATGCGCATCACTTGTGATGGCACTTTTCTTTACACTGCTTCTTGTAAGATCATATAAAAAGCTGCAATAAGATATAGAAATAAAAAAACCGCAAACCTTAAAGGACTGCGGTTTTTATAATGCGCGTTAGAGGATTCGAACCCCCGACCTTTTGGTCCGTAGCCAAACGCTCTATCCAGCTGAGCTAAACGCGCATGTGTTATCTAAACAACGCTTGAATTATATCAACTGTATTATGATGTGTCAAGAGACTTTTTCATTTTAGCAAAAAAATTTTTTATAAATGATCAAAATTTCAACGGATAAAAAAATATGAAAAAAAGTAAAAATAGTACTTGCTTTTTTTAAAACATTGTAATATAATCTCATTTGTTGTGAACAATATCACTTTTGGGCTATCGCCAAATGGTAAGGCACTGGACTCTGACTCCAGCATTTTCAAGGTTCGAATCCTTGTAGCCCAGCTAGTCCTCAGACAATGTCTGAGGATTTTTTTTGACTATAAGGCAATTATGTATTAATATAGAAGAAGGATGCATTAAGTGAAACGTTGGTGAATTGCACTTAAATGAGGAAGAAAGTATGAAGATTGGAAGTTGGAATAAATTAAAGGTTACAAATAAAACAGATTTCGGAATCTACCTGTCCGATGGCGAGGGAGATGTGCTTCTTCCGATTAAGCAGGTTCCTGAAGGAACCAAGAAGGGCGATGAGCTTGAGGTTTTCATCTACAGAGATTCCTCAGACCGTCTCATCTCTACTGTGAATAAACCTCTTATCGAGGTAGGGCAGATCAGAAAGCTTACGGTTAAAAGCCTGACAGGCCATGGCGCATATCTTGACTGGGGACTTGAGAAGGACCTCCTTCTTCCGTATAAGGAGCAGACCTGCGAGGTAAAGCAGGGCAAAAGCTACCTTGTAAGAATGTATGAGGATAAGACTCACAGACTTGCGGCTTCCATGAGACTTTACGGCTTCCTTAAGCCAAATGAAAAGTACGAGAAGGGCAGTCACGTAAACGGCATCGTGTATGAGTACAGAAAAGGGCTCGGGGCATTTGTGGCTATCGATGATGAGTATTACGGTCTCATTCATGAATCTGAGATCTTCAGCAGGATCGAGGTCGGAGATGAAGTCAGAGCGCGTGTTATAAACAGAAGACCGGATGGCAAGACAGACCTTGCTCTTCGTGAGGAAGTTTATGTACAGATGAATGATGATTCGCAGATGATCTACGATGTCATTAAGAGCTATGGCGGAGTTCTTCCTTTTGATGACAGAGCGGACAGAGATCTTATCAAGACAGAGTTCGGTCTCAGCAAGAATGCATTTAAGAGAGCAGTCGGTAAGCTCTACAAGGAAAGAAAGATCGATCTTAAGGACGGAAAGATCTATATCGTCGGTTAGACAGAGCTGTGAACTGCAGTTTGCAGTGCAAATGACGATATAAGCCCGGCACAGCTTCGGGCATACTAATGAACTACATTTTAAGATATACATAAAGGAGAGTTACAAAATGAAAGAGATTATAGCAACAGATAAGGCTCCTGCAGCAATAGGACCATACTCACAGGCAGTAAAAGTTGGAAACCTTATCTTTACATCAGGAATGATCCCTATCGATCCTGCAACAAACACACTTGTTGAGGGCGGTATCGAGGTTCAGGCTGAGCAGGCATTCAGCAACATCAAGAATCTTCTTGCAGCAGCAGGAAGCTCTATCGACAATGTTGTTAAGACAGTTGTATTCATAAAGAACATGAATGATTTTGCAAAGGTAAATGAAATCTACGCAAAGTATTTTACAGGTAATTACCCGGCTCGTTCATGCGTTGAGGTTGCAAGACTTCCGAAGGATGTGCTTATCGAGATTGAAGCAGTAGCAGAGGTATAATAAGAGGTCCCACATGCTGTGTATGTGGGACTTTTTGTATTTAAACGAGCAGAGGGTTTTTCACTACTTGAATTTTAAATGGTTGGAGTGGCTTTTCACTGCTTGAATTTTAAATGGTTGGAGTGGCTTTTCACTGCTTGAATTTTAAATGGTTGGAGTGATTTTTCATTACTTGGATTCTAACGGGCGGACATTTTATGAAGAGGATTTACTATATAACTGCAGAAAATCTTGAAAAGGCTGCAAAGAAGCGGGGCACAGGCGGACTTTCTATCGACTGTACCGAGGCAGCTGTTTTTTCTGCGCCTTCATATAATGAGCTGCTGAAAACAAAAACGGATGGATTTCTGTATGTCAGAAATGACAGCGACAGATACGAAAAGGGCAGTTTTGAAAAGAATCTGAAGGCTCTGATACTGGGCGCGGTAAGAAATGCTGCTGCTGCAGCGGCAAGTGATAAGATATTCAGTAACGGTGGAAAGCCGAAGCCGGATTCGAGACTCAGACAGCAAAATGAAGGATTTTTACCTTTCCCGGATAAGCTTACCGGCGTTGTGGTTGACATAAAACGGCATAAAGAAATATGTAAATCCGCAGGGAAGGAAATCCTTCTTAATGAAAGTCTTACTTATGATATGGAGGCTGATTTTCTGCTGAGGCTGCTGCCTTATCATTTTTATATTGATCATGATATCAGACTACTGACGGATGAACCATCGGATATTGATTTTAGATTCATAGACTGCATATATGATAAAGAGTGGTATTTTCAGAATATTACCGGGTTTCTGCTGCCGTATTTTGAAGAGCACGGAGGCACGGCTTGCGGCGCTGCTGATGCTGCAGAACATGATGGCGAGAAAGCCAGAAATGTGAGCGATGCTGAGGCGGATCAGACTGGCGCAGGTGGTAAAACTTGTGGCGCTGCAGATGGCCATGAGATGACAAATGTCTGTGAGACGACAGAAGATGAATATCTCAGGATGTGCAGGGAGACAGCGGAATATTATGCGCTTTACTGTATACGTGCGCGGCTTGAGGCAAATAAAGACAACAGAAACCGCCACGTTCTTGATGAGAAGGAGATCGCAGAATATAAGGAGCTTATCAGGAAGGTTCTTCAAAATGTAAGCGATGAAGCTATCCTTGGAAGAGTGCGTCATACTATGCATGCCGGAAGCCTTGAGTTCTGCAGGATGCTGAAGGAATTTAAGGGCGGATTTGAACCGGAGTTTCTGGATACACTTGAGTACAGGAATAAGCTGGTGGAGGCCGCAAAAAGAAATCCCGGATTGACAGCTGGAGATAAGGCTGCACGGAAGAACCTTGGGATGATTGCCGGAGGGAAGGCTGCTTCAAAAAAAGGCAGGATCAGAAGGACAGCTGATAATATAGAAGAGGAGCTTGATGAAGTCACCGAGGAAAGCCTTGATAAGGATAAGGTGATAAGAGTCCTTCATTTGATGTCGGGAGATATCGATTGCTATGATTCCGGAAAGATGCGGATCAATTATGTATTTCTGGACAGAGGAGTTTTTGAAGGACAGGACTGTCTTCAGATAGATGCAACCATTCCGAATGCATTTGACAGAGAAAGGGTCAGATACTTCTTTAAGCTTGAATCGAAGGATTACAGCAAAGAGTACCCTGTGGAATGGAATGAGAGATATACGCTTACAAAGTATTTTGGCAAGTCTGCATATAAGAGATATTCATTTCATGCATGCATACCGCTTGCTGATCTGAAGAAGGGCAGTATCAGCTTTGTGATGGAATATGCCGGCAGGGAGTACGTGATAAAGCCGGAATATAAATCACATACGAGCAGACTGACGCGCTATCCGAAAGCATCCTACTGGCACACCGGAAGGTATCTCTTCAGGGCTGGAAAGGACAGGATAAGCTTCAGCAGGTATAACTTTTTGAAGACTGCGGCACTGGAGCTTGCGGTCTGGTGGCAGCTTTTTATATCATTTAAGAAGCACAAATGGAATTTCCTGCTGCTTCGAATGGGCTATACATTTACAAGACCATTTTACAAAAGAAAACATATCTGGATGTTCTTCGACAAGATATATAAGGGTGGAGATTCGGCGGAATACCTTTATAAATTTGCAGAAGCGGAGAAAAAGGGCAGGAAGATCACTAATTATTATCTTCTTGATGAGAAGGTTCCGGATTATAGGCGCCTTAAGGCAGAAGGCTATGAACCGCTCAGAAGGAAGAGCATAAGGCACAGACTTGCATTTTTAAGTGCAGAAATGATGATAGTCTCAAATTCGACGGTATTTGCATTTAATGATTATTATCTGGAAAACTCAAGATATGTGCGCGGAATAACTGATTTTCATGTGGTATGCGTACAGCACGGCTTATCCGTGCAGAAGATCGCTGTGGCGCAGAACAGGCTGAGAGACAACACGAGACTGTATTTCTGTGCTTCAAAGTATGAGATAGAGAATCTGATGCGCCCGGTTTACGATTATGCAGGCTATGACGCACTGAAGCTCACAGGCGTGCCGAGATATGACGGGCTTAAGGATGATGACAAAAAGCAGATACTTATCTCACCGACCTGGCGTATGCAGTCGGCTAAGCTCGTTTCGAAAAATGAAGGCGTCGAGAGAGATTATAATGATGAGTTTAAGCAAAGTGATTATTTCAGGGTTTATAATTCACTTATAAATGATAAGCGCCTTATCGAGGCGGCCGAGAAGTACGGCTATTCGATAAAATATGTGCTGCATCCGATAGTCAGCCCGCAGCTTAAAGACTTCGATACGAATCCTTATGTGGAGATAATCCCTTCAACGGGCGAAATGAGTTATGAGAAGCTTTTCTGCGAGTCCAGCCTTATGGTGACGGACTATAGCGGTGTGCAGTTTGATTTTGCATATATGAGAAAGCCGCTGGTTTATCTGCATCATAATGATCTGGAGGCTCACTACGAGGAGGGTTCATTTATCTATGATACAATGGCCTTCGGTGAGATAGTGCATACAAATGAAGAGCTTATCGAAACACTTACAGAGTATATGAAGCAGGGCTGCCGGATGAAGGAGGAGTACAGAAAGCGTGCGGATGACTTTTTTGCATTTGACGACAGGAATAACTGCAGGCGAATCTATGACGAACTTCTCGCTTATTATGACAGACATTTTTCTTGATCAAAATGATACTGATCAAAGCATTCGGTTTAAGAAAATTGAAAAAAGTTAAAAAACCGCTTGCCATTATCGGGCGGATATGTTAAAGTCAATATTCGTGATATATTCTATATATTCCTTGCTCCTGAAAGCACTCGGTTTGAGTGACCAAGAGGTTGCGTAGATCGGAAACGATCATTCAGGGGCCATTAGTCCATAAGGAGGTGCAAGACATGAACAAGTATGAGATAGCGTTAGTTGTCAGTACAAGAATCGAAGATGATGCGAGAGAAGCTGTACTTGAGAAAGTAAAAGATCTCGTAGCTAAGGTTGGCGGAACAATCACCAACATTGACGACTGGGGCAAGAAGAGAATGGCTTACGAAGTTCAGAAGATGAAGGATGGTTATTACTACTTCATCCAGCTTGAGGCTGATTCAGAGGCTCCAGCTAAGCTTGAGGCTAATCTTCGTATCATGGAATCTGTTATTAGATATCTTGTTGTTAAACAGGACGCTGAATAATTTAACGGAGGTTCCAGCGTGAATAAGGTTATTTTAATGGGCAGACTGACTCGCGATCCTGAGGTAAGATACTCTCAGGGACAGAATGGCGAGCAGATGGCTATCGCAAGATATACTCTTGCTGTAGACAGAAGATTTGCAAGAAAGAATGGCGGCGACGAGCAGTCAGCTGATTTTATCGGCTGTGTTGCTTTTGGAAGACAGGGTGAATTTGCAGAGAAGTACCTTAAGAAAGGTACTAAGGTTGCCGTTACAGGACGTATCCAGACCGGAAGCTATACTAATAAGGATGGCCAGAAGGTTTATACGACCGATGTAGTGATTGAGGAACAGGAATTTGCTGAGAGCAAGGGAAGCTCAGATGGTGCAAGCACAGGCTATACACCAAGAGAGAGTGCTCCATCTTCAGCTGATGCAGGTGGATTTATGCCAATACCTGACGGCATTGAGGGAGACCTTCCATTTAAGTAAAATCCGGTTCAGTGAGGTTACAGCACATTTGTTGTAATACTGTACAAGGAGGAGAAAAATGCCTTATAATAAGTCAGAGCAGGGCGCTACTGCTACTATGAAAAGAAGACCTATGCGCAGAAGAAAAAAGGTATGTGTATTCTGTGCAGATAAGAATAACGAGATCGATTACAAGGATGTAAACAAGCTTAGACGTTACATCTCAGAGCGTGGTAAGATTCTTCCTAGAAGAATCACAGGAAACTGTGCAAAGCATCAGAGAGCTCTTACAGTTGCTGTTAAGAGAGCAAGACACATTGCACTTATCCCATACGTAGTAGAGTAAATCGAAACGATATTAGAATCAAAAGAAGGAGTCTGGTGACAGGCTCCTTTTTTCGTTGAAAATTATAATGATTTATGATGATTTTTACTTATTAAGTAATACATTAGGTAATTGCGAAAGCACTTTTCCTTCATTTTTTCTTTATATTTTCTTAATCTTGTGTTATAATAATTTTGATTTGCATATATTACAAAAGTGTTACATAAGTAATATGAAAATGTTAAAAGATCATAGTTACAAAGGAGAGATATAGATGTTCAGAGTTAATGAAGATTATTTGAAGCTTCCGGGAAGTTATCTTTTTTCAACAATAGGAAAGAAGGTTGCTGCATTTTCTGCAGAGAATCCGGATAAGAAGATCATAAGACTTGGTATCGGTGATGTTACACAGCCTCTTTGCCCTGCTGTTATTAAGGCACTTCACAGCGCAGTAGATGAGATGGCTGATGCATCAACATTCAGAGGTTATGCACCTGATCTTGGATATAATTTTCTGAGAGAGACTATCGCAAAGGCTGATTACAAGGACAGAGGCTGTGATATCGCAGCAGACGAGATCTTTGTAAGTGACGGAGCAAAGTCTGATTCAGGTAATATTCAGGAGATCTTCTCAAAGGATACAAGAGTTGCTGTATGCGACCCTGTATATCCGGTTTATGTTGATACAAATGTTATGGCAGGCAGAACAGGTACTTATGACAGCGCTACAGGACTTTGGAGCAATGTTATTTACATGCCATGTACAGCTGAAAATGATTTCACACCAGAGCTTCCTAAGGAGGTTCCGGATCTTATCTATCTGTGCTACCCAAATAATCCTACAGGAGCTTCAATCACTAAGACAGAGCTTCAGAAGTGGGTAGACTATGCAAATAAGAACGGTTCAGTTATCGTTTATGATGCAGCTTATGAAGCATACATTTCTGAGGATGATGTTCCTCATTCAATCTATGAGTGCGAAGGCGCAAGAACCTGCGCTATCGAAATCAGAAGCTTCTCTAAGAATGCAGGCTTCACAGGAACACGTCTTGGATTTACAGTTATTCCTAAGGATATCAAGACTGCTGATGGCATTACACTTCACCAGCTTTGGGCAAGAAGACACGGAACAAAGTTCAACGGTGCTCCGTATATTGTTCAGAAGGCAGGCGAGGCTGTTTATTCTGCAGAAGGACAGGCAGAGACAAAGCAGCAGATCGCATACTATATGAACAATGCAAAATATATCTTTGAAGGACTTAAGGCAGCAGGCTACAGCGTTTACGGCGGCGTAAATGCACCATATATCTGGCTTAAGACACCTGATAAAATGACTTCATGGGAGTTCTTCGACTTCCTTCTTGAAAAGGCTAATGTTGTCGGTACACCGGGATCAGGATTTGGTCCTAGCGGCGAAGGATATTTCAGACTGACAGCTTTCGGAAGCTATGAGAATACAGTTGAAGCTATTGAGAGAATTAAGGCTCTGTAATAATTAAAAAATATATCTGACTTATTTAGGGGTTATTTAAAGAGGGGTAATTATGAAGAGCATCAGAAAGAGAATAGTTAAAAATATTTTGTGCATCGTTCTGGCGGTGGCCATGGCGGTTATAATGGTTCCGGCAGGAAGCGTAAGCGCCGGAACACCATATACGGATGAATACGGCAGAAAACATGCCTCAAAATACCGTCACTATGAAATGGTTGACGGAATAGACGTTTCCTATGCACAGGGCGATATTGACTGGGCCAAGGTAAAAGCGGCCGGTATAGAATTTGCATTTATCAGAGTCGGCGCAAGAGGCTACGGCAGCAAGGGCAACATGTTCTTTGATGATAAATTTGTTGAGAATGTCAAGGGCGCAATTGATAATGGTATTGAAGTAGGACTGTATTTCTTCTCTCAGGCTCTTAATGAGAAAGAAGCAAGAGCAGAAGCAAAGCAGATGCTTGAATATATGTCACCAACAGAGGGAACTGATCTTTATACTCAGCTTAGAGGTGGTATAACAGATTATCTTGATAAGATCACTCTTCCTATAGTTATGGACTATGAGTACAGTTTTAGTGATTACGGCAGGTTTGTTGCAGGAACGATCAGCAAGGCTCAGGCAACAAGTAATGTTAAGGCATTTATGAGAGTTATCGAAAATGCCGGATACAGCACATGCCTTTATGCAAGTGCAAGCTTTCTTGAGGATCAGGTTGACGGAGAGGGACTTGCCGCTTCGACACAGATCTGGCTTGCTCATTATACTGATCAGACTGATTATGCCGGAGATTATAATTACTGGCAGTATACCTGCTGCGGTGAGGTTGACGGTATCGATGAAGAATATGTCGATCTGAATGTCTGGTATAAGTATCAGCTTGAGGTTTCATACTATGAGTGCATGAAGGCAAAATACAACGGTGTGACCGGCTGGTTTGTCTTTAAGGATGGAAAGATAAAACCTAAATACACCGGCTTTGCAAAGACCGATAAGGCATGGTGGTACTGCAAGGATGGAAAGATCAGCTTTAATACATCCGGCATTATCTCCGGTGTGGTTGATGATGAATACGGCTGGTGGTATGTTCAGAACGGCCGTGTAATGTTCAAGGATACAGTAGCCAGAAATGAAAACGGCTGGTGGTGCATAACCGGAGGAAAGGTTGATTTTTCTTACACCGGTGCTGCCAAGAATGATTACGGCTGGTGGCGTATCGTTAACGGTCAGGTTGATTTTAACTGCAACAGCGTTATTAAGAACGATTACGGCTGGTGGAAATGCACCAACGGACGTATAGATACAGGCTTTACAGGACTTGCCAGAAATGAGAACGGCTGGTGGTACTGCTGTAACGGAAATGTAAGGTTCGATTACACAGGACTTGTCAGAAATGAAAACGGCTGGTGGTATGTTGAAAATGGTATGGTAAGGTTCGACAAGGTCTGCACATTTGAAAATGAAAACGGCGAATGGCTTATCGTCGGCGGAAGAGTAAGATTTGATTATACCGGATATTTTTATATCGGTGAGCATGAATATTATATAGAAGGCGGAAGGGTAACCTACGTTTACTATTAAAAATGCGATATTTCATCATTTCTTCACTTTACAAAAGAAGATAAGTAGCTTATAATCGTTTAAGATTTTACATTTTTACATGAAAAGGCAATGAAAGAGACGGTGTACTGAAAGACATCACAGGGAAGAGCGGTCGTGGACTGAGAGCCGCCGGATGAAAAACTGTATTACCCAACACTCCGGAGCCGGTGCGAAGAAAAGCGTACCCGTCGGCAATACGTTATAATTGCATCAGAGAGAATGACCTTGCACATAGTCTGCAGGTTGTTAATGCGGGTGGTACCGCGGAAGATGATATTTCCGTCCCGAAGTGTCTTTAAGATGCTTCGGGACTTTTTTTCTTGCTGCAGGAGGAAAAGGCACGCGGCGGAAGAGATACGTACATAATAACTTTTAAATAAACAACCAGGAGAAAAGAAGATGAAAAACATTTACAGAGACAAAACAATCGACAAAATGTCAGAAGCTGACGTTGGAAGCACTGTAAGACTTGCAGGCTGGGTAGAGAATATCCGTGACCACGGAGGAGTTTCATTTATCGACCTTCGTGATATGTACGGCGTAATGCAGATCGTTCTTCGTGATACAAGCCTTCTTGACGGTATAACAAGAGAGCAGGCTATCTCAGTTGAAGGACTTGTAGAGCATAGAGACGAGGAGACATATAATCCAAAGATCCCTACAGGAACTATCGAGATCGAGGCACATTCGATCGATATTCTCGGTAAGGTTTACGAGCAGCTTCCATTTGAGATCATGACATCCAAGGAAGTAAGAGAGGATGTAAGACTTAAGTATCGTTACCTTGATCTCAGAAATGAGAAGGTTAAGGATAACATCCTTTTCAGATCAAAGGTTATCAGCTTCATGAGAAAGAAGATGGAGGAAATGGGCTTTGTTGAGATCCAGACACCTATCCTCTGTGCTTCATCACCTGAAGGAGCAAGAGATTATATCGTTCCTTCAAGACGTTATAAGGGTAAGTTCTATGCACTTCCACAGGCACCACAGCAGTATAAGCAGCTGCTCATGGTTTCAGGCTTCGATAAGTATTTCCAGATCGCTCCTTGCTTCAGAGATGAAGATGCGAGAGCAGACCGTTCACCAGGAGAGTTCTATCAGCTTGACTTTGAGATGAGCTTCGCTACACAGGAGGATGTTTTCAGAGTAGGTGAAGAGGTTCTCACAGCTATATTTAAGGAATTTGCACCGGAAGGATATGCAGTAACAGAGGCACCATATCCTGTAATCAGCTACAAGCAGGCTATGCTTGAATTTGGTTCAGATAAGCCGGATCTTCGTAATCCGCTTAGAATAATAGATCTTTCAGAGTTCTTCGAGAGATGTACATTTAAGCCATTCCACGGCAAGACAGTTCGTGCGATAAATGTACCTAAGAAGCTTTCAAAGGGACAGCATGAGAAAATGCTTAAGTTCGCAACAGGCATCGGAATGGGCGGACTCGGATACCTTGAAGTTCTTGAGGATGGAAGCTACAAGGGACCTATCGATAAGTTCATCCCTGACGAGCTTAAGGATGAGCTTCGTGAGAAGGCAAATCTTAAGATCGGAGATACTATCTTCTTCATCGCTGATAAGGAAGCACAGGCAGCAAACTTTGCAGGACAGATCAGAAATGAACTTGGTGCAAGACTTGAGCTCCTTGAGAAGAATGCTTATCGTTTCTGCTACATCAACGATTTCCCTATGTACGAGATCGATGAAGAGACCAAGAAGCCGGGCTTCACACACAATCCGTTCTCTATGCCGCAGGGTGGACTTGAGGCACTCGAGACAAAGGATCCGCTTGATATCCTTGCATACCAGTACGATATCGTATGTAATGGTGTAGAGCTTTCATCAGGTGCTGTAAGAAATCATGATATGAAGATCATGGAGAAGGCATTTGAGATCGCAGGATATTCAAAGGATGTCCTTGAGAAGAAGTTTGGAGCACTTTACAATGCATTCCGGTTCGGAGCACCTCCACATGCAGGTATGGCTCCTGGTGTAGACCGCATGATCATGCTCCTTAGAAATGAGGAGAATATCCGTGAGGTTATTGCGTTCCCTATGAGCGGAACAGGCCAGGATCTTATGTGCGGCGCACCAAATGAAGTTACAGAGATGCAGCTCCGCGAGACACATATTAAGGTTAGAGACTAAGCTGAAAAAGTCATAACTTTTGGCAACAGGAGTTTATTGATGCTTTGACGACACACACGGACGTATGTCCTCGAGGGCTGTATTTCTCTTCAACTGAGAGGACAGATGTATGTGTGGGTAATGATTAACTGAAAAGAGGAATTATGCAGATAACAGATGAAACAATCGATTATGTAGGCATTCTGGCGAAGCTCTCACTGTCTCCGGAAGAGAAGGAGCAGGCTAAGAAGGATATGTCAGAAATGCTTGATTATGTCGGAAAGCTGGATGAGCTGGATGTATCCGGCGTAGAGCCTATGAGCCACAGCTTCCCGGTCGCAAATGTAATGCGCGAGGACGTTGTAACCAATACAGATGACAGAGAGAATATGCTTAAGAACGCACCTGACAGATCAGAGGATGCATACATTGTTCCTCATACATTCGAATAGCATTTAGAGCGGAGGAATAAAATGACAAAGCTAACAAATGAAGAAATCCTCTCAATGACTGCTGTCGAGCTTGGCAGAAGGATCAAGGCCGGAGATTTAACCTCTGTTGATGCTGTCAGCGCATATATTGAAAGAGCAGAAGCTGTTGAGAAGGATATACATGCATTTATAACATTTGATAAAGAAGAGGCTCTTAAGAATGCTGCCGAAGCCGACAGAAAGATCGCAGCAGGAGAGCTTACAGGACCTCTTGCAGGAGTGCCTGTCGCTATAAAGGCAAATATGTGCATTGAAGGTCATCTTGCTTCATGTGCATCACATATACTTGATAACTTTTATCCAACCTACACCAGTACAGCTGTAGAGAAGCTTCTTTCTGCCGGAGCTGTAAATCTGGGAAGTACAAATATGGATGAGTTTGCAATGGGAAGTACAAGTGAGACTTCTTATTTTGGCCCTACCTATAACCCATGGGATACCGGAAGAGTTCCGGGCGGTTCATCAGGCGGATCTGCAGCGGCTGTTGCAGCTGATGAATGTGCTGTTGCTCTTGGATCTGATACAGGCGGTTCTATCAGACAGCCTGCTTCATTCTGCGGTATCACAGGTATCAAGCCGACATATGGAAGAGTATCACGTTACGGACTTATCGCTTACGGTTCATCACTTGATCAGATCGGACCTCTCGGCAAGGATGTTACAGACTGTGCAACCGTGCTTGAGATCATTTCAGGAAAGGATCCTAAGGATTCAACAAGCGTTGGTATCGGCGAAGGTTCTGCTTCTGAAGCTGATGAGAGAATGAAGACTGATTTCACATCAGCGCTTGTAAATGATGTTAAGGGAATGAAGATAGGAGTACCTAGAGATTATTTCCTTGAGGGTATAGATGAGGACGTTAAGAAAAATGTCCTTGCAGCTGCCGATAAACTTAGAGAGCTTGGAGCAGAGGTTGAGGAGTTTGACCTTGGAATGGTTGAATACGCTATCCCTGCATATTATATCATCGCCTGTGCCGAGGCATCTTCAAACCTTGAGAGATTTGACGGCGTTAAGTACGGCTACAGAACAAAGAATTATGATGATCTTCATGATATGTACAAGAAGTCCCGTTCAGAGGGCTTCGGAGCAGAAGTAAAGAGAAGGATCATGCTTGGTTCATTTGTCCTTTCATCAGGATATTATGATGCTTACTATGTTAAGGCACTCAGAGTTAAGGCACTCATCAAGCAGGCATTTGATAAGGCGTTTGAGAAATATGATGTGATCCTCGGACCTGTTGCACCTACGACAGCGCTTAAGTGCGGCGAGTCACTTTCAGATCCTATCAAGATGTATCTTGGAGATATCTACACGGTTGCTGTTAACCTTGCCGGTATTCCTGGAATATCACTTCCTTGCGGATACGACAGTGAGGGACTTCCTGTAGGCCTTCAGCTTCTCGGACAGACATTTGAAGAGAAGAAGATCATCAGAACAGCTTATACATTTGAGCAGAGCTTCAAGGCTTCTGCAAAAAAGGCTGACCTTAGCAGTGTTCTGAAGAACACAGAATGTTCAACAGATATTAATGAAAAATTAAATGGTGCAGAAAGTACACCTGGTGTAGAGTAGAGAGGAGGCATATTAAGATGAGTAAAGAATACGAAGTAGTAATAGGCCTCGAGGTTCATGTAGAACTTAATACAAAGACCAAGATCTTCTGCGGATGCTCGACTGCATTTGGCGGAGCTCCGAATACACATGTTTGTCCGGTGTGCGCAGGTATGCCGGGAAGCCTTCCTGTACTGAATAAAGAGGTTGTAAATAAGGCAATCGCCGTAGGACTTGCAACAAACTGTGATATCACAAGAAACAGCAAGTTCGACAGAAAGAATTATTTCTATCCTGACAATCCTCAGAACTATCAGATCTCACAGCTGTATTATCCAATCTGCCGTAACGGCCGCGTTGAGATAGAGCTTGCTGATGGTACAACAAAGGATATAAGGATTCACGAGATACATATGGAGGAGGATGCCGGAAAGCTTGTACATGACAGCTTTACGGATGAGACCTATGTAGATTTTAACCGTTCGGGAGTTCCTCTTATAGAGATAGTTTCCGAGCCGGATATGCGTTCGGCTGATGAGGTTATCGCATATCTTGAGAAGCTTCGCGAGACGATACAGTACCTCGGCGCTTCTGACTGTAAGTTAAATGAAGGCTCAATGAGAGCCGATGTTAATCTTTCTATCAGAGAGAAGGGGGCGACAGAATTCGGAACAAGAACCGAGTCGAAGAACCTTAACTCCTTCAGAGCTATCAGAAGATGTATTGAAAATGAGATCGGCCGTCAGATCGATCTTATCGAGTCAGGTGAAGGAGTAACTCAGGAGACAAGACGCTGGGACGACAACAAGGGTTATTCTTACCCGATGCGTTCCAAGGAGGATGCTCAGGATTACAGATATTTCCCTGATCCTGACCTTGTACCTATCCTTGTATCTGAGGAGTGGATAAATGATATAAAGGCTGCACAGCCTGAATTCAGACGTGAGAAGAAGCTTCGTTATAAAGAAGAGTTCGGAATCCCTGAATATGATATTGACCAGATCACTGCTGAGAAGCATATGGCTGATATCTTTGAGGAGGCTATTGCTCTCGGTGCAGAGCCTAAGAAGGTTTCAAACTGGCTTATGGGCGAGACCATGAGACTTATGAAGGAGAAGTCGGTTGATGCAACAGACCTTTCATTCAGCGCAGAGAACCTTGTAAAGCTCATTAAACTGAATGACAGCAAGGAGATAAATAATGCTGTTGCCAAGGAGGTCTTCGAGAAGGTATTTGAAGAAAATATCGATCCGGAGCAGTATGTAAAGGACAATAACCTTTCAACCAAGGCAGACAGCGGAGAGCTTCTTTCAGTAGTGCTTAAGGCTATAGAGGCAAATCCAAAGGCAGTAGAGGATTATAAGGCAGGCAAGAAGAAGGCTGCCGGAGCTATGGTCGGTTTTGTTATGAAGGAAATGAAGGGCAAATGCGATCCTGCAACTGCCAATAAGATGATTACAGAAGAACTGGACAAGATGCTGTGATGGAGAAAATGGACGATAAGGAAAATTTAAAAACGGTTGAGAGCCTGGCTGTAGTAATGCCTGTTTATAATGAAGGACTTCATATCTATGATAACCTTCTGAAGGCGTCTAAGATCATCGGCAGATTTGCGTCAGACTACGAGATAATCGCAGTAAATGACGGAAGTACTGACAACAGTCTCGATGAGATTCGTCGTGCGATGAAGCAGGATGACCATATCAGAGTGGTTTATTATGATGTGAATCATGGTAAGGGCTATGCGGTAAAGCTTGGAATGTCAACCTCTGCCAAGAAGCTTACGGCTTTCTGTGATTCGGATCTGGAGCTTACGCCTAAGATGCTCAAGTCCTACGCAAGAGCTATGGAAGAGAGCGGAGCGGATATAGTTATTGGTTCGAAGATGCATAAGAATTCCAGAGTGAACTATCCTTTCTTCAGGAAGTTCATAAGCTGGGGCTATTACATCTTCCTTAAGCTGCTCTTTAATCTGAAGCTCAAGGATACCCAGACCGGTATCAAGCTCTACAAGACTGAGGCTCTTAGAAGGATACTTAAAAATGTTGAGACAGAGGGCTTTTCATTTGATATCGAGATACTTGCATTTGCACATAAAATGGGATATAAGATAATTGAAATGCCTGTTGTTCTGTCATTTTCAAGAGACGGAGACAATCATTCGAAGATCAGGTTTGGAACCATCTTCAATATGATAAAGGAGACGCTGAAGATCCGTAAGAGGATTAAGAGCTTTCGGGCAGGAGAATAGTATATCGGTTATATTCATTTGATCAGGAGTACTTATGAAGAATAAAAAGAAATCAAATGGTAAATGGGCCATATTCTTTCTGTGTGAGCTTATCGTTATCGTTGTGCTTGTAATGGCTATTATCAGAGTTTACATAAAGAATAAAATGGCTCTGGTAAATCATGTCGATAATTTTACAACACGTACGAATAATGAAGAGCTGGTAAAGCAGCAGAAGGGCTATACAAATATCGCACTGTTCGGCCTTGATGCAAGAGATCAGACCTCTGCATCGCTTGAGTCCGGAAACAGAAGTGATTCCATTATCATTGTAAGTATCAATAATTCGACCGGAGACATCAAGATGGTTTCTGTTTACAGAGACACTCTTCTTAAGATAAGTGATTATGACGATTTTACGACAAAGGTAAATGCGGCGTACGCTTACGGCGGACCGGAAATGGCCGTTAACACCCTGAATGAGAATCTGGACCTTGATATCCATGAATTTGTGGCAATCAACTGGACAGGTCTTATCAAGGCAATCGATGCAATCGGCGGAATAGAGATTGAGATAAAGGATAAGGAGCTGGAGAAGCTTAACGAATATATCGCAAATGTTATCGAGACGACAGGCATTTATTCGGACGGCGTATTTCAGTCAGGAAAGCAGCTTGTCAACGGCGTGCAGGCAACAGCATACGCCAGAATCAGAAACACTGATCTCGGAGACATCACCAGAACGGAGCGTCAGCGAGAGATCATCAGTGCTATGATGAAGAAGATGAAGAAGGCTGAGTGGTCCAAGATCGACAAGGCTATAGACGCATCTCTCCCTTATGTATATACAAGTATAGATGAGGACGACATGTATGATCTTGCCAAGAAGGTACTGAAGTACAATATGGACAGCAATATCGGCTTCCCGTTCAGATATGCTTTCTATGATTCGGACAGCAAGGGTTCCTGCATAGCAGCGGACAGCCTGTCAGACAATGTCATAGCTCTCCATAAATATCTCTTCAATATTGATAATTATGAACCGTCAGCTCACGTTCAGAATCTGAACGAAATGCTTTCAAATGAAACAGGAGCATACGGCGGAGAGAAGATTGATCCGGGTAATTAAAAAAAGAGCTTTCGCATACTATATGTGAGGTGACCCCTCAAAGTTAGACTTTTTTACGAGACGACTTTGGTCGTCTCGTTTTCTTTATGCAGCTAAAAGATGGAGCCTGTATTGAACAGGGCTCATCCACCCTAGTTTCTCTTTGATTCTTT
>Ga0247611_10001089_pt1 | contig 50182 bp, 40 predicted proteins | sample 177DNAGHGhighgp2_FD_192422 | JGI IMG/M metagenome (GOLD analysis project Ga0247611, IMG submission 192422) | Sheep rumen microbial communities from Palmerston North, Manawatu-Wanganui, New Zealand - 1770 DNA GHGhigh gp2 | ecosystem: Host-associated > Mammals > Digestive system > Stomach > Rumen... | reverse complement strand
CACGCTGTAGAGTGCCACGGGGTTGTCACCTTTCTCCTTGTCCCAATAAACATGGAGCCAGGGTATCTCGTGCTCGGCAACAGCTTTTTTCCACTTCTCAACCGTGTCGTTGCAGTCCACGCCCAGGATTTCGAGTTTGCCAGCATACTTGGCATAGTATTCCTTCATCTTGGGCATGCCCTTGATGCACCATCCGCACCACGAGCCCCAGAAGTCGATAATCACCCACTTGCCGCGCAGGCTGCTCAGCGCCAGCGGCTTGCCGTTGATATCGTTGAGTGTGAAGTCGGGTGCCAAATTACCCTCTAGTCCCTCTTGGAGCTCCTGATTGGCTTTTTCCTCCTCGATGGCGGCTAGAATGCCCTTGTACATGTTGGCTGCGACACTGTTACGGGCACGTTCGGTCAACAGCGCTGCTCCCTCTTTCATGTGGTCGACATCATCGCCCAAATCGGCGAGCAACATGGCCGAGGCGTCAGCATCGGGATGAGCCTTGACATAGCCCAGCACTGCATCGGCCAGGGCCTGTTCCAGAGCGGGATATTTCTCCTCAAACTCTTTGTCTATCTCCTCCTCGGGGACACCTTGACTAAACTTGTTCTGGCACTCCTTCACAAAAGCACGAGCCGCCTCTTGAGGGGCTTTGATCAGATTAGATGCCTCGTAATAATCGCGATAGAACTGTGAGCCGCCCAACGTGAAGTCATCGGCACCGCCCTCAATGACTGCATACTCACCTGGCAAAGCAGGAATGGAAAACGCATTGACACGACTCAATTCTCCATCCTCCAGAGCGAACACATAGAGCATCGCCGCATTGTTCAGGTCATCAAATGTCATGTCAAACTTGTCACCAGCAATGGCACGGCTCTCCTGAATCAGCATCTCATTGTCAGCGTCGACGAGATAAACCCGCACCGAGTCGCCCAGGCCCTTGAAAGAAGCATTCACCGTAAATTTTGCACCCTGAGCCATTGCACCCATCGTCATCATGCCCGCAAGCATGATCATCAATAATTTCTTCATCATCTTGTAATTAATTATACTTTTCTTGCTGCAAATATAGCAGTGTTTCCCCAAAGGAGCAAATTATCTTCCTGTTAATGTTGCCCAGCATTGGCAAAAGTGGTAACTTTGTGGCAAACTTAACGGACAAAATAGTTATGAAGGAAATTTATTTTGCAGGAGGCTGTTTCTGGGGTACAGAGCATTACTTCAAGATGATAAAGGGCGTGAAAGAGACCGAGGTGGGCTATGCCAACGGCCACACCGAGAACCCCACCTATCAAGACGTTTGCACCGACAAGACGGGCTTTGCCGAGACCGTGCGCATCGCCTATGACCCCGATGAGGTGTCGCTGCAGTTCCTGACCGAGATGTATTTCAAAGCCATCGACCCTGTGAGCGTTAACCAGCAGGGGCACGACAAGGGCACCCAATACCGCACGGGCATCTACTACACCGACGAGGCCGACGTGCCGTCGCTGCAAGCTGTGTATAACCGCGTGCAGGCCGAGGTGAAAGTGCGCCTCGCCGTCGAGTTGCTGCCGCTCAAGAATTTCTACACTGCCGAGGAATACCACCAAGACTACCTCGACAAGAACCCTGACGGCTACTGCCACCTGCCGCTGGAACTGTTTGAAATGGCCAAGAAAGCCAATCGTTAATCTCATGACCCTGCAAGGCGCCAAACGAATCTTCCAACAATGGACTGACCGTGATCACCGCTGGATCACCGTGCCCGTCACTGTTGCCGCTCTGCTGGTGCTGTTTGTTCTTGTCAAGAGTTGCCAGGGCATTGCCTACAACTTCACCAACGAGTGCCGCATCTACTGCTTGGGCTATCCCATCGACCAGGCCCGTGCCCTCGCCGCCGTGTTGAGCGACGAACAGGCCGACTCACTCATCGTGCGCGGCGAACACGACACCATCGCCTACCCCTTGCTGAGCGAGCGTTATTTCATTGCCAAGAACTTCGATCGGTACCTCGCCTATCACAAGGTGGACACGACACTGACCGCACTCAAGGATATCGTCGCCATTGTCAACGTGGGGCGCGACCTCGACCGTGAAACCGTCGCTGTGCCCTGCGACACCAGCAAGGGCCAGCTGATGCTGGTCAACGGGCGCCATTACCTTGACGAGAACTACAAGCCAGACAGCCTGGTGCAGTTACAGAAGACTTACTGCTACGAGGAACAAAGAGCACTCGGTGATGTGGTTCAAGCCTTCATGGCCATGCAGCAGGAGTGCAAGAAACAGACCGATGCCCAGTTGATGGTCAACTCAGCCTATCGCTCCTATCAGCAACAAATAGGAACCTACAAACGCAACGAGAAGGGATATGCCGCCCGCGCAGGAAGCAGTGAGCACCAGACGGGACTTGCCCTCGACGTCACGTCGCTGCAGCACCCCATGAGGTGGCCGTTCGACACGTCCAAGGAGGGCGTGTGGATGCGGGAACATTGCCATGAGTTTGGCTTTATCCTGCGCTACCCCCAAAAACAGGCAAACGTGATGGGTTACAACTACGAGCCGTGGCACTTGCGCTACGTGGGCAAGGAGACGGCTAAACGCGTCCACGACGAGGACATCACCTATGACGAGTACTACGCCTACTACATCGAAGAGCCCCACGCGAAGACGCAAAGTCGCTAAGATAATGCAAGTTCAACAAAAATAAAGCATTGATAATCAAGACTTTAGTTTTTCGAGTTCACACTAAGATAAGTTTAGTGAATAACCGGATTTGTTGGCGGTGATTGTGAAGTTGCCGCGCAGGCCGTGACGACTACCCATGGCGGCGGTGACCATGCCCATGGTCATGCGCAGGTTGACCTCCACACAGGGATTCAGAGCGATATTGCCGTTTTCATCCCAATAGAACATCATATCGATGCCCAGCGGCCCGTTGTAATGCGGGGCGACAAGATCATCAATTGTCATCAATACCTGACCAATCATTGGGTCAAGATCGGGATACATCCCGAGTAGGAACTCGTGCAGTTCCTCCATCGGGGCTACCCTACCCGTCCCGAACTGGCTATGGAAGTCGCTGTCAAACACCGAATAACCCATGAACATGGTTTGGCCGTCACGGCACATGCACTCGATGGCAAAATCCTGAATCCTATCCAGCCCCACCTCACACAGCAGCGAGCCTTGCCGCTTCAGCGCTCCCTCAATCCATCGCGGCACGTGGTTGTCGCCCTCGGGGTCAATCACGCGGTAGATGCCCTTGCCGCTTCCTGACCACGGCATCTTGAGGTAACAACCGGGATGTCGCTTGATAAACGCATTAACCTCCTCTACAGTAGTTAGTTCCACGGGGCAGGGAGAAAAAGCGTTCCCCAAGGCCTGATGCACAGCGATGCTGGTGCGGCGGTGAGACAAGCGCCTGATACAGTCCAATTCAGCATCGGTCGGGAGATATTCGGGCGACACTCCCGCTTGCAACAAACGGTAACGCAACGCGGCATCCCATCCCCATGGATGGATGCGGCAAGGGCCCAAGTCAGCCATCTGGCTGATGGGGATGGGCGTAATATCCAAGTGGTTGTCATGCAGCCAGCAGCGATCCTCGTCAAGAGGTGCGTCATCGGGGACGGCAATATAGGAGCCAGCTGTCGCTACCCAGGTGGGCAGCAACCGCAGGTCATGTCGGAACTGGCGGGCAAACGGCGGCGCGGTGTAATTGTGCGCCCCATGCGCCAGCGCCAGGTCATGCTCAGGATTGAAAAGATAAACGTTAACCATCATGTGCAGGATAACAATATTATCACAATCAACAACAAAAACATCTGAAACCTTCGAGCCATGCGACAAGAATTGCAAATCAGACTTTTCAGATGATTCAGTTGTTTTATTCTTTTGACCTAAGGGTGACGACCTTGGGGCGGTCGTCAGGATTGACGATGCGGGCGAGGTAGTGGCGGACGCGCACACCTTGGACATCGGTCAAGAGGCGGGATGCTGGCAGGAATACTGCTTTGCCATCAGCAGTCACAAGCCGTGCCGACATATTGCCGCGACGGTCCTTGAACTCGGTGGTGAGCGTCAAGGCCACTTCGGGCAAGTCACTGTAGAGAAAATCGTCGAGAGCGGCAAGCGAGGCCTGATAGAGGGAGCGGTTGTCACGGACAGGCTGCGTATCGGCAGGAACACTCTGGCGCAGGCGCTGATAGTAGTCGCTCAGGTGCCAACCGTTGCGGGTGTAGATATCACGATACTGGCGCAACTCGCATGCAGCTTCAGGAAACCTATTCTCCTTGATGAGCAATTGGGCAAGGCCCAGATGGAGCCGCCCTGTCTTGTTCACGTCACGTTGCAGCAATAAAGCCTTGCACAAAGCGGCCTTGCGCTGGACGGGATCGGTCAGGAGAGCAGCGAGGTCGCTCCAGATGTAAGACTGGCCCGTGATCAACGCCAATTTCTTGTAGGCCTTCAACGCTTTGGCTTTTCGACCAGTAGCGGCATACAAGCGGGCAAGGTAATACTTGTACAGGCTCTGTGTGGGGTATTGCTTAATGGCCTTGACTAATAGGGGCTCAAAATCAGGGTTGAAACCCTTGGCTCGCTTTTCATGCAACTCTTTAGCATACAGGCGGATGGCATGTTCAGCTACCGAGACAAACGTCACTGTGCCTTCCCTACCCTCCTTCTTGTCTTGCTGCCAGTCCTCGTCGGTGAGGTTGTCCATGCCCCACATCTCGAAAAACTTGCCGAACTTGAACTCGGCATCGCGAGCCTTGAGGCGTGTCGCCATCAGCAGGATGCGCGAGTGCAGACGTGACGGGCGCTCATTGTCCAGCGACAGATAAGCCGCCAACGCTTGCCGCATCTCCAGCGAAGGCATCGTCTCTTGCTCGTGACGCACGTGGTAGTAGATGACCCATGCGAAGGAATTATTCAACCGAGCTGGTAGATTGCCTTGCTTCCACACGGGATAAAGGGCCTCGTAGGCTTCACGCGCCCGCGTGTGGTCCTTAATACCCGCGTCGGCGAGGTTCTTCAGACGGCTGTATTCGGTATTGTCCATTTTACTTGACGGTGATGTTGACGGTGGATTTCAGGCCCGTGGCAGGATCCTTGACGGTAAGCGTCATCACACCTGGCGTTTTGCCAGCCTGACAAACAACGACTAATTGACCGTGGAAGAGGCTCATCTGGGGCTGGGTGAAGGGCTCCAGTGAGGTGGCGTCGCCATTGCAAGCGGCCTTGTAGGTGCCCGCGCCAGTCACGCTGAACTGCAAGCGGTTAGAGGCATCGGGACACAAGGTGCCGTTCTTGTCCACAAGGCTCACGGTGATATAGGCCAGGTCGTTGCCATCGGCCTTGATGGTCTTGCGCTCGGGCTCGAGCAGCAGGCGCTTGGGTTTACCGGCAGTACGGATAATCTTCTGCCCTGCCTTGTTGCCGTTTTCGTCATAGACGACTACTTTTAGCTCTCCAGGCTGATAGATGACGTCACGCCAACGCAGGCGATAACGGTCCAAGCGAGTGGTATCATCCTTGGTGATGCGGCCCTGGCTCTTGCCGTTGACAAACAGCTCAGCGCTGGGATAGTCGGTGTAGCAATAGACGGGGGTCACCTTGCCCTTGCGGTCGGGCCACGTCCAGTGGGGTAACAGGTGGATGGTGTGCTCCTGCTTGTTCCAGTGGCTACGATAGAGGTAATAACGGTCCTTGGGCAGGCCAGCCAAGTCGCAGATGCCGAAATAGCTGCTTCGCGAGGGCCAGTATTCGTCGTATGGCGTGGGTTCGCCCAGATAGTCGTATCCTGTCCACACAAACTCGCCCACGGTCCAGTCAAAGTCGTCCTGCATCTTCCAGTCGTCGTCGGGCAGGTTGCTCCACCAGCAGTATTCCACGTCATAGCCCGAGCACTGGCCGTCAGGCCAAGCCTTGTTGGTGGCGACGGTGTCTGGGAAACAGTAATGGCCGCGCGTGCTCACGGTCGAGGCCGTCTCGCTGCCCAGGATAAAGCCCTGCGGCAGGCGCTGGATCATTTCCTCATACTTGTGTACACGGTAGTTATAGCCGGGCACATCGGCCACCTGGGCAAAACCGCACCAGATGGTGCCGTCGGGCTGGTCCATGCCGCAAGTCACCATGCGGCTGGGGTCATACTGGTGGCACAGGGCGATGAGGTCCTTGTAGCGTTTCACGCCCTCGGGCTTCCATTGCTCGGGAATCTCGTTGCCCACGCTCCACATGATGATGCTGGGATGGTTGCGGTGGTTGAGCACCAGGTTGCGGATGTCCTGCTGCCACCACTCGTCCCAATAACTACCGTAGCCGTTGCGCACCTTGGGCTCCTTCCAGCCGTCAAAGCTCTCGGCCATGACCATCATGCCCAGGCTGTCGCAGACCTCCATCTGCATCGTCGAGGGCATATTGTGGCTCGTGCGGATGGCATCGGCACCCATGGCTTTCATCATCTCGATCTGGCGGATGAGGGCTGCCTTGTTGATGGCGGCGCCCAGCGGGCCGAGGTCATGGTGCAGGCACACGCCTTTAATCTTGCGACGCTCGCCATTGAGCTGAAAACCGCCCTCCTTGCTGAAGGAAATGGTGCGGATGCCCACACGCGTGCTCTGGCGGTCCATCTCCTTGCCTTCACAGGTCAGTACGGTCGTGATGCGGTAAAGATAGGGCGACTCGGGAGACCACAGCGAGGGATGATCCACTGTCATCTGCGTGGCAAAGTGGCCCATGCCGTCGGGAGCAGTCCGCTTGGTAGCCACCACCTTACCCGAGGCGTCGGTCAACGTGATGGCCAACTCATAATCCCAGTCGAGCGAGCTGCCGGCATCGAGCTGATGCTCAACCTGCAGGGTGGCCTTGTCGGCGTCAATGCCCAGTGTGCGCACATACATGCCCCAGGTATCCAAGACATTAAATCCTTGAGTCATCACCACCTTCACGGGACGGTAGATGCCGCCACCAGGATACCAGCGGTTACTCTCCTCTTTGTTCTCGAGGCGCACCTCCAGGTCGTTGACCGTGTTATTGGCATGAATATAGGGGGAGGCATCGACGATAAAGGCATTGTAGCCGTAAGGCCAATGGCCTGCCTCATGGCCGTTGACATAGACCTGGGCATCGGCCATCGCGCCGTCAAACACGAGTTGAACGTGCTTGTAGTTCACTGGCACGGTGAATGTGGTCTTGTAGTAGCCCTTGCCAATCCATGGCAGCGCGCCAGAGCGGCCCGACTTCTCGGTGGCCACATCCTCGCCGTTCTCCTTGATAGCGACGACCTGCAGGTCCCATTTCTTGTCAAAGGGGCCGCTGATGGCCCAATCGTGAGGCACGGTGACCTCTTGCCAATTGATTTGATCGCGTGAGAATTGCCAATTCTCGCACAGATATACGTCTCTATGGCTCTGAGCCAATGTCGTTAAGATAACTAGTGCCGAAATCAGGGAAAAAATCGCTCTCATTGTTGTTTAAGTTGCTGATTTATAGAATCTATATAGCCTAGAACCTCATCACGGCCACGGCTATCCTCGCTTGATGTCATAAAAATGGGAGGCAGTTCTTCCCAAGTCTCGAGAAGCACTTTCTTGTATTCCTCGACGGCGGCGGGGCCAGCCACCTTGCCCAGCTTGTCCATCTTGGTAAACACGATCGAGAACGGCACACCATTCTCGCCGAGCCACTCCATGAACTCGAGATCAATCTTCTGGGGCTTGAGGCGGCTGTCAACAAGGACAAACAGGTTGGTCATTTGCTCACGGCCCAACACATAACCCTCAATCATGCGCCGCAACTGCTCACGGCTCTCCTTGCTGCGCTTGGCAAAGCCATAGCCCGGCAAGTCGACAATATACCACTCACCGTTAATCAGGAAATGATTGATGAGTAATGTCTTGCCCGGCGTGGAACTGGTCTTGGCCAGCGCCTTGCGGCCTGTGAGCATATTGATGAGTGAAGACTTGCCCACGTTGCTGCGCCCGATAAAAGCATACTCGGGCAATTTGGTGGCGGGACACTTGCGGTAATCGCTGTTGCTGATTTTAAACTCGGCTGATTTGATATTCATATTCTATTCGGTTGCTGTGTTGGTCTTTATCTTGTGCGCAAAGTTACAAAAAAAAATGATTGGGTCGAAATTCCGTGACAGGAATCTCGACCCATAATCGTGATGATGCTAAACGGTTATGTTACCGCCACATCATTTTTCAGCCATGATTACTTGTTGAAAACCTTGCGGGCACTGCCATCGCTCATCTTAACGATGTTGATACCCTGCTGCATGCCACTGAGCTGACGGCCAGTTACATCATAGTAACCAACGGGAACAGCATTGGTGTTAACGAGTTCCTCCTCGAGGCCATTCTGGTACTGAGCGAACATGTAGTCAACATAAGCACCGGGAATGCTGAAGCGGATAACGGCCCTACGACCATTCACACCATCGGGCAGCGGAGCACAAGTCACATGGCCAAGGATGAGACCACTGAACTCGCCACTCTCGTCAACCTCGTCCTCAAGCTCAACTTCCAGCCAATCGGGGAGCTCGTCTGAACCGTTCCAGGTAATCTCCCAATCCTCAGATGCATTGTATGAGAAGAACTCAATTGCGTCACAAACGACGGTAGTGTCGCTGAACTCAAACTCTTTCTCAAATTCGCCACCCTCGGGAGGGAATCTGTAGTAGCCGTCCTCAATGTCATAGTTGAAGGTGATGAAGGGGTTCTCGGTACCAATGAACAGGGTCAAACCAGTCATCATGGTAGCTCTCTTCTCGGGCCACTCCTCATCGTCACCAGCCATGAAGCGGTTGTTCAAACCACGCCAGCGGTATTCGCCAGTGAAGTACCTCTTGGGGTTACCTTCCTCATCAAAGATGGTGTCACCATTCTGATCGAGTTCAACCTCAAAGATACCTTCCTTCAGGTAAGCGAGCTCACCGTAACCCTCATCAACCTCGTCATCGATGCAGCAGAATGCTGAGAACTCAACGAGGTTCTCCATACCCTCATCATTGTAGCCTTCAACGGTAACCAAGATGGGATAATCGATAGTGGGATTGTACTCATAAACCAGGTCGGGATCATCCTCGTCATAGCCATAGAGAGTGAACTCAATCAGACCATTCTTGTCCTCACCAGTGGTGGGGGTTACAGTGGCCTCACCAGTGCAAATCAGAGTACCGGGCTCGGCGGGCAGAACAGCTGAAGTCAAGTTATCATAGTTATAAGCGGGAATCTCGTCCAGTTTATAGACCTTACAGGTCATCTTGACGGGAGCGGTAACTACCATGTCGGTATAAGCCTGCAGATAAACTTTCTTCAACAGATAGGGATTCTCGGGTTTCTCAAAGGCCATAGCCATACCGTCAACCTTAGAGGCGTTCTTACCGAACCACCAGCCATACTGGTTGTCACCATAAGGATCGGCACCATAATATCTCGAGAAGATACCATCAACGTTGCCATTGCGGCCACCGTTGACCATGGTCTTACTTGAGTACATGAATTCTACACCCTCCTCGTATTGCTCATTATAAACAATGCTCAAGATCTGCAGAGGAATGGGAGTGCCATCATCGTTGTAGCTCTTCATCTGATAATCATACCAGTCGGCTTGGGGATCAGTCAGCTCACCATCGACAGCATAGAAAATGGGAGCGTCATCAACCGAAATCCAGTCGGCAAACGTTACTGACATCATATCATCAACGCCATAATAATCACCCCTGATCCAAACATCCCATGCACAGTGGGTTGTCTCGTCAGCACCACCGATGGTTCCTTCCCAAGTGTAGGGGCCAAAGGGCTTGTTCATCAAGAAGGCAACGTTACCATAGGAATAGAAACCCTTACCACCATCGGCTACGATCAGCGGTGAGCAGTACATACCGGCGGGACGGCGATAGAAAGGAGCCAGGAAACCAGCCTTCTTGGGAGCATTGGCACTATTAGGTGCTACATAGGCACCAGACTTCATTTCCTTCATCGAGACCTGAGAGAGATCCAACTGATGGGCAGGAGCATGTTTTTGAAGCTGGGTCAGCTTCTCTTTTGCGTCGGCCGCATGGTTCTGATAGGCCGGCTTCAACTGTGCGCTCGCAGTCGATACCATAAGAGCTGCGGCAGCTAAAAGTAAATACTTTTTCATAAATGAATCTTTGTTATGTTAATAAAAAATGAATATTATCTTTTTTTGGATTTACTGCCCCGGAGCATTGGCTCGCCATGACGAGCCAATGCCCGAGCAGCAATTAATCGTTATTGCAGGTTCCAAACCAAGTAGTTCTCGGCATGGCCATCCTGAGCCATCGTGATGGCAACAGGAGCCAGCATTGAAACTGAGCTCAGATTAAAATTATTAGAGCCGATGAACTCGATAAACTCTGCAACCTTGGTAGAATTCTGAAGCAGACGGTTGGCATAGTCATTACCACCAGCGAAATTGAACTTCACTTGAGATGTGCTCACAGTCGTGGGAGTGAAGTAGAAGTGAGCCTCGGGAGAAACTGAAGCCGAACGCCTAACCTTCATGTTCAGTACAAATGTTGACAGGTCACTGTTATAGGTGATCACAGCCTCCTTGAGCTTTGAACCGCTCTTCTCACCAGGAACGCTGGGCAGCTGCTGGTTGATCTCTTTAACCAAATCCAGGAATCGGCCACTCATATCGGTGCTCTTGGTCACGTCAAAGTCGCACTTCCACTTGAGCGCATCCTTTGAGTTGAACAGGTTATTCTCCAGGGCATCGGCAACGATGAGCGTCTGATTGTCCTCAACACACAGGAGCGTACCGTCGGCCTGCTTTTTAAACCATTGAATGGTGTAGCCATCGAGCGTCACAGGGTTCATAAACGCCATGCCATCATGAGTAATAATGGTGTTGTGATACTCAGAGCTGCTGATCTTATCATCACCCTCACGATACAGTCTCATGTTGCATGATGAAGCACTCTCAGCAATCCAACGCTGTCCGTTAGGCAGAATGATGAACACATAAGGAATCGTTCCGCTGAAGAGGGTCTTGTTCATCACATTCACCTCGTTGAGGTAAGTCTCGTCATCGATCGAGGTCGACAAGCGCGTCATCACCATGGGCAGATTGTACTTCTTACCAGTCAAGTAGATGGTATCGCCCGAGTACTTCATGATATTGAACTCGTAATCACCCTCGTGGCCGTAGCCCTCGGTGTTAGCGATACCGTCACCACCAGCACCACCAGTGGGCACCTTGTCGGGGGAGGCAAAGAGATGGAAGTACTTGTTATAGGTATTGAACGAGAGCACAAGGCTATTGTCAAAGATCAGCTCCCACATTGAGTCCTCGCTACCAAAGGCAGATGCATTCAAGGAATTATTCTTGATGTAGTTGATCCACTTGTTGTGGCCCGACATGGTCACCATGCCATCTTTCTTGAAGGACAGGATGTAGGTATAACCGGGCTCGCCAGTGTTGGAGAAATACTCCAGTTTCCACTTGCCGCCATCACGAGTGAGGATATCAAAATACTCAGTCTTGGCATTTTCCAGTCTGATGACTGCATCCTCGTCAAAGATGTCGTCCATTTCATTCGAGCATGAACCCAGCGAGAGCGAGGCCAATGCAACGAAAGTCAATAATGAAATATTTAAAAACTTTTTCATTTCCTTTTCATCATGTTAGATTGGTAAAACATTACTGGATCTCAGAGACCCACTTGCGCAATTCAACGATGTTATAGGTTTGCTGACGATCGCGAACCTCTTGACGCAACGCATCAAGGTCGATACCCCATGCGTCGTGGAACCACTGGCGCGCAATCTGAACTTTCTGCTCAATGGCTTTCTTGCCATCGATACCATCCTCGTCCACTACGTCATAAACGATGAACGGGTCACGGGGGTTCTCGGGATTGTAGTAATACCTGTGAACAGTACCGTCGGGATCGGTCTTGGTAGTTACCTGGGTGTCACCCTGGACTACGTAAACGGGATCCTGAGTGGCATCATTCTGGGGATAGTAGAAGAACCTGCAATAATTGCCCTTCTTATCCTTGTGCCAGCCACATGATGCAGTCTCGAGCAGTTGCTCCCAGCGGGCGTCGGTATAAGTGATGTAGCAAGCTACGGTCTCGGCAAAGTCCTCGTTATACTCACTAGCAGCATAACCGGTCACGAAACCCTCGGAGCTGATCTCAACGCCACGGTCACGCCACTCACTGGGCACATAGTGACCATTGGAAATCTCACGGAACTCGGTGGGATAGATCTTGGTCTGGTGCAACACGTGAGTAAACTCATGGTGCATCGTGTGGAAGTAAGAGTCATTCATCTCCCAGAAGTTGTAGGGATTCATCGCGTTCACCTTGAACAGAGTGATCTTCACACCACCCTCGGCAAGACCTACGGTCTCACCATAATTAGGTGAAATCTGGGCTGAACCCACCAGAAGAATGATGCGGGGACCATAGGTCTTCAGGAACTCCTTGCTAGCCACGGTCTCATACACATCAAACCACAGGTACTTGCAGGCCACTGCCATATCAATAGCCTTGGAATACTCGGCAGGCACCAGGTTGTAGTTCATGTTGGTGCTCACATCCGGCATCTTGTACAGGAACGTCAAGTTGAACGGATCAAGGTAATTATCCTTGAGGAACTTGTCTAGCTTATAGGTCGTGGATGACGGGTCGAGTGTCTCATCCACATCAGGGAAGATAGTCGGGCCCAGTTTATCATCACCGCATGACGATAATGACATGGCGGCAACTGCCACGAGCAAGAAAGCTGAAATATAATATTGTATCTTTTTCATTGTAATCTTTTTCTTATTGATTTTACATTTCTATGCTTAGCGGGCATTGGGCTCCAGACCGGCACCAATAACCTCGGCAGGAATCTGGATAGCATAACGCGGGTCAAGCACCTCGAGCGTGTAGACGTCATCCTTGCCCATCTTGTGGGTATAGGTGAAACCATAACGCTTGATGTCAAACCAACGCTGACCCAGGTGAGCGGTCTGCATGCGGCGGAAGTGCTGTACACAGTTCAGATAAGGCTCAATTTCAGGAGTCAGTTGGTACTTATCGCTCGGGCACACCTCATCAATGTGGAATTTCTTCACGATGCCGTAACCCGGATTACCGTTGTAGAAGCTGACAATCCTGCTCTTCTCCAACTCGGACATCGAACCGTTATTGCTTGCCATGGCACCTTGCATGATATGCTCGTGGTTCCAACGGTAGAGGTCCTCAAAGGCGGCGTCAATGTTGCCCAGGAACAGGTAAGCCTCGGCACGGAACAGGAGGGTCTCCTGGCTCGTGAACTCGGGACGAACCATGTGGACATAACCGATACCAGCAATCTTGTCGGTATACTCAAACTGCTCCCAGCAGTTGCCGTAGAAGATGTAGCCATACTCAGGGTGAACGCTCGAGCCGAGCACACTGTACCTGAAGAAGGGCATGTAGTCACCGTTCCAAGAGGGACCAGGGCCCTGGATGCTGGCGTGGAAGCCATCACGGCTAGACCAGAAGCGGTTACCCCAACGACGCAACCAAGTGCTGTAGGTATCCATCAACATGTAATTGCCGGGACGGTCAACGCTGGTGTAATAGCGGGCACCATCATCAAACTCGTAGAAGTCCTCCTGCATATCCCAGAAATCGTTGCGCAGCGACTCGGGATCGTTGCCCTTGAATGAAGCGGTAGCATACTGAACCACCTTGTCATACTCACGCTTGGCCAGATAGAAACGGGCAGCAAAAGCGTTAGACGCAGCAACGTTGAAGTGGTACTTGGGAACTTCATAGTACTCATCGGTAACATTGGCCAAACCAATCAGCAAGTCGGCCTCGATCTTCTGGTAGGTCTCCTCGAGAGTACCACGGTCATACTTGGGATAGAGCTCAGTCTCGGGCTCGGTAGCATAAGGAATGCCAGGAAGAGTAGCGCTGATCTGCGGGCCACGGTAGGGCATGCAGAAGATCTGGGCCAAGATGTAGTGGTGATAGGCACGAATCATGTGAGCCTCACCCTTGATAGCTGCCAGACGGGCTTTGTCACGATAGGACATGGGCTGACCCTCGATTTCGCCGGTAGCTTCAAACTCATCAACTTTTTCAATTACCGCATTGGCGGCAGCAATAGCCGAGTAGCAACCATTCCACAGGCCTGAAGGAGTGTCAGAGTCACTGATATCCAGATCCACATCCTGCCAAGCAAAGATCTGCTCGTCATAGCGATTGTAGGAGGAATAGTTATATCGGTTACCATCCTTATCGGGAGCATTGGTGTCATCAACATTATCGCTTGACAACTCACCGATAACAGCATAATTAGTCTGGCAGTAACCCGTAATAAGCAGCTGTTCCAGCTGGTCTAAATTAACAAGATAGACGCGGGTATCGGGCACCTTCTCCAAGAAATCGCTGCAAGAGCTCAAACCGATCAATGCCACCGCAATGAATAAGATTTTATATCGTAATTTCATAATCTTCTTATTATATTATATAATGTGTAACATCAATTATTACATACCCAAACGCACGGTAAGAGTAAACTGCTTGGGGTTAGGCGATGCCACACCACCACTGTTGTAGAACTCGGGATCCTGACCATAGAGCTTCTTGTCGGCATAGAGCAGGCAGATGTTGGTAGCAGCCAGCTTGACCGAAGCATTAGAGAGACGCAGGTGAGAAATCAAGGTCTTGGGAAGGTCATAGGTCAAAGAGATCTCTTTCAGACGGATGAATCCACCATCGGCAATGCGAGCAGTGCTGTAGTTGTAAGCATTGTAGGCCATGCCCAGATAGTAGTTAGCATACACCTGACGACGCGAAGCAATAGCGGGGATATCGGTATAAGCCTCATCACCGGGCAATACCCAACGGTTCTTGAAGTCCTTACCAAATGCTCTCAAGTCACTATAGGCTGAAGCGAAGGTGGGATCAAGACGCAGCTTGTTGCCAAAGGCGTAGGTCATGAAGACATTCAGGTGGAAGCCCTTCCAGTCAAAGGTGTTACCAAAACCACCAGTGATTGTGGGATCAACGGGACCCTCATACTTGAGGAAGTCGAGCAGCTCGGTCTCCTGGAAGTTCAGACCTTCACCAGAGACATTACCATTCTCGTCAATAACCAGGGGCAGACCGTGAGAGTCAAGACCTGCGAAAGGAATTGAGAAGATAGCACGGTGGGGATAGCCCTGCAGAGCGAAACCGGTACCAACTACCAGGTCGATGACGCGCGAACGTGCCGTCAGCTTGGTGATCTCGGTCATAGCATAAGAGAAGGTCAAGTCACTAGTCCAGCCGAAGTCTCCACGATTCTTGGGCTGAATGTTATGAGTGGTGAGGGTGAACTCAACACCATGTGACTTCATCTCGGCAACGTTACCAAACTTCTCGGTCTCGCCACCGATACCCTGGGTGCGGATGCGACCAATCAGGTCGAAGTTGTTACGTACATACCAGTCAAATACCAGGTTGATGCGGTTGTAGAGGAAACCGAGGTCAACACCAAGGTCAAACTCATGCTTCTTCTCATAGGTCAGGTCACTGTTGCCCAGACCACTCAGGTAAAGACCCATCTCATAGGCGCTGAGCTCTTGACGCCAGCGCAGGGTGGGATAATACAGAGCCTCGGCATGACCGAGCGACATGGGACCACTCTCGGCAGTCAGCGAGTAGCTCAAACGCAGCTTGGCAGTTGAGAGGGCACCCTTCTGATAGAGGCTAGAATTCTGGAAGAAAGGCTCGTCAGAAACGTTCCATGCGGCCGATACGTTCCAGGTGGGGAGCCAACGGTTCTGAGTGGTGCGGCCCATCTGGTTAGAACCCTCATAACGGATGGTTCCATTCAAGATGTAGCGGCCCAGCAGCGCGTAGTTGAGGTTGGCGAAGTAAGCCATATCGCGGCGGAAGTAACTACCAATGTTGTAATAGCTACCATTCTCCTCCTGAATCTGCTTGAACAATTTATAATTGGTGTAAGGCAGGTTACCGTTAGCGTAAACAACGCCCCAAGCATCAAACGACTGGCTGAAGCGGTCCAAGCGGACAGCCTCCATACCGGCGAAGAGGTTGAGCAGGTGCTTGCCATTGTTGAAGTCCTTCATGTACATACCCGAAGCACGGAAGGTGAAGGTCTTGGTGTTGTACTTCTGATAGAACAACATACCACCCTTGTCGAGCACGGTCTCAGGAAGCGTGTTCTTGATGTCGGGGTCGGTGTACAGGTAGGAGTTTGACGAACGGATGATAGAATTCTCGGGATCGATACCAGCACGATAGGCGTTAGCCATGTTACTGTTGTCCCTCACATAGTGGTTCTGCTCAGAGTTAGCCACGCGCATCGAACCCAGGACATTGAACTCGAGAGACTGATCCTGCTTCATGATGGGCTTGTAATTGAGCTCACCCTGGAACTTGAGGTCGGTAACCGTCAAGTCGATGTAGTTCTGCTCCAACTCATCAAAGATGTTGAAGGTGGTGTAGTTGCGGGTGTAACGCATATCGGGATCAACCGTACGGGCAGTGTTCAACGAGAAACTGTAGGGGTTGATATCGAAGTCACGACGAACCTCACCAAACACAACGTCCACGTTCTGGCTCAAGGTACCAGGAGCCTTCTGATCACGGAAACTGTCACTGTTCAAGATTTTCAGTTTCAGGTTATCGGTGATGTTATAGATGGCGTTAGCGTTAAAGGTGTAACGCTCAACGCGGCTGCTCTTGTACCATCCCGGATCGAGCATTACCGAAGCCGAGGTGTAGAACGAACCCTTGTCGGTACCGCCCGAGATGCTCACCGAGTGGTTCTGCATGACGTTGTTGTCAAACAACAGGTCAAACCAGTTGGTGTTGCGGAACTCAGCCTCACGCAGGAATGAATTGCGGCCATTCTCGGTGTTGGGCAGAGCATAGGTTCCGGTTGAGGGATCATAAGTGTTCATCAGGTTGTACATCTGACCATAGATACCCGAAGTGGTGCTGTTAACCAGGTTAGCATACTCCAGCCAACCCTTCTGCTCCATCTCACGCAGGATACTCATTTGCTCCTGAGAGTTACAGATGTTGAAGTCACGGTAGTTGGGCTTCAAGCGATAGGTGAACTCGCCCGTGTAGTTGATCGAGCTGGTTCCCTTGCGACCGGTCTTGGTCGTGATAACGATCACACCGGCGTTAGCCTTTGCACCATAGATTGAGGTTGCCGAACCGTCCTTAAGGATCTGGAAGCTCTCGATATCGTCGGCGTTAAGGCCGGCAACAGCCGAGGCAATCAGCGTGTTGGCATCACCCGACGACAGATCATCGGCGCTGATGTCCACGTTATCCTCAAGAACAACACCGTCAACTACCCACAGGGGCTTGGAGCTACCGTAGATTGAGGTAGCACCACGCACGCGGATCTTGGGCGCAGTACCGAAGGTACCCGAGACGTTTTGCACCTGAACACCAGAGACGCGGCCTTCAAGACCACGGCTGACGTCAGCGACACCCGAGAGTTTGGTCTTCTCGGCATCAACGCTCTGGGTTGCACCAGTAAAGAGTCGCTTGTCCACCTTCTGGTAACCGGTGACTACGACCTCGTTCAACATCTCACCTTTGGGCTTGAGGATGATCTTCATGCCAGCGCTAGCGGCAACGACAGCATCTTCATAACCCACATAGGTGACCTTAATCTTTGTGCCTGCTGGCACATTCAAAGAGAAATGACCGTCAAAATCGGTAGCCACGCCGTTCTTGGGATTGCTCTGCTGAACGACCGAAGCACCGATTACGGGCTCGTTGTTCTCATCAAGCACCGTACCGCTAACTTGTGCCGAAACACCAAGCGAGGCAAGTGCCATGACTAGGAACAATAGAAAATGTTTAAGACTCATAAATTTTTGATTAAGTAATTAATTATTAATGTTTTATAAGTTTACCAAATATCATTTCAACTGTCAAGGGACATGTCGCTTCAAAACATCAAATCAATTCATACCCTTCACAACGACCATGCTTCAGGCTCGAAATATCAATCACTACAACAGATTGAGAATATATCGTTTTTTGGTTTTAGTTTCTTAACCACACGTCAAAAAAGACAGGCTTGTCCAATTAGACAGGCTTGCAAAATTAAGTGTTTTTTTTTAATAAAGTATACATTTGTTGAAAACTTTTTCGATTTTCTTCACTTTTTTCTAGCAACAGCCTTTAAAAAAAATCAAAAATCATCAACCAATCAACTGATAATCAATAAAATACAATAAACCAAAAAACAAGAGCATCTATCAAAAACAATTAAGATGCTGAAATCCAGTAACTTAAATTATATTTAGCGAAATTTTAACATTCTGCTGTCGCCTGAACGACCTCACATCGCTTTTTCCACCGCACCACTTGAGCGGGCTTTTACTCATTCCAGTAGTATTTTTTAAAGGTAAAAAAAAGCAAAATTAGCAGGATTTGATGTAATTTTGCACACCCTCCCATTTTGGAGAGTTTATTTTTTTGCAATGGAAGTAGTTTACGACGACAATCACATCATCATCGTCAACAAGAGCGCTGGCGAGCTGGTGCAGGGCGACCGCACTGGCGACGTCACCCTCATCGACACGGTGAAAGCGTGGATCAAAGAGAAATATGACAAGCCCGGCAACGTGTTCCTGGGCGTGACACACCGCATCGACCGCCCCACCTGCGGGCTGGTCGTGATGGCCAAAACCAGCAAGGGGCTGTCACGCATGAACGAACTCTTCCGCAAGGGAGAGGTACACAAGACCTACTGGGCCGTTGTGGGCAATGAGCCCCCTGAGGCCGAAGCCACCCTGACCCACTACTTGAAGAGCATTGAGCAAGGCAACAAGACCCGCGTGAGCATCGTGCCGCGCGAGGGTCATCAAAAGGCAGTGCTCAATTACCGCATCATCGCCGCCAGCCAGCGCTACTGGCTGCTGGAAATCGACCTGATCACGGGCCGCAAGCACCAGATCAGGGCACAACTGTCGGCCATCGGGTGCCCCATCAAGGGCGACCTCAAGTATGGCGCGCCACGCAGCAACCCCGACGGCGGCATCTCGCTGCAAGCCCACCGCATCCGCTTCACACACCCGGTGAGCGGCAAGGAAATCGACATCACGGCCCCGCTGCCCGACGACTTCAAGCGACTAGGCTTTGACATGTGAAGAAAAATCGCTATTTTTGCAGCACCGAAATCAACTATTAACATATCAAGTAACTTTTAAACTCAGATTATGGCAAACAATCCCGAATTCCGTTATGCGCCCATGTTCCAGCTGGGCAACGACGACACTGAGTACTACAAGCTCACCAGCGACTATGTGTCGGTGGGTGAGTTTGAGGGTAAACCCATCCTCAAAATCGAGCCCGAGGCCCTGACCATGCTGGCCCAGCAGGCCTTCCGCGACGTGAACTTCCTGCTGCGCCGTTCACACAACGAGCAGGTGGCCAAGATCTTGCGCGACCCCGAGGCCAGCGACAACGACAAGTATGTGGCCCTGACCTTCCTGCGCAATGCCGAGGTGGCTGCCAAGGGGCAGCTCCCCCTGTGCCAGGACACCGGCACAGCCATCATCCACGGCGAGAAGGGCCAGCAGGTGTGGACAGGCTTCTGTGACGAGGAAGCCCTCGCCCGCGGCGTCTATAACACTTACACCCAGGAGAACCTGCGCTACTCACAGAATGCTCCGTTGAGCATGTATGAGGAGGTGAACACCCGCTGCAACCTGCCCGCCCAGATCGACCTGGAGTGCACCGAGGGCATGGAATACCGTTTCCTGTGCGTCACCAAGGGTGGCGGCAGCGCCAACAAGACCTACCTCTACCAGATGACCAAAGCCGTCCTTAACCCCGGCACACTGGTTCCCTTCCTGGTAGAAAAGATGCGCACCCTGGGCACCGCAGCATGCCCGCCCTATCACATCGCATTTGTGATTGGCGGCACCAGTGCCGAGAAGAACCTGCTCACCGTCAAGCTGGCTTCAACCCACTACTATGACAACCTGCCCACCACGGGCGACGAGACTGGCCGCGCCTTCCGCGACGTGGAACTCGAGAAGCAAGTGCTCGAGGAGGCTTACAAAATCGGCTTGGGCGCTCAATTTGGCGGCAAATACATGGCCCACGACGTGCGCATTTTGCGCTTGCCCCGTCATGGCGCATCCTGCCCCATCGGCCTGGGCGTGAGCTGCAGTGCCGACCGCAACATCAAGGCAAAAATCAACCGTGACGGCGTGTGGATCGAGAAGCTCGACGACCAGCCCACACAACTCATTCCCGAGGAGCTGCGCCAGGCAGGCGAGGGCGACGGCATCAAGATTGACCTTGACCGCCCCATGAGCGAGACGCTCGCCATCCTTGACAAGTACCCCGTTTCGACCCGCGTATCGCTGAGCGGTACCATCATCGTGGGCCGCGACATCGCCCATGCCAAGTGGAAAGAACGTTATGACCGCGGTGAGGGCATCCCCCAGTACATCAAGGATCACCCCGTTCTGTATGCCGGTCCCGCCAAGACACCTAAGGGAATGCCTTGCGGCTCTATGGGCCCGACCACTGCCAACCGCATGGACCCCTATGTGGACCTGTTCCAGAGCCAGGGCGGCAGCATGGTCATGATCGCCAAGGGCAACCGCAGCCAGGAGGTGACCGACGCCTGCAAGAAGCATGGTGGTTTCTACTTGGGCAGCATCGGCGGCCCCGCCGCTATCCTTTCCCAGGAGAGCATCAAGAGCATCGAGTGTATTGAATACCCCGAGCTGGGCATGGAGGCTGTGTGGAAAATCCGCGTCGTGGATTTCCCCGCATTCATCCTCGTTGACAACAAGGGCAACGATTTCTTCAAGAAAATCGGTCTGTAAGCATCAAGGTTGAAAATTCACATTTACCACTGCCGCAGGACAACAATCCCGCGGCAGTTTTTATATTCAATCTTTACTTTAAATTTTCATTTAGAATCTGTTGGATTACATAAATTTATCTTACTAAATATTTCAAGTAATCATCAACAAAACTTAAAGTGTTTCTTGAAGAAATTTACACCCTTGAGCAGGCTTTTGGGCCAACTGCCCACTACTACTGTTTTTGGTAAAAATATGTTAAAAAACACATTTTTTTCATTCTAAGTATTGCCAGGTCACAAAAAAGCATTACCTTTGCAGTCGCAAATTGCGGGATGGAGCAGTGGCAGCTCGTTGGGCTCATAACCCAAAGGTCGTCAGTTCGAGTCTGGCTCCCGCTACTAACAAGAAGGTTAAGCCGTCATGGCTTGACCTTTTTTTCTATCGTTTGCCATGATTTTTCAACCTGCCGTTGCTGGTTTCAATTATAATGTGTATTTTTGCTAAGCTAAAACACGACGATGAGATGAAACAGATTGCGGTAATTTTTGAAGGCGAAATCAATAAGCGGTTGGGAGTGTTTAACGCGGTCATCAACCGCGTGAAGCACTTGCAGGAAATCGCTGACTACAAGATCGATGTATACATGTTTGAAGTGTATGACGGTTGGCTCATGCGGCGCTTGCGACACAGCCCTAAGGAGGACTGGCGCCCCGATGAGATCGAATCCAACGGAATTAAGGTACACGTGACATGGTTTCGCCGCCGCTGGGGAGATGTTATCATGCACCGCTTCTTTCATCAGCCGCCTCGTGCCATGTTGCGCCGGTTGCATCGCCTGGGATGGGAAATGCGAGGCTACGACTTGGTGAGCGCCCATGACCGCATTGCCGGCCATGCCGCCACCTTTGCAAGCAAGCACCTGCACATCCCCTGTTTCATCACCTGGCACGGATCGAGTATCCACACCCAGCCCATCCAAGACGACATCACCAAAGAAATGACAATCAAGCAGTTGAAGCAGGTAAATTGCAATTTCTTTGTCAGTCAGGGGCTCCTTGATAAAGCCCGTGCCGAAATCACTAGCGATTTCCGCGCCGAGTTACTCTACAATGGCGCCAGCGCCCAATTTCAACGTTACAGCGACGAGCGCCGCAAGGAGCTGCGTGAAAAGTACGGCCTCAGGGCCGAAGATAAGGTCGTTGCCTATATCGGCCTCTTTGCCCCAGTGAAGAACGTTACTTCGCTACCCGAGATTTACCAGAAAATCCAGCAAAAGTCTCATCAGCCCATCACTTTCTGGGCGATTGGTGATGGAATGCAATTAACTGAGGTACAGCAACTCATGAAATCAAAAAGCATCAGCTGCCGATTCTTTGGCAAGGTCACCCATACCGAGGTCCCCGATATACTCAATTGTGTTGACCTGCTCGTGCTGCCCAGCAGGCAGGAAGGCATGCCTCTCGTGCCCATCGAGGCCCTCTCGTGTGGTGCCCGCGTGATAGCCTCCAATGTGGGCGGTTCGGCCGAAGCCGTGGGGCGCGACAACGCGATCGACCTGGGCGAGAACTTTGTGGACCGCTTTACCTCTAGGGCAGTGGAATTGCTCAAGGGAGACATTGTGCAGCAAGTGCCCCAAGACATGAATTGGGTTGCCACAGCCGAGAAAGAGAACCGCATTTACCATCAATACCTCGACAGCAACGATTGACATGCCAAAATTTGCCGAAACCCTGCTGCCGCTTGCCCTGCCCGGCACTTACACCTACCGCATTCCTGACGGGATGACGCTCTCTATCGGCATGCGCGTGCTGGTACCTTTTGGCCGCAAAAAGATATTCACGGCCATCGTTACCATGCTGCATGACAGGGAGCCCAAGGGGTATGATGTGAAGGAAATCCTGACTACGCTTGACGATAAGCCCATCCTCAGGCACCCGCAGCTGGAATTCTGGCAGTGGATTGCCGACTATTACCTGTGCTCGATGGGCGAGGTGTATAAGGCCGCTGTGCCCTCGGGACTGAAGGTGGAGAGCGAAACAACCATCAGCGCCAACCCTGACTTTGAGGAGAGTGAACCAGGACAACTGACCGACCGCGAACGCGTCATCCTGGACTTCACAGCCCAGCGTGGACGCGTTCAGATTGCCGAAATTGCCAAGGCAACCGGTTTTAAGACCGTAGAGCGCAGTGTCAGCCACTTGTTGGACCTGGATGCGCTACACGTGAGCGAGCGCGTCATCGACAACTACCGCCCCAAGACCGAGGCGTGTGTCAGGTTGACAGCAGCCCGTGACGACGAGGTTGCCCTACACCAGTGGTTTGACCAACTCAAGCGTGCACCCAAACAGGAAGCGCTGCTGCTTGCCTTCCTGGACCTGTCACGCTGGCTTCAAAGCGGCGACGTGAGAGAAGTGAGCAAGGACAGCCTGCTCAAGCGCTCTGGCGTGAGCGCTGCAGTGCTCAGCGAGGCCGTAAAGCGCGGCATGTTTGAGATCTACAAGAAGGAAATCAACCGCTTTGCCGAGCTGGGAAGCGTCCTCGAGGAGCCACCCACGTTGAGCGACGAGCAACGGCGTGCCTACAAAGAGATACACAAGTCGATGCGCGAGCATGCCATCACCCTGCTGCATGGCGTGACCAGCAGCGGCAAGACTTCGGTTTACATGCATCTCATTGCCGACGCGCTCAAGCTGGGCAAGCAAGTGCTCTACCTCGTGCCCGAGATTGCCCTGACAACCCAACTGACCCACCGCTTGAGGCGTGTGTTCGGTGACCGACTGCTCATTTATCACTCACGCTTCAGCGACAACGAGCGCGTTGACATCTGGAAACGCTTGCTTGACACGAGCGAGCCATGCGTCGTCATTGGCGTGCGCTCGTCGGTTTTCCTCCCCTACTCCAACCTGGGACTCGTCATCGTTGACGAGGAGCACGACAGCAGCTACAAGCAGCAAGACCCCGCTCCACGCTACAACGGGCGCAATGCCGCCCTGGTGCTCGCCCAGATGCACGGCGCGAAAACCGTCCTCGGCTCGGCCACGCCTGCCATCGAGGTCTATCACAATGCCCTAGCCGGGAAATATGGTCTGGTCAAGTTACTCACCCGCTACGGCGACATACAGATGCCCCAAGTCAATGTCATCGACACCAATGATGCCCGCAAACGGCGTGAGATGAACGGCATGTTCAGTAACCAACTCCTGGCCCAATGCCGTCAGGCGCTGGCCAACGGTGAGCAGGTCATCCTGTTCCAGAACCGCCGCGGCTATTCGCCCATGGTGCGCTGCAAGGAATGTGGCTGGGTGCCCAAGTGCGAGCACTGCGATGTGTCACTCACCTATCACAAGCACAACCGCAGCCTGGTGTGCCATTACTGCGGTTATTCCATCCCGATTCCTGACCTGTGCCCCGCCTGCCAGTTACCTGGCATTGAGATCGTTGGCTACGGCACCGAGCGCATCGAGGACGACATTGACGCCGTCTTTCCCGGCGAAAAAATCTCACGCATGGACCTGGACACCACCCGCAGCAAGAACAGCTATGACCGCATCATCGACGAGTTCTCACAGCACCGCACCAACATCCTCGTGGGCACGCAGATGGTGACCAAGGGACTGGACTTTGACGCGGTGAGCATCGTGGGCATCCTCAATGCCGACACGATGATCAATTTCCCGGATTTCCGCAGCCACGAGCGCGCCTTTGACATGCTCGAGCAGGTATCGGGCCGCGCTGGCCGAGCCCACAAGCAAGGCCAGGTCATCATCCAGACCAGCAACCCCGAGCACGATGTCATCAAGTTTGTGCAAGCCCACGATTATGAGGGATTTTATAAGCACGAACTCGCTGACCGCGAGAAATTTGGCTATCCACCGTTCACCAAGGTCATCAATATCTACATCAAGCACCGCGACGATGCCACGGTGGGCGAGTTAGCGGTCAGATACAGCAACATGCTGCGGCAGGTGTTCGGCACACGAGTCTTGGGGCCCATGGCGCCATTTGTGGCAAGAATCCAAAACATGTACATCCGCCAAATCATGCTCAAGATGGAAACGGCTGCCTCGATGGCTAAGGTCAAGGCCATCCTACGCAACCTCTACGAGCAGATGATTGCCGCCGACGCCCGCATGAAGGCCGTGCGCCTCTACTACGACGTCGATCCCGTGTGATAGGCAGTGGCTAAAATAATTACTACAACTTGCATTGTTTTTCAAAAATGATTTGTAACTTTGCAATACAACAAAATCACTCCAGCCATGACCAGAGAAATGATACAACAGAAGATAGCTGAGTACTTTGAGACACAACCCGTCCTCAAGGCATGGATCTTTGGCTCCTTTGCCCGTGGCGAAGAGACGCCCCAAAGCGATGTTGACATCCTTTTTGTTCCGGACAGATCTGGTAAACCATTTACACTATTCACGATGGGGGGGATGTATATGGACTTGAAAGAATTGCTAGGCCGAGAAGTGGATTTAATTGAAGAAGGCTCACTTCGCCCATATGCTGTGGAAAGTGCCAACCGAGATAAAATCTTGATATATGAGAGAAAGGGTTAGAGATAAAGGTAGACTTGAAGATATTGTAGAGCACTGTATTAATGTTACAATGCTCATTGAAGGGTACTCCTTAGAGGAATTGATAGCAGACAAGCGCACCTACTATGCTGTAATGAAAAATGTCGAAATCGTGGGTGAAGCCTCATATATGCTGACCAAAGCCTTTAAAGAAGCGCACCCCGATACGCCGTGGAAAGTGGTGCAAGGGATGCGCCATGTACTCGTACATGACTATGCCAACATTGTATCTGAGACTCTATATGATACAGCGATCAACAGCATCCCAGAATTACGCAAACAAGTGGAGCGTTATCTGGCTGATACCGACTGGGATGCATGGGAGGCTGCCGAGGAACCAACGGAAACAGATAAACCAGAAGCTAAAGACAGCATTATGAATATAGTCCAAAAGATGAAAGCCAAAGGTTATCCCATAGAAGACATTGCAGACATTACAGGACTATCTCTTGAAGTCATCAAAGAATTGTAACTTCTAATCTTATACATGGTTAAACTATCGGGTTGTTGAAATGTTCTGATTCTGACGCACTTCAACAACCCGATATTTTATGAACCCAATTGCTAGAGGGCAATAGGTAAACTCTGGCTGTCGTACGTACCTAACGACATATAGCCTCCAATATATGATGGCTGGTAGTAACGACGGTATGGCTCTCAGCAGTTTGTGGCATTGGAGCACCAACAGCCTCAACAGAAGACGCAGCAATAGCCAGTAGAGGAACCAGTAGAATTCGTCTGCGCGGTGCTGTAGCTGTCTTCCACAACTCATCGACGTTACCCTCATGTCAAAAAGGCCCAATTCATTTGGCAATTAAGTGGCAACAGGTTGAGTCGATGAATAGTTACTCATCCTCACCGTAAACATAAAAAAGCTAAAGTGAGATTGAAAAGTTGGACGCAAGTCCACTGTAATTGACAAATTTTGAGTAATTTTGTCGCTTGATTTTGCGCCAAGGATAATTGTTTCAGGTTTAAAATCAACCAAATTGGCTCAATATCAACACATTAATAATAACACAACTAAAACAAAAGAGACATATAGCATGAAACTGATAGACGGAAAAGCGACTGCTGCGGCCATCAAGGAAGAGATCAAGGCCGAGGTAGATCAGATGATAGCCGCGGGCATGAAGCGCCCGCATTTGGCAGCCGTGCTCGTCGGTCACGACGGCGGATCGGAGGCCTATGTGAAGAACAAGGTCATCGCATGTGAGAAATGCGGCTTTAAGTCGTCGCTCATCCGCTTGGAGGAGGACACGACCGAAGAGCAACTGCTCGACTGCATCAAGAAGCTCAACGAGGACGACGATGTTGACGGATTTATCGTTCAACTGCCGTTGCCCAAGCACATCAACGAGCAGCATGTCATTAACGCCATCGATTACCGCAAGGACGTTGACGGCATCCACCCGATGAATGCCGGCCGCATGACCCTGGGTCTGCCCAGCTTCATCTCAGCTACCCCACTGGGCATCATCACCCTGCTGAAGCGCTACAACATCCCCACCTCGGGCAAGAAGTGCGTGGTGCTGGGCCGTAGCAACATCGTGGGCAAGCCCATGGCACAGCTCATGCTCCAGAAAGAGCATGGCGACGCCACGGTAACCATCTGCCACAGCCACTCGGCTACGCTCAAGGAGGAGTGCCGCCAGGCCGACATCATCATCGCTGCCATCGGTCGCCCCAACTTTGTCACCGCCGACATGGTGAAGGACGGTGCCATCGTCATCGACGTGGGTACTACTCGCGTTGCCGACCCCGAGAGCAAGACAGGTTACCGCCTGAACGGTGACGTGAAGTTTGACGAGGTGGCTCCCAAGTGCGAGTACATCACGCCTGTCCCCGGTGGCGTGGGTCCCATGACCATCTGCTCACTGATGAACAACACTCTTGCAGCAGCAAAGAAGGAGTATTTCAGTTAACAGTTAATAGTTAATAGTTAATAGTTAATAGTTTAATGGCAGACAGTTTAACTCTCGAAAAGAGCAAAGAATTCGCCATAAGGATTGTAAATCTTTACAAATACTTAACTGGAGAGAAACGAGAGTTTGTTATGTCTAAACAACTCTTGCGCTCTGGCACTGCTATTGGTGCTAATCTTTCTGAAGCATTATATGGTGTTAGCCGTAATGACTTTATTGCAAAAGTGTTTATTTCTCTTAAAGAAACTGCTGAGACTGAATATTGGTTAGAATTACTGAATAAAACTGGATATCTTTCTGACCTTGAATATAACAGTATCAACGATGATTGCAAAGAACTGATAAAACTATTAACCAGTATAGCAAAAACATCACGAGAAAACAATACTAAAGAATAGCAAGAAGGACATCGAATAAATCGATGTCCTTCTTTATCTTAAATCTCCAAAATGCATTTTGGATGGGTTAACTGTTCACTGTTAACTATTAACTATTAACTGTTAACTGTTAACTTGTTAGTCGAAGAGTCCTTCGACGGCTTCGTCTTGGCCGCCGCCACCGCCGCCTTCTCCAGCGTTGCCGCCGCCACCTCCGCCGCCGCCATGCCAGCCGCTACCGCTGCCGGCATAGCCGCTCCACTCATCACCACAGGCGTTGAAGTTCTTGGGGAACTCAAACTTGGTGCTTTGCTTGTAGGGCAGGGTCTTGTCATCATAAATCCACTTCATGAAATAGCCCAAGATAGGCAGCGCCGCCTCGGCACCCTGACCCATCGCCATGCTGTTGAAGTGGATGTAACGCTCCTCGCCACCGACCCAAACGCCAGTCACTAGCTCGGGCGTGAAGCCCATGAACCAACCGTCGCTATGGAAGTTGGTGGTACCAGTCTTGCCACCCATTTCGGCCGTAATGCCATAGGCGTAACGCAATCGCGCACCCGTACCGCCATCTACAACCTCGGTAAGCATCGAGAGCATCTTCAGATAGGTGTCCTCGCTCATGATCTCGGTCTGGCTGCCGGTGAACTCGGCCAGCACGTTACCACGGTTGTCAGTAACGCGAGACACATAGACCGGCTCGACGCGCATACCGCCGTTAGCAAAGGCCGAATAGGCAGCGACCATCTCGCGTAGTGTCACCTCACAGGAACCCAGGCTCAATGCAGGAACGGGGTCGAGATAGCTCGTGATGCCGAAGCTGTGCATCCACTTGGCCAGCTCCTCAGGGGTCATGGTGTAATAGCCGTTGCGCTCAATCCAGTTCTCGCGGGTACCGCGCATGAATCCGGCCGAAATCCAGTTCTTGGAGTACTTCAACGCGTTGCGCAGGTCCATACCGCCACCGCTACCCTCGTTCTGCGGGTTGTACACCTCATTATTCCATATAATGTTAGGCGCGCCGCCTGGACGGGTCGAGCAAGGTGTCAATCCACCAAACTCAATAGCCTGGGAATAGACAAAGGGCTTAACGGTCGAACCAATCTGGCGACGACCGGTCGATACCATGTCATACTTGAAAAAGCGGAAGTTGGGACCACCCACATAGGCCTTGACGAAGCCCGTGACGGGATCCATCGACATCATGGCGCATCGCAGGAATGACTTGGTGTAAAGCAGCGAGTCGAGCGGTGACATCTGGGCATCAAAGCCGCCCTCATAGTTGAACAGGTGCATCTGCACCGGCTTCTTGAAGTTCTCCATGATCTCGGCGTCGGTCTTACCCGCTTTCTTGAGCACGCGGTAACGCTCACTGTGGCGGATGGCAGCGTTGATGAGCGCCTGCTTGCCCGCGCTGGAGAGCTCCTGCTTGTTGTTGGTGTAAGGATTCTTGGTACCGCCGCGTTCACGCAGGAAGGCCGGCTGCAAGGTCTTGCTCATGTGCTTGCGCACCGCCTTCTCGGCATACTCCTGCATGCGTGAATCGATGGTGGTATAGATCTTCAAGCCATCGGTATAGATATCATAATGTGAGCCGTCGGGCTTGGTGTTCTTGTTGCACCAGCCATAAAGCGGATTGACAGCCCATGCCACCGAGTCATCGACGAATGCCTGCTGGTTCCATGAGGGATAATCGCTGCGTTTGGGCTTCTTGGCGCTCATCACGCGACGCAACTCCTCGCGGAAGTAGGGCGCGGGACCGTCGTTGTGGTCGAGCTTCTTGAATTTTACCACGAGGGGCGTCTCCTTCAACTGGTTGCACTCGGCCTCGCTCAGGTAGCCCGCCTTGACCATCTGCTCAAACACCACGTTGCGGCGCAGTCGCGTGCGCTCGGCATAACGCACAGGGTTGTAGTAGGATGGATTCTTGCACATGCCCACCAGCGTGGCGGCCTCCTGGATGTTCAAGTCCTTGGGATCCTTGTCAAAATAGACCTCCGAGGCCATCTTGATGCCCACGGCATTGTTCAGGAAGTCAAACTGGTTGAAGTACATCTTGATGATCTCATCCTTGGTGTAATAGCGCTCGAGCTTCACGGCGATGACCCACTCGACGGGCTTCTTCAGGGCGCGCTCAAAGATGTTATGCGATTCGGGCGAGTATAGCTGCTTGGCCAGCTGCTGGGTGATGGTACTACCGCCACCGGCGCTCTTCTGGCCCAAGATGATGCGCTTGATGATTGCGCGCCCGATGGCCTTCACGTCAACGCCCGAATGCTCGTCAAAGCGCGAGTCCTCGGTAGCGATCAGCGCCTCGGTCAGGTAGGGCGACATCTCGTCAAAGTCCACATAGATGCGGTTGCTACGGCTGCGGTAATAGCGACCCATCTCCACACCATCGGCACTATAGATGGTCGATGCAAACTTGTCGGTGGGATTCTTCAGCTGATCGATGGGGGGCATGTAGCCAATCACACCATTGTAGATCAACACAAACATCAGCACCACCAGAGCAACCAGGATGGCAAACCACGTCCACATCTTGCGGACGATGCTACGGCGCTTGTTTTTCTTCTTTCCAGTAGTTTTCTCGCTCATATCTTAATCCAAGTTATTGTCTTTAATACATTATTATTCAGACCATTGGACAGCAAAATACGGCCCGAACAATAGTTTACAATCTGCAAATTTAACGAAAAGTTTTGAGTTCGCACTTTGTAGAGACGCAAAATCTTGCGTCTCCATTCCTTTTTTTGATAGTTTGCGATCGTTTATAGTTTGGTTTTTTGAACTCTGCGGGGCTACTGCGAACCTTTAGTTCGGCGTAGCCAATTACGCTAATTTGACTGATGGGCTAACGAATACGTTATGGACAGCCGTTAATCATGAACAAAAGGAAAAACAAACGTCCTATGGCCTTTCTTATATAGTGGGATGAAGCTCCCTTTCATTTCTTATTCTTTCCGAACAAGTCAGAATGTGTTCCTGTATTAGTCATCAATAAAATGAGTTCATCATCATCTTGAGCTCAGACAAGCAGCCAATCAGGAGTAATATGTCATTCCCAATAACCCTCATAGTTACCATGCAGAATGTGAGGACGGTATTTTTGGGGTAGTTGACCTTGCGACGCAAGGATACTGAGCACTTCAGCAAGCAGTTTTTCGTCACACCCTCGCTTGAGACAACGCTTTAACGAACGCTTAAATTCGCCTGTAAATCTAAGCCTATATTTCATGCCTTACACTGGCTGATCAGATCTTCGACACTTTCGGCTTCATATATACGGCCTTGTTCAATGTCTTCTACGGCTCTCTCCATCCCCGTTCTGCGTTTTTTCTTCATGGTTACTGAAGCCACTCCTTTCAACATGCTGATCGCCTGCTTAATTTGTTCAATCATTGAAGGATCCTCAATATTTACTGTCAATTCGGTCATCGTATTCTATCCTTTTAATTCTGCTATGCAAAGGTATAGATTTTCTTCAAAACATCAAAGCAAAATATAAAAAATGTGATTTGGACAATTGTTGGAGGATAAGCCGATGTGATGATTTGGGGACAGACGGCATTTTCTAGCCATTTGTCCCCAAATCATTACAGCACACACGACTCCAAGAGCTGATGCCTGCTATTCTTTATAATAATCTAGAGAGCAAGACGCAAACCAATATTATCGTCATGGCTCGATGGTCCTGTGAACCAGCCTCGGCACGACACGCGGCAATCAGTGTCATGCCACCACCAGCTGCCACCACGGAACACGCGGTAAGAGCCCGTTCTAGGACCTGTCGGGTCAGTCTTCTCTCCACTGGTATAGTTGCCGTACCAGTCCTGACACCACTCCCACACGTTGCCACTCATGTCATACAGCCCCAACTCATTAGGAGCCTTCGTTGCCACAGGGTGGGTCGTACTGCCGGCATTGCTGGTGTACCATGCCACCGTGCCAACCGTGTTGCTGCCGGCATACTTGTAGCCCTGGCTCTTGTTACCACCACGGGCGGCAAACTCCCACTCGGCCTCGGTCAGCAACCTGAAGTTCATGCCCGTCAGCTCGTTCAAGCGAGAGATAAACGTCTGGCATTCGCTCCACGACACCTGCTCCACGGGACGCTTAATGTTCCCCAAAAACTTGCTTGGATTGGTGCCCATCACTTCGCGCCACAGCTCTTGCGTCACCTCGGTCTGACCGATGAAGTAGCTTGACAGATGAACGCGGTTCACTGGGGTCTCATAATCATCATAATCTCCTGCCTGCTCGTCGGTTGCACCCATCCAGAAGGTGCCGCCCTCGACATATACCATATTGAACGGTACCGAGTTCACGTAATAGGTGAATACGTCGCCATCGGTGGGTTGGGTCGGATCCACTTCCCCTGGCCACTGATTATTCAACAGGTAGTCAATCAGGGTGGTCACGTCGGCGATAGTCACATTGCCGTCCTCGTTGCAGTCGCCGCGCACAAAGTCATCAGCAGATGTCTGGAAGGGCACAGCAAGCATTAATAACACGGGAATCAGGTACAAGAAAGAAAACTTCTTCATGATAAAAATAGTATTAGTTTTGCCCTATAACGCCCCAAAATTCAGGCAGGTAAGTAATAAAAAACGACGTGGGGAGTTCTTTTGTCACTCGTCCCAAGCGCAAAGGCTCTAGCATATCAAGTCAGCTAGCTTCTTACGCGTCATGACACAAAGCGCCAAGTGTAACGCCGCATAAAAACGAAATGTCTGTCTCCACTGAGCTAACCCACCCCAAGGCGGACTATGGCCCGAGAAACACCACAAAATTAACATAAAAAACGGGAACTATCACGCCAAAAAGCAAAAAAAACTGTTCACTGTTCACTGTTAACTATTAACTATTAACTACCTTTGCAGCCGTGCAATACATTGGCGAAATCATATCGATAGGCGTGGCCTTCTCGTGGACGGCGACAGCACTGCTGAGCGAGTTTGGCAGCAAGCGCATGGGTAACCTGACGCTCAACCTGATGCGCATGGTCATCACGCTCGTTTTCTCGTGCATCCTGTTCTGGGTGATGGGCGGCTCACCGCTGCCCGCCGGCGCGAGCACCGAGGCCTACTTGTGGATGCTGCTCTCGGGACTTGTGGGCTACGTCATCGGCGACTTCTGCCTGTTCCAGTGTTACATCATCATCGGGTCAAAATTCGGTCAGTTGTTTATGACCCTGGCTCCCATCACTGCCGCCATCATGGCCTGGTTCACGCTAGGCCAGCAAATCCGTCCCACAGCCATGCTCGCGATGCTGGTCACGCTGGCCGGTATCGCCATCAGCGTGCTCGGCCGCGGCGACAATCACAAGGTGTCGCTCAAGCTGCCGCTGGCCGGCGTGCTATTTGCCATTGGAGCGGCTGTGTGTCAAGGTGTTGGACTGGTGCTGAGCAAAATAGGCATGAACCACTATGAGGCCTCGCTCACGACCGAGTTGCAGTCGTGGATGTTGCCCTTCCATGCCAATTTCTTCCGCTGCATCGCTGGAACAATCGGCTTTGCATTGCTGATGGCCTGGCGCGAGGGTTTCAAGCCCTTGCAGCGTGGCATGCGTGACCGCAAGGGTGTAATCGCCGCTGTAGCGACGACTATTTTCGGTCCGTTCGTTGGTGTGGGAGCGTCGCTGCTGGCTGTGCAATATACCGCTGCCGGCATCGCCAGCACGCTCATGGCATTGACTCCCATCATCATCATCCTGCCCGCGTGGTGGATCTTCAAGCAGCCCATCACACTGAAAAGCCTCGTCGGCGCCTTCATCTCGGTCATCGGCGTGTCGCTGTTCTTCCTGCTATAAAATCAATTCACATAGCATCTGAGGGTGTCATCATTGTTCGCCCCCAAAAAGAACCGCTCTAACGAGCGGGAAAACTTGTGCAAACCGAAGGCCATGAAGTTTACTTCAATGGTTGAGGTGACGCCAAGTTTCGGGAAATTAAAACAAATTTTGTATTAAAATTTTTATCATTGTTGTCCAGAAAAAAGCACCAAGATTCCATAAGCGTTTCTATATCAATGCCGTTATGGCGTTTTCGCGTGATGGGGCTTACTTCGAAGCCCGTTAGGGCTGGTCAGGGTATAGGCAGGGGTGTAGCGTAGCGGAACCCCTGTAATTGAATGCCACACACGAACATTAGCCACGTTAGTGGCGACAGATTGTGTATCAATGATTAACTGCCGCCCCGATGGGGCTAATACTAGTGCTGTCTACTATTGCAGGGGTTTCACTCGGCTTTGCCTCGTTACACCCCTGCCTAAGCCCTGGCCGCTCCTAACGGAGCTTTCTCCGGACATCAATAAATTTTTATAATAATTTGTTTGAATTTCTCGAGCGAAGCTCGATTTATGTTTCAATCGAGTGTTTTGCAACACCCTGCATTAATTTTCCAGGATACCAATTATCAATTGTTGCTCAAGAGTAGCCGCTTGAAGCTGGTAAAGCCGTTCTTCATGGGCAGGACATGCCGTTCACTTTTCAGGAATTCTGATAACTGCCTGGGCATCGCTATAGGATGTTCTATTATCCTCTCCATCAATGGCTTGAGCTTAGCTGGATGAGCGGTAGCTAGGGTCACGCAGGTCTCTCCCGGCTGAATGTCTTCTTTCATGGCGCGATAAGCGACAGCGGTGTGAGGATCAAGCAGATAGCCCTCATCGCGGTAGGTCTGCTGGATGGTTTCAATGATCTGGTTGTCATCATAGCTATAGGCATGGATGTGGCGGCAGATGTTCTCGTGAGAGCCAAGCAATTCCATCACGCGCCCGAAATTACTGGGACAGCCCGCATCCAGCGCTGGTGCGATGCTGTACTGTGTGGGCTTGGGTGTAAACTCACCCGTCTTGACGTAGTTATAGAAAATGTTGTTCTGGTTCTCAACGCTGATGAAGCGCTTCACGGGCAGCCCCATCCGTTGCGCCATCAAGCCGCTCGTGAGGTTTCCCAAATTGGAGCACGGCACAGCAAAAACGAGATTGCTGGTGTCAACGCCACTGTTTGCCAGCTGCACATAAGCCCAGAAATAATAGATCATCTGGGGAATGAGCCGGGCATAATTGATGGATGTGGCACTCGTGAGCCGCATGGCGGCGTTAAGCTCATCATCCAGGAAGGCTCTCTCAACCAGTATCTTGCAGTCGTCAAACGAGCCGTTGACCTCGATGGCTGTGACATTGCGTCCCAGCGAGGCAAATTGGGCCTTCTGGATAAGCCCCACTGCGCCACGAGGATAAAGCACATAAACCTTAACCCCAGGCATATCCAGGAAGCTGTTGGCCACTGCGCTACCCGTGTCGCCACTGGTGGGCACCAACACGTTGAGCGTCGTCCACTCGGGATGGCGCGTGCTGTAATACCTGAGCAATCGGGACATGAAACGTGTGCCCACGTCCTTGAACGCCATGGTGGGCCCATGAAAGAGTTCAAGCAGATAATTGCCTCCAGCCGTTTTGACCAGCGGGATATCGAAATCCATTGACTCGAACACAATCTCGTGCAGCACGTCGGTGGGCACGTCACCCTGCAGGGCAAACGAGGCGATCGCATGTCCCAACTCGGGCAACGTCATTGCGCTCATGTTGCGCAGGAAGGCCTTGGGCAGGCGCGGCAACCGCTGCGGCACATACAAGCCGCCATCGGCAGCCAGTCCCTTGATGACCGCCTGCTCGAGCGTGGCTGTGTTCTGCCTGTTGGTTGTGCTATAGTATAACATGGTCAATCAACGATTACCGTTCCGGGAGCGGCAGGGTTGAAGGTGTTTTTCACCCACACGGGGATATGCTTCATGGCCACAGGGGCAATGGTGGGCGGGTAGATAACCTTGGCGCCAGCATCACACATTTCCTGGGCCTGGGCATAGGTCATCTGCGGGATGACAGTTGCATCGGGATGAGTACGCGGATCAGCGGTCATGAAACCGTCCACGTCGGTCCAGATTTCTAGAGCCTCGGCGTCGAGCAATGCGGCAAGGATTGCAGCGGTATAGTCGCTGCCCCCACGCCCCAGGTTGGTCACATCGCCCGAGTCATTATCACGCGAGATGAATCCCTGGGCAACATGCACGCCCTCGTCCATCGAGGAGAAGTCAGCCTTGACCAAGCGCTCGGTCTCCTCCCAGTCGAGGACACGCCCGGCACCATCGGCACGGGTGCGCATGTAATTGAGCGACAAGTGGGGCACACCATCCTCAAACATACCAGTCACGATGGCCGACGACAAAATCTCACCATGAGCGACAATGGCATCGCACAAGCGCTGCATCTCGTCCACTCCCATGTGGGGGTTGGTCGCCAGAGCCAGATAATAGGGCTTGAGACTCTCGTCGATGAAGCGATCGATAGTTGCATGCACCTGGTCACGCATCGACTCGACCACCACGCCGTCGATGGCCTCGTGGTGGCGCTGACGCGCCTGCTCGAGGGTATCGAGACATGATATGTCGCGTTGCTGTGCCTGCTCGCACATCGCCAGAAGCTGATTGGTAAATCCACCCATTGCCGAAACCACCACCAGCACGGGCTTGGGAGCGGCATTAACTATATCTCGCAGGTTGCGCAGACTCTCGATGCTACCGACCGAGGTTCCGCCAAATTTCATCACTTTCATTGCTATCAGGTATTATTCTTATTTTATAACGAGAAAACCGGCTTTTTATTAGAGGGAATGTGTGAAAAATTCTTTAGGGGCAGCAAGAACAAGTTTTTATCGATTTTAAGCCCCTGAAAAGCGATTTTGTTGTACATTTGCAACATGAACGACCTGGAACAGGACATCTATCATCTCAACGATGAGCAACCGCAACCCGTGCGCGGCTCATTGCTCGTGGCTAAACCCACTGTGGGCGACTTCTTTTTCAGGCGCTCGCTGGTGCTCATCGTCGACCCTGACGAGGGCGAGGGCGCAATGGGTGTGGTGGTCAACAACTACACGGGCTACAACCTGCGCGACATCATGCCCGAGATCGAGACCGTCGAGGAAGTGCCGGTGATGCTGGGAGGCCCCGTGGGCATGCAGATGATGTTCTATGTCCACACGTTAGGCCCTAAGATCGTACCCGAGGCCATCGACGTGGGTGACGGAGTGTGGTTTGGCGGTGACTTTGACGCCTTGAAACGCTACGTGGAGCTGGGCGGCCCCATCGCGGGACACATCAAGTTCATTGTGGGCTACAGTGGTTGGGAAAAGGGGCAGATCGCCGATGAACTTAAGCGCCATGACTGGGCTGTGCTCAATAATGGCGGGCGCAACCTGCTCATGGGTGAAGGCGACGACAACCTGTGGCGCGAGGCCGTCTCACGGTTTGGCGACCAATATCGCCTGTGGCTTAACCTGCCCAACGACCCATCTAACAACTAAAAAATTCAGTTCAAATGAGTATTGTCATCGGTATAGACGTGGGCCTCAGTTCCACCAAGATCCTGGGCATCGAGAACGGGAAACGCATCAAGTCACCCATGTGTGTCAAGGGCATTGAGGATCCCGAGGCTGCACTGTATGGTGCACTGGGTAAATACATCAGTGAGAACGACATTGACCTCAACGACATAGAACACCTGATGATTACCGGTGTGGGGACAAAGCAGGTCAAGTCGCCCATCTATGAATTGCCCACCGAGTTTGTTGACGAGTTCATGGCCAATGGCCTGGGCGCGCGCTTTGACAGTGGATTGGACCACATCATTGTCGTGTCGATGGGCACCGGCACATCGCTGGTGCGTGTTGATGGGAACGATATCCGGCACATTGGCGGCATAGGCATGGGAGGAGGAACGCTGCAAGGGCTGTCCCACCTATTGCTCGGCACCAGCAATGTCCAGCACGTGCAGGACATGGCCTTGAGAGGCGAAATTAGCCAAATCAACATGTCGATTGGAGACATCACCACCGACGGTCTGAGCGAATTGACCGCCGACGCTACCGCGTCATTGTTCGCCAAGGCACACAAGACCAATCCCGATGATAGCGACATCGCCAAGGGCCTCGTGTGGATGGTGCTTGAAACCATCGGCTCATGTGCCGTGCTATCGCAACTGAATGGCGGCTTCAAGGACTTTGTGCTCATCGGCAACCTCACGCGCCTCGAGGAATGTAAAGAGGTGTTCCCCATGATGGAGGAATTGTATGGCGTGCACTTCATCATCCCCAAGTATGCCCCCTATTGCACGGCGCTTGGAGCCGCAATCAGCTATGGATACCAAAAAGAATAGCCTAGGGCTAACCGAGATATGGAATTGAGTGTAGTTATCGTCAACTATCGCGTCAAGTATCTGCTGGAGCAGACTTTACGCTCGGTGGAGCAAGCCATGCAAGGCATGACGGGCGAGGTCATCGTCGTCGATAACCTGTCGGGCGATGACAGCATCGCCTTCTCACGTGAGCGGCACCCTGGGGTCACATTCATCGAGAACCAGGAGAACGTGGGCTTTGCCCGCGCCAATAACCAAGCCATCATGCAGGCTCGCGGGGAATTCACACTCATCCTCAACCCTGACACCATTATCACGCCACGCTGCCTGCAAGAGGGCTTAGCCTGGATGCGCTCCCATCCCAAGTGTGGTGCCATCGGGGCAAGGATGATGGACGGCAACGGAGTGTTCCTGCCCGAGAGTAAACGGGCCTTCCCCACCCCTTGGGTGTCGTTCTGCAAGATCTTCGGCTTGTCTAAACTGTTCCCACGGTCGCCGTGGTTTGCCAAGTATCACCTGCGCTACCTCAGTGACCTGGAGCCGCAGTGCATCGACATCCTGTCAGGAGCCTATATGTTCTGCCGCACCAACGTGTTACAGCAACTGGGTGGCTTTGACGAGGATTTCTTCATGTATGGCGAGGATATTGACCTGAGTTACCGCATCGTCAAGGCCGGTTATGAGAACTGGTTCCTGCCCACACCCATGATTCACTACAAGGGCGAGAGCACCAAGAAAGACTCGATGCGCTATGTGAGGATTTTCTATGACGCGATGCTCATCTTCTACCGCAAGCATTTCCCCCGCTTCAACCTCATTTTCTACCCGTTTGTCAAGCTGGGCGTCGTTGTCAGGGCTGGCATGGCAATGATCAAGCGGCTCGTGAAACGCATGTTGCCCAGCAGCGGCAAGCCCGCCAGCGAGACCTGGCCATGGGCCATCATCAGCGACAATCCGTCAACGGTAGCCGAGCGAGCCGGAATCCATATTTATCGCGACAGCATCCCCGCCGAGGGTAATTGCAATGTGCTCATCGATGACGGTTGCCACAGTTACGCCCAGATAGTGGACTACATCAGGGAGCATAGCGAGAAGGACCGCCTGGCATACCACATTTTTGCTGATAGGCACAATATCATCATCTCACCCAAAATGTCATGAGCCAACTGCTGAGTAACGACAAAATCACATTGAGGGCGCTGGAGCCTACCGACCTCGACACGTTGTACCGATGGGAGAACGACACCGCGTTGTGGGCGGTAAGCGACACGGCTGCCCCCTACTCGCGCGAGGCGCTGTGGCATTATCTGGAAGGCTATACGGGTGACATCTATGCCCAACGACAGCTGCGCTTGATGGTAACGCTATCGGCCGACGGCACGCCTGTGGGCACCATCGACTTTCTCAACTTTGATCCGCTGAACAACCGGGCCGAGCTGGGCTTGTTCATCGATGGTAACTACCGCGGTCAAGGCTTGGGACGAAAAGCCCTAGACCTGCTCACCGCTTATGCCCGTGACCACATCGGCCTGAGACAACTGTATGTATTCATCGCTCTTGATAACGAGGTGTGCCTCAAGCTGTTTGAGGACTATGGATACAGCCGCGTCGGGGTACTCAAGTCATGGGTAAAACGGGGCTCAACCTACCGCGACGTCTCCCTGCTGCAAATGCTATTTTAATCAAAACAATGGCAAGAGATAACCGCATAGACTCGCTTAAGGGATTACTTATAATCCTTGTTATTTTAGGGCATGTTATCACGACAATTGACAATGTCAACATTGTGAATCATGCCGTCATGGGGTTTATCTATATCTTCCACATGCCATTATTTATCCTGATATCGGGATATCTGACCAAGCCTCCCCAACAACAATCTTCTGGCAGTTTATTTCGCAGTTTAGGCAACTTATTTGTTACCCTTATCATTTTCCATATCATCAATAGCATAACACGTTATTTGGTCACAGGAATCAGCGTGTGGACAACGATGACCCATTTTCCTTATGGTATATTGTGGTACTTAATGTGTCTTATCTATTGGCGACTGGCCTTGTATTTCACCCCAAGGGCCTTGCTCGAAAAACCCATTCTACACTTGGGCATTGCACTGATTGTCAGCCTACTCAGTGGGTTGACTCATTTAGGTCATCTGCTCGCTATACAACGGGCTCTTAACTTCTACTTTTTCTTTTTATTGGGCTACTATTATAAACAGGGTGTAATCAATCAACGTTGGTGGAAATCCAACGCGTTACATTGTGCATTTGCCATAATTCTTTTACCACTCATCTATTGGTTATTCCCGCGTTGTGGAAATTTCATGAATGGAGCCGATCATTATACCCTGATTGACATCCCCCAAAAGTGCATGATTCTAACTTGCTCTACTGCTCTTTCCATCTTATTGTTCAATCTGATGCGTGAGCATAAATTCCTCTGCCATTTTGGCAAAGAAAGCCTCTTTTATTATGTCTATCACATCATTATCATAACTCTGGCACGCCCTTTATTCCAAATCCATAATCTGCCACACACGTTCCCATTCATTCTTCTCTACACGCTATTGGTGATTTGCATCGTGTATGCCATGAGTAGGGTCAAGTTATTTAAATGGCTAATGAGGCCAATTAGATTCTAATGGCCTTACAAAACTTGTTTAAAACAATCAATAATTTTCTAGAAGAATTAAGCTAAAGGGATTTAGCATCGGGGTCGATGGCGATGATGACGCCATTGGGGTCGATGAGGAATGAATGGTAGCCATCTTCAAGTCGCCAATTCCTGATGATGGCGTCCTGCATATCCCGGGCGGCGCAGAACTGTGCCGAACGGTTCAAATTGTCTATTGAAACGATGTTATTGAAGACGCTCTCGCTGCGATCCAGATTTACCGACACATGAGTGCAGCTGGCACCCGTGGCCCTCGACAATCGGTCATATCGCAAGTTATTGAGGCGGGATTGAGCATCGTCAGATGACCAGAAGGTGAGCAGGATTTTCTCGCCTAAATGCTGCTTGAGCGGAGACAGGTCATTGTTGGTATCACCCAGTTGGAGCGATGGAGCCTTGCTGCCAATGCGGCCGTCGGCAGGCGCCGTATAGTAAGCCGAGGTGAATAACGTCAGCAATCCCACAATAGCGATGATCAAAAAGAACTTATTCATTCATTCTTAGTTTTGGTTTGCAATCGAAGCTTTGTTTGGCCACCTGGGCCTCGCGCCACCTTGTCGATTCTCGACATGCCTCTACCAAATTCACTCAACTTGATAGGGACTGCAAAAGTAATCAAAAAAAGTTATTAACAACTCTAATAGGGGATTTTTTGTGCATTTTTGATTATTTTTCACCTTTTTGGCCCCTTAAAAACACTCGATAAAGCATAAAAACCGACTATCACGACTGATGTCCAGCAACAATTATTATTACCGATTTTTGGTGAATTGACAAATTTACTTTAACTTTGCCCCGAATAAATAACATCAACCCGTAAAGTATGAAAAGAGTCCAAAAATTTTCATTGTTGCTGGCATGTGCAATATTGTCCGTCATGACCTTCTTGTCATGTGGGCTTGGCGACAAAACCGATCCTGACCATCCCCTTTTTGTATCTTATGAGATCTCAGTTGGATGTGAAGAATTCAATGGCCCAGATCTGTTGTTGACCGACATCAACAAATGGATTTCAGATAATTCGGTATATTATGACGTCGAGATCAACTACACCACTGGATCCAAGGAAGAGTTTGCTCAAAGTGATGCCAATGCCCTCAAGAAATATGATGAATTCCTCGAGAAATTCAAGTCTTACCTGAACGAGCTCAATGGCAAGCTGTCTAAGGGTGCTTATAGCGGCGTCTCAAGGATTGACATTGATTTCTTTGTCTATGCCAAGCGCCTCCAGGGCCAGGGCAAAGACCTCAAAAACGAGCACGTGAAATTCATTTACCCGAGTAATTAAAAATTCATGACATCAAGCAATGATTGCATGATTGATAAAACCCTATGCGCTAGAACCAACTGGCGCATTTTTTATTCCTAACACGACTTGAAGATATGGCACGATTAAGAATAAGTGACGATTGGTGGACCGCACCAGCCGAGGGCGAGAACGGCAACCTTATCCTCGTCACTGGCCGCCGTGGCATGCAACCCGTCATCGACACGGGTCACTATCGTTATCGAATCGAGATCACCTGGCAATATGTGGGTGACTCTAAGGCCTTGCCCCAGTTTGATGACAGCAAGATGATGGAGGCAGTCACCGACGCTCTAAACGATTGCTTTGACCGTGACCCGGTCGCCGTGCTCACGGGCATTTACACTGGTGACAACCAGCGCAACTGGGTACTCTACACCCGCAGCCTGCCCATCTTCCAGCGCAAACTCAACGAGGCACTGGCACCCTTCCCCCCCCTACCCCTGCAATTCGAGGCCGAGGAAGATCCCGAATGGCAGGAGTATCGCGAGATGTGCCAGTGTGAAGTCGCCGAGGGCGAAGACTAATCCAACTTTTTTTACTTCAGGAAGATTTTCCTAGCGGTGCCGTCGCTCATCCTGACGATATTAAGACCCTGCTGCAGGCTTGGCAGCTTGTGGCCCATGATGTCATAGTATTCCACTGCCACGGCATCCGAGCTGTTGAGCAACTCAGCTACACTGTTAGCCTTTCCTTGCATGAACTTGTAATCCTGATAGTCGCCTGGTATCTCAAAGCGGATAACAGCCTCGCGATAACCGACGCCATCGGGCAGCGGAGCAGCAGTCACGTTAACACCAACGGCGTCAGTGAAATCGCCACTCTCGTCAAGCATATCCTCAACCTCAAATTCCAACCAATCGGGAAGTACAGATGAACCATTCCAGGTAATCTCCCAGTCCTCAGATGCATTGGAAGACAAGAACATAATGCTGGGATACATACCGTCACTATACACTTGTGGATGTACGGGGTACTTATCCATCAAGCCACCATCACGAGGGAAGGTAAATACCCCGTCGTCATCGTTACTAAACGCCAAATATGGCTGGTCAGCGACAATAAATATGGATAAGCCTGTCTTCATCTCCCAATCATGATAGAAATGGTTCAGGCCTGTCCATTCATATCTGCCTGTGAAATTTCCCTCGTCATCATTGATTGGGGCTTTGAGATAAGCCAATTCTCCATAGCCTTCGTCCTCATTGTAGTCGGCACAGATAAAGGCCGTAAAGTCCTCAAGGTCGGCCGCAGCAGGTTCATTGTAGCCTTCAATGGTGACTAAAATCGGATAGTCAATCGTGGGTTTGTACTCAAAAACCAGATCGGGATCATCCTCGTCACAGCTTAAGAGCATGAACTCAACCAAACCATTCTTCTCCTCCATGGTCATTGGATCCACTATTCCTTGTCCAAACGCAATCAGTTCTCCTGGCTCTTCAGGCAAGATGGCACAGCCTTCATCCTGATAGGGTGGAATATCTTCAAGGCGATATACCTTACAGGTGAGACTGACAGGGGCACTGCATTGAATTGAGGTGATATTCAGACATACTTTCGTGAGCAAATAGGGATGCTCGGGACGTTCAAAGGCCTGCGCCATGCCATCAACGTGTTTTGTATTCTTGCCAAACCACCGCCCAGTGGGGTCAATGACAGACGGGGCAGCCCCACTATAAAAATCGGTTATCCATGTGTAATCGAGATCATGATTACGGCCGCCCCGACAGGCCGTCTTGCTAGACAATAGAAACTCAACCTCCTCGTCATCATCGTTAAAGACCACATAAGGATCGGGTACCGCCCACGCCTCGGCATAAGGCAGGTTTTCGACAACATTGCCATTTGACGTTGAGTAATAGGGCATCTGGTAAGAATACCAGTTGGCTGAGAGATCATCCAGCGGGCCATCTGTAGCATAGAACATGGGCATCGGCTGGATAGAAATGCCATATGATGTTTTCAATATCGACTCATGATCTACTGCTATAGGGTTATCATTTGCAGCATGGTAAACAACCCAAGCAACATCAGTATTCTCATCAGCGTTTTGGACTGACCCATAGAAAGTATACTCAGCATAGGGCTTAAACAGGACAATGTCATTATAAAGGCTATATCCACCTACACCGTTTACAGCAATCTCCGGGCAATAGAATGCCCCGGCAGGACGCCGATAGAAGGGCTTCAAGGGCGCATTATCCCGTACTGGCGCAGCGACAGGAGTGCGCTTGGGCATTTCATTTACATTTGCATCGGCTTGAAGGTCCATGCGACTTAATGGCGGGCGCTGCAACGACCGAGTCATGTCGGACTTTCGTGACTGGGCTCCTGCGCTCAAGGCCATGAGCGAGGCCACAACAACAAAGAGTAATGATTTTCTATTCATGTTCAGACAATTTAAATAATTAATAAAAATGTAATACATCTATCATCCTATTGACGTAGGCTGCAAATATAGGCATAATTTTCTTATTTTTAAACAAAAATCAAGAAAAAAAACCATTGTTGTCCGGGAAAAAAGAACCAAGGTTCCCTTAGCCTCTCAATCTCAATTCCGTTATGGCGTTTTAGCGTGCAGGGGGCTTACTTTGAAGCCCGTTAGGGCTGGTCAGGGCATAGGCAGGGGTGTAGCACAGCGGAACCCCTGTGAGTGGACATCCCAATCATCAATCAACCCCGTTAGGGGTGACAGATTGTGTGTGTCAATAACTTACTGCCGCCCCGATGGGGCTTGGACGTGTGTGTTTAACTGCTGCAGGGGTTTCACTCGGCTTCGCCTCGTTACACCCCTGCCTATGCCCTGTTCGCCCCTAGCGGGGCTTTTCCCCGGACACTAATAAAAAAAAACTTAGCGCCAGTGTATCTTTGCGTGGGGGCTTGCCACAGAATAACCGCAAAAAAACAAGGGCGCCTCATTTGATTTGGCGCCCTTGTTTTTAAAAAGTATCTCTTCAGAAAGAAATTACATGTTCATGCCACCATCGACCTGGATGACCTGGCCGGTGACGTAGCTCGACATGTCGCTGGCGAGGAAGGTGGCCACGTTGGCGATGTCCTCGACCGTGCCGCCGCGGCGCAGAGGGATGCGCTGGCACCACTCCTTGCGAACCTCCTCGGGGAGTTCCTGGGTCATGGCGGTGTCGATAAAGCCCGGAGCGATGGCGTTGGCACGGATGCCGCGGCTACCCATCTCCTGGGCGATGCTCTTGGCCAGAGCGATGAGGCCAGCCTTGCTGGCGGCGTAGTTGGCCTGTCCGGCGTTACCGTGAACACCAACCACCGATGCCATGTTGATAATGGAGCCATTGCGCTGACGCATCATGATGGGCACCAGGGCATGGATAAAGTTGAACGCGCTCTTGAGGTTAACAGCGATAACGGCGTCCCACTGCTGCTCGGTCATGCGCAGCATGATACCGTCCTTGGTGATGCCGGCGTTGTTGACCAGAATGTCGATGTGGCCAAAGTCCTCATGGATCTGCTTCACCACGGCCTCGGTCTCCTCAAAGTTTGCTGCGTTGCTGGCATAACCCTTGGCCTTCACGCCCAGGGCAGCGATTTCCTGCTCGGTCTGCTTGCCGTTCTCGTCGATAACGAGGTCGGTAAAGGCGACATCAGCGCCCTCGGCGGCAAACTTCAGGGCGATGGCTTTGCCGATGCCCCTGGCTGCTCCAGTGATGAGCGCCACTTTTCCTTCTAACATTTTCATTTCTCTTTCTTTGTATTATAATGGTTATTAATGTTGTTTTCTTCAACCATTTGGCCTGCAAAGGTAGTAATAATTGCCGACACCACAAAATTTGCTTGCAAGCGAGCTGTTAATAGGATTGAGGTTAAATCGAGTAGGTCGGGGAGCGAGAGTTTTGGCTTTCGCTCCCTTTCCTCTCACACCACCGTACGTGCCGTTCGGCATACGGCGGTTTGGCTTGCTTTCAAAGTGGCCATTCATGACCATCTCCCATCGCTCTTGATTTCTGCTGCCGACTGATTGTACCTATCTCTGTGGTGGTAGCATCATCTACGTTTCTGCCATTGCACCTCGTCAGTAACTCATACCGGAACATACACCTTCGATTGATGTTGCAAACCATTCGGCCCTTCGCTTTGACTGGCTCGCAGTCCGCTACTTCGGCCTCTGCTGACTTCTCGGCATTCGTTGTTACTACGACCATTGCCGCTGCCGAGACCTCACGGGATAAGCCATACATCTTTCATCGTTTACTCGCCAGATTTACGCATCAAGGTTACGGTCACCTTTGGGAACTTCGTTGTCCTTTGCCAACTTGTCCGCTTGATACGCCTTCGTATCTGATTCCTGTTCCTCAAGCCACGATTTCGCTATTGCTTCCTCTCCCCCAAGTGTCACCACTTGAAGCTTGCAAGTCGCTATAGGGTTCGTCGGTGACTACGCCCCGAATGGACTTTCACCACAGATGTATGACATGCCCGTCGTACCAAAAAAAGAGACGCAAAATTTTGCGTCTCTACATTTCTTTGCGCCTCTTAGCGTGAGGCCAAGGGGATTGGGATTACCAAGCGAACATGGGATAATCCTTCATCATCTCGTTAACCTTGCCGCGAACAGCTGCGATAACAGCCTCGTCCTCGGGAGCGCGGAGCACGGTGTCGATGAGCTCGACGATGTCGCCCATCTTGTCCTCCTTGAGGCCACGGGTGGTGATGGCGGGAGTACCCAGACGCAGACCGCTGGTCTGGAAGGCGCTGCGGTCGTCAAAGGGAACCATGTTCTTGTTGACGGTGATGTCGGCGGCAACGAGGGCAGCCTCAGCCACCTTACCGGTCAACTCAGGATACTTGGTGCGCAGGTCAACCAGCATGCAGTGGTTGTCGGTACCGCCCGAGCAGATCTTGTAACCCTTGTCGATGAGGGCCTGGGCCATAGCGGCAGCATTGGTGCGTACCTGGATAGCGTAGTCCTTGAACGAGGGTTGGAGGATCTCACCAAAGGCGACAGCCTTAGCGGCAATCACGTGCTCGAGGGGACCGCCCTGAACGCCGGGGAAGACGGCGCTGTCGAGCAGCGACGACATCTTGCGGATAACGCCCTTCTTGGTGGTCTTGCCCCAGGGGTTGTCAAAGTCCTTACCGAGCAGGATGATACCGCCACGGGGACCGCGCAGGGTCTTGTGGGTGGTGCTGGTCACGATGTGGGCATACTTCAAGGGGTTGTTCAGCAGACCTGCGGCGATCAAGCCAGCGGGGTGTGCCATGTCGATCATGAGCAATGCGCCCACGCTGTCGGCAATCTTGCGCATGCGCTCGTAGTCCCACTCGCGGCTATAGGCGCTAGCACCACCGACGATCAGCTTGGGACGCTCGCGCTGTGCCACCTCTTCCATCTGGTCATAGTCAACCAGGTTGGTGTCGGGGGTCACGTTATATTCACAAGCCTGGAACATCAAACCCGAGAAGTTAACGGGGCTACCGTGTGACAGGTGGCCGCCATGAGCCAGGTTCAGACCCATGAACTTGTCACCGGGCTTGAGGCAAGCCATGAAGACGGCCATGTTAGCCTGAGCACCCGAGTGGGGCTGTACGTTAACATACTCGGCATCGAAGATCTGTTTCAGACGGTCGATAGCGACGTTCTCGCTCTCGTCAACACACTGGCAGCCGCCATAGTAGCGGTGGCCAGGATAACCCTCGGCATACTTGTTGGTCAGGCAGCTGCCCATGGCCTGCATAACCTGATCACTCACGAAGTTCTCACTAGCGATGAGCTCAATGCCGTGTTGCTGACGCTGATGTTCACGCTCGATGATGTCAAAAATCACTTTGTCTCGTTCCATTGATTTTTAGTTTTTAGTTTTTGTAGAGACGCCAAATCTTGCGTCTCGAGTTGTTAGTATTAAAGTTATTTAGTCTTTTGTTTTCGGTTTCTTGCGGACTGACCAGCCGAAGTGGCCCAACTCATCGCCCAGCGCGTAGTAATGACCGTGGCAGTAGGTAATCAGGTCGGCCGCCTTGAGGTCGAGAGCGCCCGTCTCGGGGTCGATGTAACGGTCATCGGCAATGACGTTCAACACCTCGGCGATGAACATGTCATGGGTGCCCAGGCGCATGATGTCGCGCACGCGGCACTCGATGCTCACGGGGGCCTCCTGGATATAGGGGGCAGCCACCGTCTCGCCCTTGACGGGTGTCAAACCCATCTCGTGCCACTTGTCATAGTCCCGTCCCGAGCGCACACCACACCAGTCGGTGGCTCGTGCCAAATCGCGGTTGGTGAGGTTGAGCGTGAAGGCCATGTTGCGCTCCACAATGCCGTGGCTGTGGCGCTCAGGCCTGATGGAGACGTAACACAAAGCGGGGTCGGAGCATATCGTCCCTACCCATGCGGCCGTGAAGAGATTATATTCTTCGGGCGAGGCACCACAACTCACCAGCATCGCCGGAAGCGGGTAAATCATGGTTCCAGGTCTCCAATTTTGTTTCATGCTCTAAACGCTCGATTCTCAATTTCGGGCAAAGGTAGTGCTTTTTTAGTTAATAGCGAATAGTAAAGAGTGAATAGTTAATATTTTTTTGAACATTATCTGCTAGAGAAAAAGATGTTAATAACTTTCTTATCGACCATGATAGCTATCATGGGGAATATCTCTAACTTTGTGGTTTGTAAAACAACCTAACGACAAGTTATCGTGCACATCGTCATAGCAGGAAATATCGGGAGCGGAAAATCGACATTGGCCGAGATGCTGGCTAAGCATTATGGCTGGGAGCCATTTATGGAGCCTGTGGTCGATAATCCTTACCTGAGTGACTATTATCAGGACATCAAGCGTTGGTCGTTTGCCCTCGAGGTGTTCTTCCTGAAGCAGCGCTTCAAGGACATCATGGGCATCAACGCCAGTGACAAGACCATCATCCAGGACCGCAGCATCTTTGAGGGCGTGTACATCTTCACGGCCAACAACCACGACATGGGCAACATGGATGACAGGGACTTTGAGACCTACATGGAGCTCTTTGAGCAGATGATGACCATTGTCCACCTGCCCGACCTGATGATCTACCTGCGCTCCAGCGTGCCCCACCTGGTGGACAACATCCGCAAGCGCGGCCGCGACTACGAGCAGACCATCCCGTTGAAATACCTGTCGAACCTCAACGAGCGCTATGAGGAGTTTGTGATGAACACCTATCAGGGCCGCAAACTCGTCATCGACGTTGACGACATGGACTACAAGAACAACCCTGAGGATTTTGCCAGCATCGTCGACAGGATCGACTCGACCATGTTTGGCATCTTCGGGCCACTGGACTAAATCAAATTAGACTTATTGGTCAAATTGGACCAATAAGACCAATAAGACCAATAAGTCAAATAAGACCAATATCAACTAAAGACTAACCAACTAAAAACTAAAATAGTTATGCATATAGCAGTAGCAGGAAACATCGGCAGCGGCAAAACCACTTTGACCAAGATGCTGGCCAAGCACTATGGTTGGAGCCCGCGGTTTGAGCCGGTGGACAACAACCCCTATCTGGAAGATTTCTATGCCGACATGTCGCGTTGGTCCTTCAACTTGCAGGTTTACTTCCTCAACAAGCGGTTCAAGGAGGTGGTCGAGATCTCACAGAGCGAAACCGACATCATCCAGGACCGCACCATCTATGAGGATGCTTGCATCTTTGCACCTAACCTGCATGGCCAGGGGCTCATGAGCGACCGCGACTTCAACAACTACCGCGACCTGTTTGACCTCATGATGTCGCTGGTAAAGATGCCCGACCTGATGATCTACATCCGCTCAACCATCCCCAACCTGGTGCAGCAAATCCAGAAACGCGGGCGCGAGTATGAGCAGACGATGCGTCTCGACTATCTCGAGGGCTTGAACAAGCGCTATGAGGACTGGATTGCCGGCTACAAGGGGAATCTTGTGATCATCAACGGCGACGAGGTGAAATTCGGCGACGATCCTGAAGCATTTAGACTAGTGTGTGACAAAATCGACACCAACCTGTACGGCATCTTCTCTCCGTTCAACCAGCAGCGGTAGCACACTACCGACTGCCAGAGAGACAGCGATGGGTACACGTCATTGGTGTCACGGGCTCATTATCGAGTTGCGCGAGAGCTCATTGGGGGCGGCTTTTTCATCAAGCCTGCCCTTTTTTCATCCTCTCGCCCACGCCATTATTGCCGTGACACCAGGTTTCCTGTTTTCCGCAATGAGACACCCAAATTAAGATTTAGCGATTTCGACGAGCAACTGCTGGTCGCTTGACATCTTCAACACGGTCGTCTGTTCCCGCTTTGTCTCGGGTAGCGTGTAGGTGATG
>Ga0247611_10001088_pt1 | contig 50241 bp, 45 predicted proteins | sample 177DNAGHGhighgp2_FD_192422 | JGI IMG/M metagenome (GOLD analysis project Ga0247611, IMG submission 192422) | Sheep rumen microbial communities from Palmerston North, Manawatu-Wanganui, New Zealand - 1770 DNA GHGhigh gp2 | ecosystem: Host-associated > Mammals > Digestive system > Stomach > Rumen... | reverse complement strand
TCTCATCCCGCGTTGGCCTCGGCCTGCCACTGTGGCTCCCAAGAGGTTCAGTGATGCGTTTCGAACTCGAGAAGTTCCTCAGGAAGAAGCAGAACGAATACGGCTACCTGCCGGTAGTCAGTCCACATATCGGAAGCAAGGACCTGTACGTCACTTCGGGCCACTATGCCAAGTACGGTAAGGACTCTTTCCAGCCTATCCACACCCCTCAGGAGGGTGAGGAATACATGCTGAAGCCGATGAACTGCCCTCACCACTGCGAGATATTCCGTTCATCCCCTCGTTCCTACAAGGATCTGCCTCTTCGTCTGGCGGAGTTCGGAACCGTGTACCGTTACGAGCAGAGCGGCGAGCTCCACGGACTCACCAGGGTCCGCTCGTTCACCCAGGACGATGCTCATATGTTCGTGACCCCTGACCAGCTCAAGGGCGAATTCGAAAAGGTCATCGACCTTATCCTCTACGTGTTCAGGATCTTCAAGTTCGACAAGTACACCGCACAGATTTCCCTCCGCGACCCTCAGAACAAGACCAAGTACATCGGAAGCGACGAGAACTGGGAGAAGGCTGAGAACGCCATCATCGAGGCGGCTGCCGAGAAGGGCCTCAACACTGTAGTCGAATACGGCGAGGCTGCGTTCTACGGACCTAAGCTCGATTTCATGGTCAAGGATGCGATCGGCAGGAAGTGGCAGCTCGGTACCATCCAGGTGGACTACAACCTTCCTGAGAGGTTCCAGCTCGAATATACGGACTCCGACGGAAGCAAGAAGCGTCCGGTGATGATCCACAGGGCTCCGTTCGGTTCCATCGAAAGATTCACTGCCGTGCTCCTCGAGCACACTGGCGGACACCTTCCTCTCTGGCTCAGCCCGGATCAGGTTAAAGTACTGCCAATCAGTGAGAAATATGCAGATTTTGCAAAAAAAGTTTGCAGTTTGCTGAATAATTCCGATATTCGCACCTCCGTAGATGACAGAAACGAAACCCTCGGCAAGAGGATCCGGGAGATTTCGTTGCTGAGAGTGCCTGTGCTGGCTATCGTCGGCGAAAAGGAAGTCTCAGAGGGTACAGTTTCCGTCAGAAGGGAAGGTGTCGATGCCGGCACGATGAAAGTGGATGACTTCATTGCTTGGTTCAAGGCCCAGACGGCTGAAGAACTGGCATAGTTTGTGTCCACGGTTTGATTTTGTTTAATTAAAAGGAGTAGATTAAGAAAAGAATGCCTTACAAGCCGAAACCACATTACGGAGGTTCCAGACCATCCACCGGATTCAAGCCGAATTCCGGTACGAAATCCGCATCCGGAGCTCGTGGCCAACGTTCATTCGTCCGCCAGAAGGCTGACGATGAACTGAACATCAACGAGGAGATCATTGCTCCTCAGGTTCGTCTTGTCGGCGACAATATCGCCGAGCCAGGCATCTATCCTATATCCAAGGCTCTCCAGATGGCCGATGAAATGGAACTTGACCTGGTGGAGATCAGCGCCAAGGCAGATCCTCCTGTGTGCAAGATACTCGATTACCAGAAGTATCTGTACCAGCAGAGGAAGAAGGCCAAGGAGATGAAACAGAACGCTTCCAAGGTGGTCATCAAGGAGATCCGCTTCGGGCCTAACACCGACGAGCATGACTTCCAGTTCAAACTGAAGCATGCCCGGGAATTCCTTGAGGAAGGATCGAAGGTCAAGGCGACCATATTCTTCCGCGGACGTTCCATCATGTTCGCCGACCAGGGAGAAAAGCAGCTTCTGAGGTTCGCCGTTGAACTCGAGGAGTTCGGAAGGGCTGAGAACATGCCATCCCTCGAAGGAAAGAGGATGACGATGATGATCGCTCCTGTCAAGAAGAAACAATAAACCTCTTTATATTAACTTTTATTTATTAAAACAATGGCAAAGCTTAAGACCGTCTCCGGTGCCAAAAAGCGCTTCACGCTTACCGGAACAGGAAAAATCAAGAGGAAGCATGCTTATCACAGCCACATCCTCACCAAGAAGACCAAGAAACGCAAGAGAAATCTTGACCACTTCGCTATCGTCGAGGCTGACGATATCAAGAGGGTAAAGGAAATGTTGGTCCTCTAGTAGTAATTCAGTTTAACTGGAACGCAGTAAAAAGTATCGCCGAAGTGGCGGTCACTGCCTCCGAAAAAAGATCAGATTATGCCAAGATCAGTAAATTCAGTAGCCTCAAGGGCTCGCCGCAAGAAGATTCTCAAGAGAACCCGCGGAAATTTCCTCTCCAGAAAGAACGTCTGGACCGTAGCAAAGAACACCTACGAAAAGGGTCTTACCTATGCTTACCGTGACCGCAAGGCCAAGAAGCGCACTTTCCGTGCCCTCTGGATCCAGAGGATCAACGCCGCTGCACGTCAGTATGGTATCAGCTATTCCCAGTTCATGGGCAAGCTCGCGAAGCAGAATATCGGTCTGAACCGCAAGGTCCTCGCCGACCTGGCCATGAATAACCCTCAGGCTTTCGAAGCTATCGTCAATTCTGTAAAGTAAGTCCGTGAAAGAGACCTTGAGTGCGATTTACCACAACAAGTGGGTAAGGATGTCCTTCTGGATGATCCTGTACATCGCTTGGGTAATCTGGCTCGGGAACTATTGGTGGCTCCTCGGACTCATTGTAATCTTCGACTGGCACATCACCCACAAGGTGAAATGGATGTTCTGGAAGAAGCAGTACAAGGAGGGGGAGAAGCACAATGTCTGGCTGGACTGGCTGGATGCCATCATCTTCGCCGTCATTGTCGTGACATTCATCAACATGTTCTTCTTCCAGGCATTCAAGATTCCTTCATCGTCGATGGAAAGTTCCCTCTACACGGGAGACCATCTTTTCGTCAGCAAGGTTACATACGGGCCGAAGGTCCCTGAAACACCGCTTACCGTACCTTTCACCCACAACGTGATATTCGGGAAAGAATCATATTCCACTCTCATCCACAACGATTACCGCAGGCTCAAGGGCCGCAGGCAGGTCGAACGGGGCGATTACGTGGTATTCAACTTCCCTCACGGTGACACCGTGCTGTCGCGTTTCCCTTCCGAGGATTACTATACCTGGGTAAGGAATGCAGGCCGGAGTTACGCGATCGCGAACGGCGGTCCTTTGAAGGTCCGTCCGGTGGACAAGGAAGACCATTATGTCAAGAGATGCGTGGCCGTTCCGGGAGATACTCTCGAGGTCAAGGACGGACTGGTCTGGATCGACGGGGTCCAGCAGGAAGTCTATCCGGGCATCCAGCTGACATACAAGGTCACTACGACCGGCCAGAGGATCAATTCCAGGAACCTCGAGAAACTCGGCCTCAACCTCGGCGAGCTGTACTTCGACAGCGACCTTCCGGGTTATCCGGCGATGCCGCTGACGGCGCAGATGCTCGAAGAGGTCAAGGGATATTCTTCGGTCACGAGCGTGGAACCTAACCTGGATGTGTTCCCTCCGGATTATCCGGACACATACCTGAGCTTGTTCCCGTTCACCGAGAATACCAGGTGGACCCGCGACAACTACGGTCCGCTCTGGATCCCTAAGAAAGGGGAAACGGTCGACCTGACGATGGATAACCTTCCGCTTTACGAAAGGCTCATCACTTCCTATGAGAAGCACGGGCTTAAGGTAAAGGACGGCAAGATATTCATTGACGGGGAGGAAGCGTCAAGCTATACTTTCGCACAGGACTATTATTTCATGATGGGGGACAACAGGCACAATTCCCTGGACTCAAGGTACTGGGGATTCGTTCCTGAGGACCATATCGTCGGGCGGCCTACGATTATCTGGCTGTCCACCGATTCATCCAGGAAGTTCCCTCATAACATACGGTGGCGCAGATTCTTCAAAATTGTGTAGAGTATTTGCAATTTTGGATTTTTTAACCGAAATTTGCACCCCGCAAATTATTTTGAATCAATAAAAAAGTTAAATATCATGGCAAAAGTTTGTCAAATTACAGGACGAAGGAGAATGATCGGCAACAACGTTGCCCACTCCAAGCTTCGCACAAAGCGTGACTTCTCTCTCAACCTCAAGACCAAGAAGTTCTGGTCAGAGGCCGAGCAGAGGTTCATTACACTGAAGGTTTCCACCAAGGGAATGAGAACCATTGAGAAGAAGGGCCTCGACGCCGCTCTCAAGGAAGCTCAGGATAAAGGATATGTCGGCCTTGTTTAAAATCTATTGAGTTATGGCAAAGAAAGCAAAAGGTAACAGGGTGCAGGTCATCCTCGAATGCACTGAGCAGAAGGCAAGCGGAGTACCTGGAATCTCAAGGTACATCACCACCAAGAACAAGAAGAACACCCCTGAGCGTCTCGAGCGTAAGAAGTACAATCCTTACCTCCACAAGGTGACCGTTCATCGCGAAATCAAATAAGGAGATTAAGTTATGGCAAAGAAAGCAGTCGCTACATTCGCCGCCAAGGCTGGCGCAAAGAGTATGGTGAAATGCATCCGTATGGACAAGTCTCCTAAGACCGGTGCATACATCTTCACCGAGCAGCTCGTGGAAGCTGACAAGACCAAGGAGTTTTTTGACAGCAAGAAGTAATCCTTGAAGTCACGGAATATCTTTCAAGACGCAGTCTCCGACGTGGGGCTGCGTCTTTGTTTTACCCTGAAATATTCGTATATTTGTAAGTTTTGTTATTGAACTGTATGGGACTTTTCGATAAAGGGATCAAGAAGACGAAAGAGGGTTTCTTCCAGAGGCTCTCCAGGTCCATCGTGGGCAAGTCCAGGGTTGATGACGAGGTCCTCGACGCCATCGAAGAAGCCCTCGTGGCTTCGGATATGGGTGTGGACACGACGCTCAAGATCGTGGACAGCCTTGAGGAAAGGGTGGAACGGGACAAGTATATGTCCTTCGACGAATTGCTGGATATGCTCAGGGATGAGATAGGCAAACTCCTGGAGGTCGATGAGGCAGAGGCTCCGGAGGAACCGTTCGATCTCGGGAAGAGTCCTCTCGTGATAATGGTCGTGGGAGTGAACGGAGTGGGGAAGACCACCACCATCGGCAAGCTTGCCGCACGGTACAAGGCTATGGGCAAGAAGGTGATGATCGGTGCAGCCGACACCTTCAGGGCCGCTGCCGTGGACCAGCTGGTGATCTGGGCCGAAAGGGCGGGTGTGGAGATAGTGAAGCAGGGGATGGGCGCAGATCCTGCGTCTGTCGCTTTCGATACCGTCAAGTCCGCCCTGGCCAGGCAGGCTGATGTCGTACTGATAGACACTGCCGGCCGCCTCCATAACAGGATCGACCTGATGAACGAGCTGACCAAGATCCGCAACGTCATGCGCAAGGTGATCCCTGACGCGCCGCACGAGGTGCTGCTCGTCCTGGATGCTTCCACCGGCCAGAATGCCTACCAGCAGGCCAAGGAGTTCTCAAGGGCTACCGATATCACTTCCCTTGCCGTGACCAAGCTTGACGGTACCGCGAAGGGTGGAGTAGTGATAGGCATAGTGGACCAGCTCAAGGTTCCGGTCAAGTTCATCGGAATCGGAGAAGGGATAGACGACCTCAAGGTTTTTGACAAAAAGGAATTCGTGAATTCCTTGTTTTCAAGGGAAGATATTGAAAAATAAATAGTTATGAAGCTTTCTTACAATTGGCTGAAGGACTATCTCGAGTGTGACTTGACACCTCAGCAGATCGCGGATGCGATGACTGACATCGGAATCGAGGTAGATGGCGTTGAAGAACGGGAAGAGATTCCGGGCGGACTCGCAGGAGTCGTGGTCGCCCATGTGCTGGAATGTGTCCCGCATCCGGATTCCGACCATCTGCACATCACGAAGGTCGATGACGGGAGCCCTGAACCGGTGACCGTGGTCTGCGGTGCCCCAAACGTCGCCGCGGGACAGAAGGTCCTCTTCGCGAGGATCGGCACCGTTCTGCCGGGCGACTTCAAGATCAAGAAGTCCAAGATCCGCGGCGTGGAATCATTCGGAATGATCTGCGCGGAGGATGAACTCGGAATCGGGGGAGACCATTCGGGCATCAAGGTGCTGCCTGAAGATGCACCTGTAGGCATGCCTGCAAAGGAATATCTCCACCTCAAGACCGAGGCTGTCATCGAATATGAAATCACCGCCAACCGCGTGGATGCTTCCTCGCACATCGGTGTCGCCCGCGACCTGTATGCCTGGATGCAGCTCAACGACATCCCTTGCAAGTTCTCCTATCCTGACATCAGTGCATGGAAGGACGGCGAAGGCGCCGGTATTCCGATCGAGGTCGTGGACCGTACCGCCGCTCCAAGGTACTGCGGCATCACCGTGAAGGGAGTCAAGGTCGGCCCATCCCCTGAATGGCTCCAGAAGAAGCTGCTGTCCATCGGTCTCAGGCCTATCGACAACGTAGTGGACATTTCCAACTTCATCCTCTGGGAGCTCGGCCAGCCTCTCCATACCTTTGACGCTGACAAGATCAGCGGCGGAAGGGTGATCGTCAGAAGGGCGGAAGAGGGTGAAAGGATAGTGACCCTTGACGAGCAGGAGCGCAAGCTTTCTGCCGAGGACATCGTAATCGCGAACGCCGACGGTCCTATGTGCATAGCCGGCGTGTTCGGAGGCATCGACTCCGGAGTTACCTCGTCCACCACCAACGTATTCATAGAAAGCGCATATTTCGATCCGGGTTCCGTCCGCAAGACCTCCAAGAGGCATTCCCTCCAGACTGACGCTTCGTTCCGCTTCGAGAGAGGCTGCGACCCGCAGATAAACGAATATGCCTGCAAGAGGGCAGCCCTGCTGATCCGTGAAGTCGCCGGCGGCGAGATCGTCGGAAAGATGGAAGAGTTCTATCCGGAGAAGATAGCCAAGGCTGTCATCGACCTGGATTACGACCGCATCGAAGCCTTCATCGGCAAGAAGATCGGACACGATACCATCGAGAAGATACTCACCGGCCTTGCCTACGAGTTCCTCGAGAAGAGGCCTGGAGGAGCTAAGGTCGCAGCCCCGTCATACATGATCGACGTGACCAGGGAATGCGATGTGGTCGAGGAGATCCTCAGGATCTACGGGTACAACAACATCGACCTCCCTCAGCATATGAAGATGTCCGTGAACGCCACTCCTTCACCGGAGCCTGAGGCTATCCGTAACGGAATATCCAACTTCCTGGCTGCCAACGGATTCGTCGAGACGATGAACAATTCCCTTACCAAGAGCGCATATTACAAGGGGCTGGTTTCCTTCCCTGAGGAAAAGTGCGCGGCAATTGTCAATCCTCTCAGTTCAGACCTGAACGTGATGAGGCAGACCCTCCTGTTCAACGGACTCGAAGTCATATCCTACAACATCAACAGGCAGATTTCTTCCATGAAGCTCTTCGAATATGGTTCGGTTTACAGCCGTGACCCTCAGGGCGATGGAAAGACCCTGGCTTCGTACGAGGAGCATCCTGCATATGCCCTGTTCATCACCGGGCCTTCAGCCAAGAGCTGGAACCGTCCGGGTGGCAAGAGCTCGTATTTCGACCTGAAGGGTTACGTGGACCTGCTTCTAAGGCGTTTCGGCGCGGATATCTACCAGATGGAAGCAACTCCGGCTCCTGCAGACATATTCAGTGAAGGTGTCGTCTATTCCCTTCCTGGTCAGCATCTCCCGCTGGCGGTCATGGGAACCGTCCTTCCTGCCCTTGCCAGGAGATTCGACGTCAAGCAGCCGGTTTTCGCTGCCGAGATCAACTGGAATACATTGTTCATGCTGGTCAAGAGGGACAAGGTCTCCTTCAAGGAGATGCCTAAGTTCCCGGAGGTCCGCAGGGATCTCGCACTCCTCCTGGATGAGAGCGTGAGCTATGGCGATCTGAGGAAGAGCGCGTTCAAGTCGGCAAAGAAGTTGCTGAAGCAGGTTACGCTGTTCGATGTCTACAGGGGCGACAAGATCCCTGCCGGCAAGAAGCAGTACGCTCTGGGCTTCGTACTCCAGGATCTCGAGAAGACCTTGACTGATGCAGACGTGGAAAGGATAATGGAAAGGATCCTGTCCGCTTTCCAGAACGAATTCGGAGCAACACTGAGGTAACTGACGATGAAAAAGACTCTCAAGATGGTTCTTCTCGCCGCGGTGATCGCCGTGGCCGTGGCTTCATGCTCTGACAGGCCGAAGGTTATTCCGGCCAGGAAGATGGAGAAGATCTATCGGGAGATGTTCATGGCGGACCAGTGGATCATCAAGAATCCTGAAAAGAAGCGCAAGGCGGATACGACTTGGCTGTATGTGCCCATATTCGAGAAATATGGCTATTCGGTCGAGGACTACAGGCACAGCGTGGATCATTACCTGAATGATCCTAAACGGTATGCCGAGATGCTGGAACGGGTGCGCAAGAGCCTTGCGAAGGAATACGGACCACTTAACAGAAAACTGGTCAAGGCCGCCGAGGCGAGGCACAGGGCAGATTCCCTGGCTCAGGCTCACAAGATTTTTTCCGCTGATGATTTCATCAACCTGTACGACCTGACCTATGTCAGCCAGATGACCGACAGGATCGTCTTCAAGCGGAACAAGAGAGGGGCCTGGTATCCAGAACCGGTCGTGGAAGACACCGTGTTCCGGGGACCGGAACTTATAATCAAGGATACATCTTCAGTCGTGGTGGAAGAGCACGACCCAACGGAGGATCTGAGGATATGGAGAAGGTAGCTGCAAGATACATTTACACCCTTGACGGCGACGGGCCTATCCGTGACGGATACGTGGAATACGGTCCGGACGGAGTTGTGGCCGGTGTCGGGCAGTGCAGCGATCCGGATTCCGAGAAGACCTTCATCGAAGGGGCCGTGGTCCCGGGTTTCGTCAATGCCCATTGCCACGTGGAGCTGTCATATATGTGGAAGCTCTTCCGCAAAGGTACCGGGATGGCCGGTTTCATCGACCAGATCAACGCCCTCCGGGATACCAAGCCTATGGAGGAAAAACTGGAGGACATCCGGTTCCGGATGGACCAGATGTGGGAGAGGGGAGTGTCGGCCATGGCGGACATCAGCAACTGTGCTGACTCTTTCGCCATCAAGAAAGAGTCTCCGATGTACACCAGGACATTCCTGGAGGTCTTCGGGACAGAACCGGAAGACTGCCCTGAGGTGATCAAGGCCGTGCTTGAGCTGCAGAGGAAGGCCGAGTCATTCGGCCTGGACGCGGCTCCGACCCCGCACGCCTGCTACACCATGAGCCCCGAGCTCCTGACCGCATCTTCCAGGGAAGGCCTGAAGTCCGGATTCCTTTCATTCCATTCCGAAGAGACCCAGGAAGAGGAAGACATGCTCAAGTTCGGCAGGGGACCGATGTGGGACAACCGCAAGGCTGCAGGAATGAGCGTCCCTCCTGTCTGCGGGAAGTCTTCCCTTCTGTATTTCATAGACAGGCTGGCGGAAGTCCATCCTGCTCCTTTCAAGGAGAACATATTGCTTGTCCACGAGGTCTGCATGGACCAGGAGGGGATAGATGCGGTAAAGAGAGTGATGGAGCATCCTTTCATAGCCCTTTGCCCTTGTTCCAACCTGTTTATCCACAATGCGCTGCCGGATGTTCCTCTGATGAGGAAGAACGGACTGAAGCTCACTGTCGGGACCGATTCTCTCTCAAGCAACGACGACCTTGACATCGTCAGGGAACTCCTTTGCTTGCAGGAGCATTTCGAAGGGTTGGAACTGAACGAACTTCTGACGTGGGCCTGCCTCAACGGAGCCGCCTTCCTGTCCAAGGAAGACACGCTTGGATCGATACAGGTCGGAAAGAAGCCCGGCCTTGTTGCAATAGAAAACCTGGATGCCGAAGGCCGTTTGACGGCCGGAAGCCATTCACACAGAATCGTATGATGTCATGATGCGCGAAGAACTGGTATTCGGCCCTATCCACTCCAGGAGGCTCGGTTCATCCCTTGGGATAAATCTTCTCCCAAGGAAGGGCAAGCTGTGCAACTTCGACTGCATCTACTGCGAGTGCGGATGGAACAAGGACGGAAGGACGGACGAGAGACTTCCTGATGCCAGGGAGCTTTCGGAAGCCCTTGAGGCCAAGCTGCTTACTTGCAAGGAGGAGGGTGTAGGAATCGATTCGATAACCTTCTCCGGAGACGGCGAGCCTACCCTCAATCCTTTCTTCCCGGATATTATCGACATTACCATCGCGTTGAGGGACAAGTATTTCCCTGATGCCAAGGTTTCCGTCCTGTCCAATGCTACAAGGATTGGGAAGGAAGAAGTGTTCCAGGCGTTGAGGAAGGTTGACAATCCTGTCCTGAAGATAGATGCTCCTTCTGATGACCTGGCAGCCCTGGTCAACCAGCCGTATGCCGGCTACCACGTTGAGGATGTCGTACGGAACCTGGAACGCTTCGGAGGGAACTTCGTGCTGCAGACCATGTTTCTCAAGTCAGCTTCTTTCGATTCTTCCTCGCCGGAGGTGCTCGAGGGATGGATGGATATTGTCAGGAGACTGCGCCCGAGGGAGATAATGGTATATACCCTGGACAGGGAAACTCCTGCCGAAGGCTTGGAGAAGTTCACCGTTCAGGAGATGGAAAGTATGGTCCGGCCTCTGCTGGAGGAAGGTTTCCGGATACAGATAAGAGGATGAAACTAAAACAATAAGATATATTATGGAGTCATTGTTCGCAAAGTATGGTTATACCCCAGATATTGATTACATCACCAATAGATTGGATGCGATCGCTCTGGGCATCGACAGCGTAACTTCCCCTGCAGTCCTGAGGAAGTGCATGTCCATCATGGACTTGACGACACTTCACACGGAAGACACGGTTGCTTCCGTGAAGAAGCTAGTCGCCAAGGTCAATTCCTTCATGAACGACTACCCGGACTATCCGCTTCCGGCGTCCATCTGCGTCTATCCGAATTTCGGAGCGGTAGTGAAGGAAAATCTCGTGAGCGAGGATGTGCACGTCACCACGGTGGCGGGTTGCTTCCCGACATCCCAGAGTTTCCTCGAAGTGAAGGTCAAGGAATGTGAAATGGCAGTCGAGGCCGGAGCCGACGAGATCGACATCGTCCTGGCCCTTAACGCATTCATGGCCGATGACGAGCAGGCGGCCAGGAAGGAGATCCGGACCATGCGCGCTGCCATAGACGAGGCTGCCGCAAAGGCTGGCAGGAAGGTGGTTTTCAAGGTGATCCTCGAGACCGGCATGCTGGTTACTCCGGAGAACATAGCCAACGCTTCATTCATCGCCATGGAAGAGGGTGCTGACTTCATCAAGACTTCCACCGGTAAGGTCAGCGTGAATGCAACGCCTATGGCGGCATTCGTTATGTGCGAGTGCATCAAGGCATATTACGAGAAGACCGGGAAGAAGGTTGGCTTCAAGGCTGCCGGAGGAATATCCACCGCCAAGGATGCCGTCTGCTATTATTCCATCGTGAAGACCGTCCTCGGAGACGAATGGCTCGACAAGGACTATTTCCGCTTCGGAGTGAGCCGTCTTGCCAACGCTCTCATGTCCGCTATCGAGCAGAAGACGGTAGTATATTTCTAGCCGTTGATTCCGGTGCGTTCCACGCCGCCGTTGTCCTTGACGATGCTGTCGTCCGGGATGGCGGCGGCGATGTTTATCAGGTATTCCCTCAGGTCTTCCCATCTGTAGAAAGACCCCGTAGCGCACTTGAGGGCAGGGATGCAGGTCTCTTTCTCGTTATAGAGCAGCCTTACCAGGACGTTTCCCTTCCTGTTGCGGTAGAAGACCATCTGCAGGTTGGCGGCCATAGGTGTCATCTCGGAAGAAAAGAACCGCTCATGGGCACGGGAAGACTCCAGACGGGTCTCCATTCCCTTGATCCCAATGGTGCCGATAAGCGGTAGAAGGCCCACGTCATGCCCGAACCGCAGGTCTGCCGCCCTCTTGCTGCCTGGCTCCATCGCAGCATCCGCCTTTGAAACGATATCGGCGATAAGGGGCTTGGCGATGGCGCTTGAGTAGTCCCCGGCTTCCTTGGATATTCCGAAAGAATAGTAGAGCCTGTCGCTCTTGGCAGCCCAGAGCCCGTACAACTCGTCGGTCGTGAAATGTGAGAACAGGTCAGGCTTCGAATCGGTATTGGAACTGATGCATGCGGCGGTGTAAACCTTGTCCATGAATGACAGGACATCGGGAACGAACTCCTTCACCCGGGCTGTGTCCTTGAACATGGCGCACATGAACCGCCCGCTGGGAGTGAGGCTCTCCAGAACCTTCCGGCTCGTCTTCCTGGCCTCTTTGCCGAGTTCCTTGGTGTCCAGGTCCATGCTGATGTAATCCAGATATTTCGGCCCGGTGATATAGATGAAGTGAAGCCCTCCCGTGCATTCCTGGATTCCGGTGCATAGGTTCGCCATGCTCACAAGACACCTCGGCCAGTAGCTGGAGACGCATTCAACTTCTTCGCGGCCGCCTTTCCCGTTGAATACGGATGGATAGTTGGAATACATCCGGTTCCCTATTCCCCTGTGTTCGGAAGCGCCCTTGGCGGTGAGCATGCCGTACATCCCCTCATGCTCTGCTAGCAGGGTATCCAGCTGCCTTGCAACCATCCTGCCTTCATCCGTCAGGATGCCGGCGCTGTCGGCTTCCATAAGGGGTCCGATGGCTGCACCTACAAGGCTTGCACTGGTGTGATAACGTGAGCCGTGTCTTCCGTAATGGCTGATATAAAAGGGCTTATATCCCTTGGGCGCCTTGGACGGGACGTCCTTGGGAACCACGTAGCCGCTGAAAACACCGCCGGCCCTTTCGGGATTGGCAGCCAAGGTGCTTTTATACGGCTGTGCGATTGCCAGGAATCCGAACAGGCTGGCGATCAGGGATATAGCGATGCGGCGAAGGGCAGTCTTTCCGTCCAAGTCCATGATATTCAGTTTTTCAGTCCGGAGCAAAGATAAGAAAACCCCTCCGTATGGGCAAGGAATGCTGGTTTCTTATTTATCCGTTGAATATTTCATCCTACGGATAGGTCGGCTTACCTTTGCTTCGTAACAAACCAAAAAACTTTAAACAATGAAATGGATCTTCAAATTGATGCTGCCGGCGATGCTGCTGGCGTCGTGCAGCGAAGAAGGTGCGTCCCCGGTGGGGGCGGATCTTGATGAAATGCTTGGAAAGCAGGAAGCGGTTGCACAGGGCAGGATGTCTGCCAGGGCCAAGCGCGACAATCCTTATTCCGTCACAAACATGAGGAAGGCATATGCTTCCCTCTATTCCACCAGGGCTGATTATCAAGAAGGTGAAGCCGAGGAAATGGTCCCGGTCACCGACTATTATGTGCGTTTCCTGCCGAAGGATAAGGAAGACTTCACCACCCTGGACGAGATGGGGGTGGTCCTTGTGGATACTCCGCTCGACAGCGAGCCGGTAGGAGAAGGAGATCAGGGCCAGGATCAGGAAATCATGGAAGGGCAGATCAACTGGCAGTACGCCGTGGTTCCGAGTGATTTCGGATTCCCGGACGGCATTGAGTACGAGATACTTGAGGAATGCTGCATCCCGGACGACCAGGAGGAGGGCAGCAACCTTGGAGCCGATGGTACGGGGCGTCGCTGTTTGGACTGGCCGGTGCTTGAGCGCAGGGCATTCGAGTGCTCCGGGAATACGGATCTGCTCGAGCCGGTGAGCAGGGCGAAAGTCAATCCTGCCGGAAGGATCACGATCACGGACAACGGCCTCAACCGCAAGACGGTGGGAGTCGCCGGCGTGAAGGTGGTAGCCAATGTGTTCGTGAAGGTATCGACCACCTTCACCGATGCTTCAGGCAACTATTCATTCCCGGCCAAGTTCTCGGCCAAGCCTAACTACAGGCTTTGTTTCAAGAATTCCAAAGGCTTCTCCATCGGATTGAACGCCATCCTCGTACCTGCTTCCCTTTCGGACCTCGGTAAGGGGAGTCCGGACGGAATAACGTTGAATGTGGACGGAAACTCGGATGCTGCCCTGTACAGGAGATGTGCCGTCAACAACGCTGCGTATGAATACTATGACAGATGCCAGAAGGAAGGCATCACCCTTCCGCCAAAGAACCTCCGGTTCTGGATCATCAACAGCTTGACCCCGTCAAGTGCGCTGATGATGCATCATGGCTCTTTGCTGGACCAGGGGCTGGCAGCGAACTACCTTGGAATGATCAAGATTGCCGTTCAGGTTTTCTGCCCGGACATTACGATCGGTTCCAAGGGTTCCAATTACGACTATGCCGCGCTGTATGCCGACACCGTCCATGAGATGGCTCACGCTTCCCATTTCATCAAGGTGGGCACGGAATACTGGAACAAGTTCACTACTTATATCATCACGAGTTACCTCATCACCGGGGATTGCTACGGCACCGGCAACGGGGAGAACGCCGGCTACTGCGAAATCGCCGAGATGTGGGCTTACTATATAGAGAATGCGTTCAAGAACGCCAGGTACGGCTCGAGCAACCAGCGAGGCTTCGACAAATGGTTCAAGCCTCAGATATTCAAGGACCTGGAGGCTGGGGGAATGACCAAATACGAGATCAGCGAAGCCTTGAAGACCACGACCACGAGCATAGATGCCCTGAAGAGCGAGCTCCTTGTCATCAGTCCTTCCAACAAGACCTTGATCAACAACACCTTCAAGCGTTATTCGAAGTAGATTGGTTCCGCCCGCGCTGATTTTGTTTGCAATTTCCCGAACTATTCGTATATTTGCAGTCCCAATCAAGCGCGGGTGGCGGAATGGTAGACGCGCTAGTTTCAGGAGCTAGTGTCAATTGTGACGTGTGAGTTCGACTCTCATCTCGCGCACTGTAAAAAGGCTGACATCATCAGATGCCAGCCTTTTTCATATCCTTGGATTACAGTATCAGAAAGTCCAGGTTCCGGGACCGACTTCGTGGGTGACGTAGGAACTCTCGTCCATAGGGTTGGACGATGCTGCGGCGAGGTTCCTCGGTACGTATATCGTAGCGGTGGCACCTTCAGGGATCTCTGCGGTGATGTGGACGTTCGACCCATCGTGGGTGACCGTCGAACTGACCTTTCCGTAAGGAGTCTGGGTAGAATAGGAAACCCGCTGAAGTGCGTTGACAGGGATCGGCCTGATGATTACGTGCCTGAACCCAGGCTTGAGGGGATCCGTGTCCACTCCTGCCAGGATCTTGTAGAACCAGGTGAGCCCTCCGCCCATCATAGGATGGTCGTGCGAGGCTTTTCCGTTCCAGTGCTCCCAGGTAGTCGTGGCACCCTGCTCGATCCACCATCCGTAGCTTGGGAAGTCCCTCTGGTTCATTATGTCATAGGCAATGTCTCCGAGGCCGTTCTGGGAAAGCACTTCGAAAAGGAAGCGCGTGGCCAGCATGCCGGTGTTCAGGTGGTTCTTGTAGTTGAACTTCAACTCGCGCCTGAGCGTGGCCTTGACCTCCCTGTAGCGGTCTCCCGGGACGCCCATGTACAATGCATACACGTTGCTGCCGTAGTCTCCGTAGGATTCCTGGTCTTCGTCGTAGAAAACCTTATGGAAAGCCTCTTCGATCTCGTCGCAGAGCATCGCGTACTGGAACTGGGCATCTCTCTGCCCGAGGATTCCGGCGACCTTGCTGACATTGCTGGCGCAGAGCCAGTAGTAGAAAGTGTGTACGAGAGCCGGGTCCGGAGTCTCGAAGGAAGGGGCCCAGTCTCCGAGATTGTACCATTTGTATGGTTTGTCCTCTCCCGGCCTTTTCATCTCCACCAGGATTGTCCCGTCATCTCTCTTCCAACCTCCGAACCAGCTGACATACTGCTTCATGGACTCGAGGTTACGTTCCAGGACGCTGCGGTCGCCATAGGCGAGGTAGAACTCCAGCGGCATGATGCATATCGCTGCGCCCCAGGCAGGACCGCCTCCGCAGTAAGGCTCCCAAGGAGCCCCGTTCGGAACGTGTCCCGTGACCGGGTTCTGGCTTCCGCGGATGTCTTCCAGCCACTTGTTGTAGAAACTCGAAGCGTCGAAGTTGGCCAGCACCGTGTTCATGGCGATCTGCCCGTCACCGGTGTACGGCAGCCTTTCCCTGTGAGGACAGTCACTGGCTACACCACTGTGCATGTTGTTCATCTGGGAACGCCTGAATATGTCGTTGATCTTCACGAACAACGGGTTGGAACAGTCGAAGGTGGAGTTCACGGGGACATCGGAGTTCACGGCTTCAGCAACGATGTCCGAAGGACTCAGGCTGCTTATCCCCGAGATAATCGCTTCGCGGAAGTTGAACCAGTCGAACCTTGGAGCGTAGGACACAGCCTCCCTGTCCTTGAATATATATTCACACTTGCCGTTCTGGCTTTCGGAAAGATACTCCACCTTCATCCTGGCACCGGGCTCGCCCTTGATTCCCGAGAAGCGGATCCATCCAGAGATCTGCTCGCCGAAGTCTACCTTGAAGGAGCCGTCGGCCTGTTTCTCGAACTTGACAGGGGAGAGGGTCTTCGTTACCTTGTCGGTAGGACCCATGTTGGCTGACAGCTTGCCGTCCGGAGCCTTCCTGACGACGGAATTGCTCCATGCGGCGTCGTTGAAGCCAGGCTTGTCCCATCCGGCCATCTCCCTCGTGGCATCATATATCTCCCCTCCGTAGAGGTTGTTGTAAACGATAGGGGATTCGGCGGCCTTCCAGGACGTATCGGTGCAGAGGACTTCGGTGTGTCCATCCTTGTAGGTCAGGGCTATCTGGCAGATAAGCCTCGGAACTCCGAAGGTCTCCCCCTTGCGGTTGTCCGGGTCGGCGTGGAAATAACCGTTCCCGAGGATGACTCCTACCGCATTGGTCCCCTTGTGCAGCTGACTGGTTATGTCATAGCTGAGATAGAGTGTCCTGTGGAAGGTCACTTCCGGACTCAGCGGCAGGTGGCCGTTGTTGCTGAGTTCCGGCCGGAAGGTGTAGTCGGTGAATCCCGGGACGAAATAATCGTCGCCGACCTTCCTGCCGTTGAGGCTCATCTCGAACCAGCCCAGGCCGGAAATGAAGGCGGTGGCGTTGACCAGTCCTTTCTTCACCGTGAATTCCTTCCTGAACATCGGAGCGCAAGGGTAGAAATTCCCCCTGACATCCCTCTGCCACGGGGCACCTATCCACTGGGCCTTCCAGTCGTCCTGCCGGAGCATGCCGGTGGTGATCCTGGAATATTCGCTGAGCTTCGAGACCTTTCCGTTCTTGTCCCATATCCTTACCGCCCAGAGATAGTTCTGCATCGACTTCAGCTCTGGGCCATTGTAGCTGATGAGGTTGGACTCTTCTGAATACACTTTCCCGGAGTTCCAGTAGTAGTCCGGGATGATCTTCATGTTATGGTTGTCCGAACCGAAGACGTGCATTATCACTATCTGATAAGCCGACTGCCCCTCCTGATGCTTCCAGGAGAAGCGCGGATGAGGGGTATCGACAAGCACGTCTCCCTCCTGGAATTCGCATCTCAAGTCTGTCGGAGGATTTGTTCCGAACAGGTTGTATGCCAGACATACCAGTGCAGCGGCTGTGGCTAGGATTCTTTTCATACGTGTGCGATGGAATGGACAGGAGCGATCTGGGAGAGGCGGTCACGGCCGTTCAGGCCGTCCAGCTCGACGATGAAGATGAACTCGTTGACCTTGACACTGTATTCCTTGCCTTCTACGACCAGTTTCGTCTTCGAGAGGGTCTTGGCAATACCTTCTGCGGTGCCGCCGGTAGCGAGGACATCATCGACGATCGAGACGTGGAACACTCCGTCCTCAGCCTTCCCGGCCGTAATGTCGGAATTACGGTAGATGAGCTTGTCGGCTCCATATTCCTTCATGATCTCGATGGTCTGGAGATCGTCTCCGGTGTAGGGAAGCTTGCCTCGTTTGCGGAAAAGTATGATGTTGTCAACTCCGCAGTCGGCGATCAGCAGAGGCGAAGCGAACAGGAAGGCCCTGGCTTCAGGGCATGCCACGGAAGGGGCTGTGATCAGCTTTCCGACCTCGGCAGTGACTTCTGCGAATACTTTCCTGTCCTGCAGGTAAGGGATAATGTCCACGAACTTGATCCCGGGAGTCGGGAAGTCCTGGTAAAACTTAAGGTGTTCCTCGAACATAGGTGTTGAAAACTTTGTGGATTATTGTATGAGCAAAGGTATGGATTTTATCTGACTATCAGAGTATTTTTGCGAATAGATTATCAGGAAAGTCTAATTCCTTCAATATTTATGTCAACTAAAAAATTCATCTTCGCTGCCGTTGCAGCGTTAGCCTTTGCCATTTCAGCCAAGGCTCAGACAAATGTCCAGACATTCTACGACTTCGGAAAGGATCGCAATTATGTGACCACTACCTTCGAAATGTTCAAGGGAGACAAGTTCGGTGACACCTTCTTCTTCATTGACCATTATTACACTTCAAAGGATCAGCGTCCGGCTGCTGCAAGTGCAATCAACGGAAGCTACTTCGAGATCGAGCGCGGAATCAACTTCTGGCAGGAGAGCTCATTGAAGGATCTCAGCGCCCATGTCGAGTATGACGGAACCACCTGGGGACAGGGCACGTGGTGCTTCGGTGCCAAGTATTTCCTCCACTCCCAGGATTATTCCAACATGCTGACCCTCTACGCTATGTATGAGACTTTCCGCGGCTTCGGCTCCGCCGACATCCCGCTCAAGTTCACAGCAGTTTGGAGCATGGGTAATCTCTTCTCTGTAAAGGGTTTGACATTCAAGGGCTTCGCTGACTTGTGGGGCAACAACTGCGTTTGGACCGACGGCACCACGACAAAGTGGACCTTCCTTACCGAGCCTCAGCTCTGGATGAACCTCGGCAGCCTGTTCGACGGACATCTCGATATCGGCGGCGAGGTCGAGCTTTCATACAATTTCGCCGGCAACAAGGGCTTCATGTGCAACCCTTGCGCAGGTCTGAGATGGACTTTCTAATTTAATAACCAACCAATATGGCAGAAACTACGACACAGGCCGCCGAGCCTAAAAAGGCCGGCTGGCTGACAAAGCTGTTCGGTTTCGACGGATCCAAGATGAAGGTCTCCACGGAGATCATCGCGGGTATCACTACATTCCTTGCGATGTCCTACATCCTGGCCGTCAACCCATCGATCCTGGCTGACACCGGAATGGACAAGAACGCCTTGTTCACTTCCACCGCCATCGCCTCCATCTTCGCCACCCTCGTGATGGCGCTCTACGCCAAACTGCCGTTCGCCCTTGCCCCTGGCATGGGACTCAACGCCTTCTTCTGCTATTCGGTATGCCTCGGAATGGGTTATTCCTGGCAGTTCGCTCTTACGGCCGTCCTCATCGAGGGTTTGATTTTCGTGATCCTTACCCTGACGAACGTGCGCGAGGCTATTGTGAACGCAATCCCTAAGTCGATGCGCAACGCGATCGGAGCCGGTATCGGTCTGTTCATCGCTCTCATCGGACTTAAGAGCGGCGGCATCGTGGTTGACAGCCCTGCCACCCTCGTGGATCTCGGCACGCTCACCAGCGGCCCCGGCCTGCTGTCCGTAATCGGACTGGTCCTGACCGGTATCCTGGTGGTCCTCAACGTCCCTGGCGCCCTGCTGATCGGCATCATCGCTACCGCACTCATCGGTATCCCTATGGGTATCACCAAGTTTGGCGGCTTCATGTCGGCACCTCCGAGCATCGCTCCTATCTTCTGCAAGTTCGACTTCAGCCAGGTGCTCAGCCTTGATATGCTCGTGGTGGTATTCACGTTCCTCTTCGTGGATATGTTCGATACCATCGGAACCCTCGTGGGTGTGACCACGAAGGCTGACATGGTGGACGAGAATGGCAAGCCGGTACGTCTCAACCAGGCTTTCCTGGCCGACGCTATCGGTACGATGGCCGGTGCCGCCCTCGGTACCAGCACCGTCACCACCTATGTTGAAAGTGCATCCGGCGTCGCACAGGGAGGACGCAGCGGACTCACCGCCGCGGTTACCGCCTGCTGCTTCATACTCGCACTGTTCTTCGCTCCGGTATTCACTGCAATCCCTGGCTCGGCCGTATGCCCTGCCCTCGTGATCGTAGGCTTGTTCATGCTGAGTCCGATCAAGAACATCCCGCTCGATGACTTCTCGGAGGCTATCCCAGCCTATCTGACGATGATCCTGATGCCGATGACATATTCCATCTCACATGGTATCCTCATCGGCCTCATCAGCTATGTCGTCCTCAACCTCTGCTCCGGTAAGCACAAGAAAGTGAGCTGGTTCATGATAGTTCTGGCGATTTTATTCATTCTAAAGTATATTTTCCTCTAATTAATTGATAGATAGCAAATTAACAATAACGTTACCAGGTTGTTAATAACTTTACGAATTATTTATTCCTAGACGGCGATTAATCTGCTATCTTTGTTGAAAGTTGGTTCGGACTGAACTCCCGGTCCGAACCACTTTTAACCACCAGACTTGCCTGACTTGGCTGATAACTGAATATTCAATACGACTATATATAATGGATGTAACTGTACGCAAGACCAATGGTTCGTATGAAGAATACGACAAGGTCAAACTAATGAATGGTATTCGCGAGGCCTACAAGACGGCCGGCGAAGAGTGTCAAGAGGCCGTTGTGGTTTCCATAGCGGAAAACCTCTACATTTATGACAAGATCACAAGCCGTGAAATTAGGCGTCAGGTCGAGGAGAGTTTGATGTCCATCAACAAGAAGGTCGCTATCGCCTACATCGAGAAGTTCGATGCCGGTCTGGACTTGAGGAAGAAGAGAGACTTCATCAAGGACTACATCGCTGCTTCTAATGCTGCCACGGGATCCAAGTTCGATGCCAATGCCAACGTGACGAGGAAGAACATCGTCACCCTCGGGCAGGAGCTCTACAAGGAGAACAACATCAAGCAGAACCGCTACATCATGAAGGACAAGATCAAGGCCCTGTACGGCCGCAACCTTGCGAGCCAGTACATCAAGGACCTCGAGAGCCATGTCCTCTACAAGCATGATGAGAGCGGCACCCCGGGGTACCCGTACTGCGTTGCTATCACAATGTATCCTTTCTTGATCGACGGACTCAGGAACCTCGGAGGCGTTTCCGTGGCTCCTACTGACCTGAAATCCTTCTGCGGCGAGTTCATCAACCTGGTGTATTCGATATCTTCCCAGTTCATGGGAGCTGTCGCTACCCCTGAGTTCCTGATGTACCTCGACTATTTCATCCGGAAGGACTATGGCGACGACTATCTCGAACACCTCGAGGATGTCGTCGAGATGAACGTCAAGAAGAGGACTCTGGTGAAGGTCATCGACAACTACTTCCAGCAGGTGGTCCACTCGATGAACATGCCGGCCGGTAACCGTGGTTACCAGACCGTGTTCTGGAACATCAGCTACTTCGACGAGCCGTATTTCCGCGGCGTGTTCGGAGACTTCAGGTTCCCTGACGGAAGTGCTCCGAAGTGGGAGACCCTCTCCTGGCTCCAGAAGCACTTCATGAACTGGTTCAACGAGGAAAGGAACCACTACATCCTCACCTTCCCGGTCGAGACTATGGCTCTCCTGACCGACGGCAAGGATGACTTTGCGGATCCTGACTACGCTGACTTCACCGCCGAGATGTGGTCGAAGGGACACAGCTTCTTCTGCTACCTGTCTGACAGCCCGGACAGCCTCGCCAGCTGCTGCCGCCTGCGCAACTCCCTTACCGACCTGGACAAGTCCGACGAATCCCACAACCACACTACCCACCAGTATTCGATGGGTACGGCTTCGGTTTCCACGGGTTCCAAGTCGGTGATGACCATCAATCTCAACCGCCTCATCCAGCTTGCCACCCGCCGTTACTTCCTCGAGAGGAAGGGCATCATGCTTGATGGTGGAAAGGCTATTTCGAGAGGCGATTACGACAAGAACCAGCTCTACGACTACATCACCCGCGCCGTCACGGAGGAGACCGAGAGGGTACACAAGTACCAGACCGCCTTCAACGAGATCATCAAGGACTTCCTCCAGGCAAGGATGCTCGATGTCTATGCAGCCGGTTTCATCGATATGCGCAGGCAGTATCTCACCGTGGGCGTCAACGGCCTGACGGACGCTGCGGAGTTCCTCGGACTCACGATCAGCCCTAATCCTGAGTACAACGAGTTCGTGGACACCATCCTCGAGACCATCAACAGGTGCAACAGGAAGGACAAGACTCCGGAAGCGATGTTCAACACCGAGTTCGTACCGGGAGAGAATCTCTCCGGCAAGAACTACAAGTGGGACCAGAAGGACGGCTTCTACGTGTCTCCGAAGCACAACATGTACAGCTCCTACTTCTATAATCCGGAGGATGACAGCCTCTCGATGATCGACAAGTTCAAGCTTCACGGCAACGACTATGTCAAGCATCTGGACGGCGGCTCCGCCCTCCACATGAATGTAGCCGAGCACCTTTCCAAGGATCAGTACAGGCAGCTTCTCAAGACGGCCGCCCACTATGGCACCAATTACTTCACATTCAACTGCCGCAACACCGTATGCAACGACTGCGGATACATCAGCAAGGACACCCTTGAAGTTTGTCCTAAGTGCGGCAGCCACAACCTCGACTACCTTACCAGGGTCATCGGCTACCTCAAGAGGGTATCCTCATTCAGCGAGATGCGCCAGGTCGAGGCCGAGCACCGGTTCTACATCCATGAGGGTGCAAGGCAGACCGTGAAGGCCAGCGCCCCTGTGAAGGAGGAGGTGAAGACTGAAGTATGATCAAGTACGTCCCGGAGATGACCTCGGTGGTCATCGAAGAGATTCCCGACAGAGTTACCTTGGCGGTTGACATCAGCAACTGCCAAGGTAATTGCGTTGGATGCCATTCTCCTTTCCTGAAGGAAGACATAGGGGAGGAACTTACCGAAGAGGTAATAGACCGCCTGGTGAAAGAGAACTACGGGGTCAACTGCTTCCTCTTCCTGGGGGAGGGGAACGACATGCCCGCCCTTATCCGTCTTGCTGACCACGTCCGCGAAATCGGGCTTGAAGCAGCGCTGTATTCAGGCAGGAAGGATGTGGAGAAGGACCTCTACCTCACCTTCGACTATGTCAAGATCGGTCCGTACATGGAGCACTTCGGACCGCTCAATTCCCCGACTACCAACCAGCGCCTGTACAAGGTCACCCATGACACTTCCGCCAAGCCGGACTACCGGCTGACTGACCTGACTTCCCGCTTCTGGCACAAGGGAATCGACCCGCTGAGAGAAAAATAATCCCAACCCTATTGGGAATCAAGGACTTGGCTCTGCCGGCGAGAGAATCCGGCAGAGCTTTTTTTTGGTTTGCAAGCTGAAGAACAGTATATTTGTGAAAAGTAAATCCAGAACGAAATGAGAATATTATCCAAGATTTTGTGCTTTTTCCTGATGGTGGCTGCCGTGGTGTCCTGCAAGAGCAACGGCAAGGTCCTCCTTCCGAACGTAAGCGGCAAGGCCGGTGAAGTCATAGTCGTGATCGACAAGGAGAACTGGGACGGCAATCTCGGCAACGGTGTCCGTGAGCTCCTTGCCAGGGACTGCGAATACCTCCCTCAGAGGGAACCTTTGTATTCGCTCGTCAACCTGACTCCGGGTGCTTTCACCGATATGTTCAAATACCACAGGAACATAGTGATATTCAACATCGACACCACCGTGGCGAAGCAAGGAGTGGTTTACAGGACCGATGTCTGGGCTCATCCTCAGTGTGTCATCCAGCTCAACGCGCCGTGTGCCGATTCAGCCCTCGTGGTCCTTCAGCGCAACGGGGACAACCTTGCAGGAGCCATCGAGCAGGCCGAGAGGAACAGGGTCATCGCCAACACCCTGCTTTACGAAGAGGCCAACCTGGCGGAAGTCGTCAGCAAGATGATCGGCGGAAAGGTGCATTTCCCGGTGGGATACAACCTCCGGAAGGCTACCTCCGACTTCATCTGGATCGCTGACGAGAAGCAGTACACCAATCAGGGCGTATTCATATACAAGTATCCTGCAACCGATCCGGAGCCGTTCTCCGACGAGAACATCATCGCCAAGCGTAACGAGTTCCTCAAGGCCAACGTGCCGGGCATGTTCGACAATACTTACATGATCACCAGCGAAGCCGTCAAGCCGGGAGTCCGGTTCCTGAAATACCACGACCGCGATTTCGTCGAGACAAGGGGACTCTGGGAAGTGTACAACGACTTCATGGGCGGTCCTTTCGTATCGCATTCGTTCTACAGCCCCGACGGCAAGGAAATCATCGTCCTGGATGCCTGGGTATATGCTCCTAAATACGACAAGCGGCAGTACCTCAGGCAGGTCGAGTCCCTTCTTTATTCCTTCGAATGGAACAAACCTGAAGAATCCAAGGAAAATAAGCAGGAATAAGAGGCAAATTTATTTTGTCGGCTCAAAATTATTCTCTATATTTGCATCCCAATTTGGCGTAAAGCCTTCTTGGGTCACATTTGGTGGGTTCGTATAACGGTTAGTACTCGGGATTTTCATTCCCGCAATAGGAGTTCGATTCTCCTACCCACTACCAAAAAATATTAAAAAAAATAACAACGATGGCAAATCACGCATCTACAAAGAAAGCCATTCGCCAGAGCGAAAGGCATAGATTGCATAATAAGTATTATGCAAAATCGACGCGAAACGCAATTCGCGCAATCAGGAATACAACCGACAAGAAAGAGGCTGAAGAGGGCGCACCGAAGGTCTATGCAATGATCGACAAGCTCGCCAAGATCGGAGTCATCCACAAGAACAAGGCTTCCAACCTCAAGAGCGGTATCGCAGTTTACATCAATAAACTCGACTAAGAAAGCGAAGGCAGTCTCCCGAAGGCTGCCTTTTCAACCTAAGTCCGGTCAAACCGGCATCGGGATGTAGCGCAGTTGGTAGCGCACTACGTTCGGGACGTAGGGGTCGTCCGTTCGAGTCGGATCATCCCGACCAAAAACAATCAGGCTGTCAGGAAACTGGCAGCCTGTTTTTGTTTGGCAGCTGAGACTGGAAGGGGGAGCCCGACCGTCATCCCCGGCCACTGTCATCCCCGGCTCGACAGGGGATCCTCAGGCTCCCAGTGCGGGTAACGTCCCAAGAATTGGCAGACTACCCCCAAAATTGGCCCTTATTGATGGTATCGGTCCCAGAAGTGGGACGTTACCCGCACTGAACCACCCTCTTCGTAGATCACGATAAGTACTTGATCTATGAGAGATAAACAGAACGATATCTCAAATCATCTTTTGAACTATTTTCAACCATATTCTGATTGGTAGTCTGAGATAATTAATTATATTTGTCTTGCTACTTTTCGGAAGTAGCATATATACAGAAAGCGTTTAGCGATTCCTTGTTGGTGAATCTCGACAATTCAAAGAGACGAAGGAATAAGTGCTGACGCTTGCATTGGCTATTTGTATGGGCTCTGCTCACACGATAGTTAAAGTGTGAGCATCAACATATTCACGTCATGGCTGTCGAGAGCCCCCACTGGATGAGTCTAGAGGTACACACTTTAAATTAATTTACGCTTCGGACTTGGCGAATTAAAGATTATTGTCTGGAATTATGGTAGATAAAAAAAGGGAAAATAGCTTGGAAGATAGCGATGTATTGAGTTTCCTATTAAATGCTTATTTCGGAAAGATTGGTAATCCTGTTTATTCTGCTGTTGATTCAGCTTATCTTGATCTGAATCGAACTATTGAATTCAAAAAAGCCGAGTCTGTTTCAGATGAGAAAAAGGCAAATCTACGTCATGAGGCCGTCAAAACAATAATGACAAAGATTGAGTCTCTGAAAAGGAGTGGTAATATCACCCAAGCTTCTTTTGATATTTGGCATAAAAGTCTTTGTGAGAGCATTCTCGGGGTTTATTCTAAGGAAGGAATTCAGTTCCATTATGGTCAGGCTCAGAAATGGGTAAATATGTCTTTAAAGTATTTATCTGTTATTCAAAAGGAATCAACAGCCGGATTCTTTGAGTTTATGCATGTCCCGATAGATTCAATAATAATAGACGAGGCAAATGAAGAGTTTGGTTTACAAAGGCCTGATGTTCGTTGGAGTCGGATGGATGAACATGAATATTCAGATTATCAGAAACGGCTTCGTTCTGCTATTATTACCAATACTGATCTTTGTCCGATGCTTTGGGAATTCAGAAGTTGGGAGCGTTAGTCCCCGCTAATTAAGATATTGTCATTTATGCAAGAAAACATTGGACTTTAGTCGCTTCCCCTAAAGAACGTATTAATATCACTAGATAATGGCCGTAGATAGAAAGAACTTATGTCCTAATTGTGGGGCACCATTGTCGGGTATGGAATTAAAATGCCCGGAGTGTGGTTATACATTAATGAATGAAACGGCAAGGAGTCAGAGTACTACGGATGCAATCTTGGACTTACAGGAAAAGCTCCTTGCCGTGGATAAAGTATTTAGTCCTGGGGTGTCGTCTTCAAAGAAGAAAGCATCTATTATAAATTCTTTTCCTATTCCAAATACAGCGGAGTCTCTATTACGCCTGCTTCATCTTTCATATTCTAACTATGAAGCATGTAAAGAGTCTGGTGATAAAAAACTCACTATTGCATGGTTGGGAAAGGCTGCAGAATCCTATCGCCGACTGGAGGGGATAAAAGAGAATGCTTCAGTAAAAGATATTTTAGAAAAATACAAGGTTCTAGGTGATAAAAAGGCTATTGCAAAACTGTCGGGCAATTATAAGAAGAGGCGTTGGACTCTCCTTTCTTGTCTGGCTGGTTTAGCATTGCTGGTTGCTTTTGTATTATTCTATGATTGGCCAAGTCTGCTTGTCAATAGCGGGAACGAACAAGTAGCAGCTCGACTTCTTGGTTTTTTAGGAAGGGAGGATAAAGCAATTGAAGTGTTTACTGAAGCAGGACTTTATGAGAATGCTGCTGATATGCTATATGCGCGAGGTCAGGTGCCCAAAGCAATAGAAATCTTGGCTCAGAATGGTCTTATTAAAGAGGCTTTAATAATGTGCGGCAAGACTAATTCTCCTGATTCTATACATCTGTATGTTGATGAAATAGGTAAGTTCAGTTTGTTAAATGACCGGATGTCGTATTATTCAATTGAGTCTTCAAAAGATCGCCTAAAAGATTATTATGTTGGCTTATTGAGTGGGACTGACTCGATTTATACTCAGTATTATAGGGCAGATAAGTCTCTTAGAAGAGTGCAAATGACAAACCGTAGAGCAGGAGCAACAATTTGGAGTGATTATTTGGAGGTCATGAATGATATTACCATTCCAGAGCCTTGTGAGTTCCAGTTCCCACAGTTTGTCGCAGACTATTACTTTTCTCATGAGTATCTATGGAGTTTATGGGAAGATGGTGATCCGGAAATACGTAGTTCAAAAGTTATTAGATATGGAGATCGTAGAATAGCCAAGATCGATATTCCCTATTTTGATAAGGCATATGAGTTTGATTATTCGGGGCCTACTGGTTTGTTGACTGAGGAAAGGATCTCATATAAAGGGATTCCAACTATGAAGGTTATATATGACTATAGTAATAGAGGGAACATGCTTTCATCAGTAAAAATAAAGTATCTGCTTGAGAGTTCTCAAATCGATGCGTTATTTCAAAAAGATGAGGCCCCATTAAGTAAGCTAAGCTCAAATACGTATCACTATTATTATAAGAATGGTCGGTTGAACAAAATCAGTGTGACATTAGATGAGTATGATGATTCTCCAGTATACTATTTTGATTTTGAATACTATGGTAATCTACGAATTCGCAGAAAGACAACGGTAGACTATTCGTCAAAAGAGCAGGTAGTATCAGATGATGTTACAGTTGAATACTGTGTTGATAATAAGTATGTGGAGAGTTTTGTTATTTCATTAAAGGAACCTAGTGAATAGAATTCACAGGGAAGAGTTATACACAAAGATTATAATTCAAATTAGTATGCATCCTGATATTGAAAAATTAATAAACCTCGCCAAAGAGACCGGTGTGTTAACAGATAAACAGAGAGAAATCATTCTTCGCAAGGCTGAAAAACTTGGGGAGGATGTAGATGAGATTGAGATGATATTAGAATCAATTCCGATGCAATCATCTCGAAAAGAAAATAGTACATCTAAGGCAAAAAAAAGAAAATGTCCACATTGTGGTGCTACGATTCCGGTGATTTCGTTAAAGTGTCCTGAGTGTGGATATTTGTTGGAGGACGAATCTAATGCTGCCAAAGAATCGCGCGAACACATAGAGGCTTTACAAAAAAAACTAGCGAGGTACGGCAACGAACTGGAAGACGAAGAGAAGAAGGCTCGAATTATTCAAGGGGCAACAATGCCAAGAACAGTTGAAGGTCTTTCACAAATGCTTTCTTTCGCATATTCGAATTATTTAAGCACAGGTCGTGATGGTGATGGGCGTCCTTTAGTTAAGAATGCTTGGCTTGGAAAAGCTAAAGAAGTTTATATCCAATTGCAAATGAGAGCAAAGGAAGACGAGACGGTACAAGGATTATTAAACCAGTATTCCTTTATTTTAATGGAAAAACCGGCCAAAAGTTACTCTGCGCTCATAGCAGTAGGATCTATTCTTCTGGGACTGGTAGTAATATTCCTGTGTCTCTACTTTGGAGGAGTAATATAAGGTTGGTTAGGGCGGTCAACATACAGACTCATAACAGTTTCATAAACATATAAGTATAGATGATATGCCAGAGTTAAAATCCGTTCAGTTCGGTCGCATCTTGAATTGGCTGAGAAAACCCGTTGTTAAGCGTATCGATATGCTTGGTGGAGGGAGTTATTTCTACATCAAGTATGAAAACGAAGCGACAATCATGACCATCGGTATAGATGGGAAGCATTATTACATTGATCGTGCATTGTGGAAGAGTGTTTGTGATCGAATAGACTCACTTCCAGTTGAGGAAAGGGGCAAATCCTCTAACTATTCAACAATAAGAGGCTGGAGAAACCCAAGTTATATTCTTGCGCCTGATGTGCCGGCGATATGTAAAGCATATTTAGAAAAAAAGTAAGTGAAGATGGGCCTTTTTAATAAGAAAACCAATCCGGAAGGGCTTTCAAGCCAAGTCCGTGGGAAAGAAGGTGGCATAATGGATGCCATCCGTTGTGATGAGAAAGATTTTCTCATTTGGAAGTGGCGGCCAAACTCAAAGGCGGAAGCAGGAGCTTCACGCAAGGAAAACAACATCCGCTATGGGAGCAGCCTGCGAGTGCGCCCGGGTCAGGCGGCAGTGTTCCTCTATCAGAACAAAGGGGAGTATGATGTGATCGTGGGGCCTTACGACGATATTATCAGAACAGATAATATGCCGGTACTCGCCTCAATCGTAGGTATGGCTTATAAAGGGGGCACACCTTTCCAAGCTGAGGTCTATTACATCAATCTCGCTCGTGGAATGGAGCTTCCATTCACCATCCCGTATTTCCGAGTGATTCCTTCAGAACCGGAGTATAAAGCTTATGACATTGAAGTCGCGGTAAAGGGGGCTATGGCATTCCAAGTCCCGACAGATCCTGCCATGGTGAAATACTTCCTGGAAGCATGGGGGACAGTCGATACAAAGATGGAGGAATTCCGCGAGAAGGTGAAGACTCTCTTGACCCAGGAAATAAAGCAGATTGTTGCTACTGCCCCAAGGGATACAAGCATTTTCATCATGCACTTCAATCAGCTCATAGGTGAGATAGGGCATTATATTCTTTCCCGTGTTCAGGAGCGGATAATGCAACGTTTCGGCATCTTCGCAAGCGATATCCTCATAGAAGATATCCGATATGATGAGGATAGCGAAGGTTACCAGAAACTCAAGCGTCTCACTGAAGATCAGGCACAGCTTTACAACCTTGAGAATGAGAAGACCACTCTTCTCAGTTTCGAGATTAAGCGAGAGACGATGCGGACTGATGCAGACATTCGCAATCAGACTGCGAAGGAAATGGCGCAGATTCAGATGGAACACATAAAAGATGCTACTGCTAGGATGCGTGAGGAAGGCCAGTTCGCTCAGCATTCACAAACGGAGCAGGCTGCGAAACAAGCAGGTTTGGGCAGCGAGTCTGCTTACATCAATGCTCATAGCATTAACAAACAGGCGGAAGTCCTCAAAACCGGAATGGAAAACATCGGGCAGATGGGTTCGATGAATTTCGGCGGAGGGGATGGACATATGAATCCTGCCGGCATGATGACCGGTATGATGATGGGCGCAGCGATGGGGCAGCAGGTCGGAGGAATGATGAATCAGATGGGACAGACAATGCAGCAAGGAATGGCTTCTGCAGGCCAACCTCAGCAGACTCCACCTCCTATTCCTTCGCCTCAACAGGCTATCTGGTATCTTGCAATCAACGGCTCTCAGTATGGTCCTTGTGATGTAAACGCTCTTAGTCAGATGCTCTCAGCGGGCCAGATTAATGGTGATACCCTTGCGTGGAGCACGGGTATGCCATCTTGGCAACCGATGAAGCTTATTCCTGCCTTGAGCGCGTTGTTCGGGCCTCCTCCTGGTGTGGTTCCTCCGCCCATTCCTGGTGTACCTCCAATCCCTAAGCCGTAATTAACATGAGACAGTTAGATTTTAATACTTTGGATAAGCTTGTTGCTTCAGATCAGTGGCAAGCTTTGGCCGATCAGGCCAAGAACAGTATCAAGGCAATGCAGACCGAGGTGCCGCAGTTCGGCATTCAACCGCACGTTGTCCTCCCGGTTTTCCAAAATAAGGAGCAAGAGCAGTATGTACTTGCAGCAGGGACCGAACAACGAGGTCCATTTACTTTGGCGCAAATCCGGGATTTGCTCAAGGCTGAAGCCATCACTCCTGACTTCTATATTTGGACACAAGGCTGGCCGGAATGGAAGTTCATCAAAGATTGTCCTCACATTATCTCAATGATTTAGCTATGACAGAAGACAGCGGAAGCTTCATCGAAAAGATGATGGAATTAGGCATCGGAATGTCAATGATTCAGCAGATGCCGGCAATGATCAATAGCGTAATGCCTCAGCCGAATGAGCAGGGGACCGCTCCTACACCGCCTCCAATAAAAGAGCAGAGTCAGACATACCTTGCCGTCGACGGCACGCAGGCTGGACCTTTCTCCGATGAGGAGTTAGTAAAATTGGTGCAGAATGATCTTTTGACGCCCGAGACCTTGGTGTGGAAACCTGGCATGAGTGTTTGGGCACCCGCTGCCCAGGTCCCGGAGGTTAACAAACTGTTTTTCCTTGCTAAAATGAAGTAATATGAAGATTGATGGTATAAAAATCATACTGGCCCTTGCTATTGCGGTTCTCTTGGGGTTTGTATGTGAGATAATTGCGCCCGAAACTGAGAGCAGGAATTGGATTTCTCTAGCGATTGGATTCATTTCTATAGCGAGTGTCATTATCCCTGCTATGGGCTTGAAATATGCGAACACGAACAGGGGTGTAAATATAAAAGTGTTTTCATGGATAATGGTCGTTGCTATTACGGCCGCGAATATTATATTCTCCAGCTTTGAATACAAGGTTGACATTTACATTGTTGTCGTTCTTCTTCTTGCTGTTATCGCCTGGGGCATTATATACGGAATGTACAGCGCAAAATCAGCAGAGAAATAGAGATATGGAGTTGTTCCTAAGACATTGTGACCGGGCCTTGGCCCCTGTCCCGGACATGGAGTACTATTCATGTGTGGCTCTTTGCGCATTTGATGCGGTTTTCTCTATTAGGTCAGGGTATAACTCTGTTGTAAGCCCTTTGGTAGACCGTTTCTGTGTCTTGTTAGATATTCCACGACGTGCGACAAATCCTCACTCCATTCCAAGCCCAGAAGAGCAAGTTTCTGTGTCAGTCTTGCGTGACAAACTTAGAGGCTATACTTCTCAGTCTCTTGCCGATGCCCTTCATAATCATCAGAGAACGAGTTCAAGGAACGGTATATTGAAAACGGAGGCATTCCTTCAATATCTTGAGGTATTCCGTAGATTTAAAGTCGATACATATCAAGATGTTAACCGCCTTGCTAACGAGAATCCTGCTTTTGAACAAGCATTAAGGAATATCAGAGGTCAAAACGTTGCTGTTGATTATTTCTTTATGCTTGCAGGGGATGAAGATGGTGTCAAGGTTGACACACACCTCCGCAATTTCGTAAGGGATGCTGTTGGCCGAGATTTGACTCCGGAGCAGATAACGGACCTATTCCGTGAGGCCGTAGTTCATTACCGGCAAAACGGGTATCCGGATATGACGGCAAGGCATCTTGACCATATTGTCTGGACGTGGCAAAAATCGAGATAACTCAGGAACAAAGCGACATGCTTATTACAGTATTTCTTCGATGTGACGGCGTGGTATCTGTCCATCGATCGTTTCAAACCCGGTGGGGAGTTTTACGAAGAACCCCCGGAACCTGATAATAATGGGTTTATTGAGCCCATAGATTAGAGCCGATGTGAATCTTGTTGCCACTTGAGACGCTTGACCTCAAAGTCTAGATGATTAAATGAAGAGCCCGAAGAATAGTTTTTAATATTTTATTCTGTATGATTAATAACAATGCTATCAGGTTGTTGGATTATTATTTAACCAATAACCCTGGGTTACTTGAGGACCCTTCCTTTGCTACCAATGCGGCGGTTTATTCTTTCCTCAAGGATGAGTTCTTGAATGGGGATGTCAGTTGCAACCCTTTGTTCCAGTGGGCTTTCTCTGCTTTCTATGGGATGGGGATAGTCCCGGTAGAGGGAAAGGCGGCATTCTTCTCCAAGATGGAATCCCTTAGGAACACATGTGCTGGCATATGTGCGAGGCAGTTGACGGAAGAGTTGAGGCCTGCAATGGGGAAGCGTTATTTCTCTTTCGCGACAAAGATGCTCAATCTCCTGGATGACACAGGGTATCCGATTTATGACCGGATGGTAGGCCTGGTGTTCCAGAAGCCATTCAATCCTGATGAGACACGCCTGGACCACCAGCATTCCATCTATCTTGATATTATCGATACTTATCGTTCGCTTAAAGACCATCCGATCGTGGGAAGATTCCGCAAGCGATTCAACTGCAAGAAAATCGGATATATGAAGATCCTCGACTCTGTGTTCTGGAAACTCGGTAGCATGATGGATCAGAACCACGAGATGTTTCCTTGGGAGTAGGATGGGTTATGCTCTGATTCTTCCGAGCAATGGTCTTCATCAGGTTTGCCTGGTTTTCATGTAATATAATTAACATTGTTATAATACCTATACTATGTCATTTATCAACTTAATCAAAACCCACATCAACGACATCAACAACTACACCCAGCCCTCTATCCATTGGCGTGAGGGCCGCTTTGCCAATCCTGTCGGAAAGGCTGAAGCCACCAATGGCGATTTTGCAGAGGTTGTCCGGAATCTCCCTGCTGAATTGTCTCGTGAAGATGTAGTCAGACTCTTCCGTGAGGATCTATACAAGGGTTTCGTGGCCACTATCATGTGGGGCGGGATCAGCCGTTTTCAGGCTGAGGGAATTGCCCTGAACAACGACCGCAATACAACTATGCCCAAACTGGAGAGACTTGCTGCGCTGCTACACAACTCCGAGACCGACATTGAGAGAATTGAAGGTGCCATTGCGTCCTTGAAGAGAGGAGGTGAAAACTATTTCTATGGCATTGGCCCCAGCTACTTCACTAAGTTGCTTTACTTCCTTACCTTTGATATGGATTTAAACAATCGTCCTCTGATTTATGATGAGAATATGAAGCCTGTGCATTTTGCTTTGATGCCGGAAGCAGGACGGAATCCGTTCTTCTACTATCTCCCTGTTGACAATACAGTGACTTATGCTGAGTCAACAAAGTTCGAGGATGTCTATTATGACTACTGTGAGCTTATGTGTGAGACTGCCCGCGAGGTAGGTGTAGATGTCAGAAACCTTGAGGCCTGGGTTTTCGGATGGCCGGCGAATATCAATGTCCAGCAGCCCAATCCGAGGGTGGCGGCCAGAACTGAGGTTGACCGAATGGTGGCAACAGGAATAATTAGGTGCAATTTCGATATTGAAGATCTGGGCGATGCTATTGGCGCATCCCGCATTTTCTATGACAACAAGATAGATATCTCAGAATTGATTGATAAAGAGGACTGCGAATTCCATATAGGGAAAGACAAGGAGCATCCCATCGTGATCACCGAGACTGACGGATACGTCCACCTTGAGTATGTCATTTCCGACATCTTGTTCCAACTGAAGAATCTGGAATCGAAGATGATTGCCCAGCATCTGATAAGCGTGGGCGATAAGAAACTGGACCGGCTTTGCTTTGAAGTAAAGTCCGCCCAGGATAAGAAGCCGAAAGAAATGGAGGTTTATTTCGACATAACTGCGGGATGCAATGCCCTGTCCTAAATACAAGGGTTATTCTTTCTTTAGCAAATTTCAGAGAACGGGAATCCGGTGGACGGAGTACACAGGGTGGACAGGATAGAGAATGATGCTCGGCGGGGCCGGGCATTTTTCGTTAGTGAATGAACCACGAACTCGGCCAGCATTCACACCATCGCGCTGCCGAGGTCGTGGTACAAGGTGCTTAATCCGGATCTGATGCGGTCCGCCTGCGTTTTGCGGGGTTTAGTGCCGTGGAGATAGGCCCGCAATTGTGTATTCAATCTCGAACATTTCGTCAAGAAAGGCGGGGTACTTGAAGCCCTCTTTCAAAGCGGTGTCCTTATAGAAGGCCATCTGGACCACCATGTCTTTCTTGGCTTCCTCGATGGAGGATCCGGCACCGGAGAAGATCTGGTCCTTGCAGTAAACGGCATAAGTCCCGTCTGACGCCCTTTCAATGATTGCTATTATCTTGTCCATATTATAGTCATTAAAGAACGACGCCGAGTCGGTCGCGGATGGCGCGGATACCTTCTGAGATCCGGAGCCTCATCGCTGGCCTGGGGTGGCGCAGCCCGTTGGCGTAATGGCTGAGTTGCCGCTCGTTGATACCTGTTTCCTTGGCAAGAGCCTTGCGGGTAATGTACAGGTCGCAATACTTCAGTTGCGCCCTGGTCGTCAGGATGAACTCTGGAGGCATTCCGCTGCGGAATTCCTCAGGGATAGCTTCACCATTTTCGACAAGGCCTTCCATATGGAACTCCAGAGCATCAATAATATTCTTCTTGACTTCTTCGAGTGATTCTCCTGTGGCAATGCAGGCTATCTCATCATTGACCGGAGCTGCCGCAAAGTTGTCCGGAACCCAGTCTATCAGTATTTTCATATTATTCTTTATCACTGGTGTAAAGATATGCAAAAATATATCATTTACAAAGTTTTTCATATGTTTATAGGCTTCGCCTTTCGCTTCCGCCTACTTCCTCCTCCCTTTCTTCCGCGGTTTGAAGGTGAAGGTGTCCTGGATTTGGCCGGTGAGGAGGTTGTGTACGGTGATTTGGAGGGTGCGGCCGACGACTTCGCCTTCGATGACGGTAGGGTAGACCTCTTCCTTGAGCTCAGGGCCGCCGCCGACTATCTGGGCCCAGCAGCGGTCCGCCGTAGGAGCATCGTAGCGGTATTTGTGCTGGTGAGCGGTGATGAGCAGCTGGCATCCGGCTTTCTGCAGGGCCGGCCCCCAGAGCTTGGCGCAGGTCCTCTGCCAAAGCGCGAAGGTATGCTTGTACCGAGGGTCGGTGTCGGCAGGCGCTATGTCGCCCGGATTGTGGGTAGGATCGTCATCGAACAGAGGAATATGGCAGAAAGCCACCAAGTACGGCGCCGATGCTATTTCCTTGCGCTTCAGAGCGTCCTCCAGCCAGGCAACCTGGGCCTCACGGTAAGGCTCGCTCTTGAACAGGAAAGCGTACCGGGGATTGGTGTCCAGTTTGTCCTCCGCGGTGTCCAGTCCGATAAGCGCGATGTCTCCCATCCTCACTGCGAAATTGCGGCCGAGGTCCCAGTCCCTGGAAGACCTCTCTTCCGGCTGGCGGAACATCCATACGTTTTCCAGGTGGCGGTTCGCCATCCCTCTGTCGTCGTGGTTGCCCGGACAGAACAAGTACGGCAGGTCGGATGCATAATCCTTCCTGTCGATCTCCGGCTTTATGAATATCCTTATCTGCCTGTCGATGGTCTCTTCGATATTGGATGCGTCCCCGTTCCAGATCACGCAGGATGGCGAGAGCGCTGCTATCTTGTCCCAGGCCCTCTCGATGGCGTCCCAGTGGACGTGGGTGTCGTTGATTACGCAGAAATGAGCCTTGGCCTCCTTGCCGGCCGTGGTGAAGCTGTGGATCCTCGGATCCTCCTCATTGCCGGTGATCTTGATCTTGTTCCCGGCTTTGTAGTCTATGCTGTCAGCCCCGACCCGGTAATAGTACTTCGTGGCGGGTTTAAGCCCTGTCAGGCGCACCTGGATGACCTTGTCGTTGATTTCAGTCATCCTGAATCCTCCGCTCTTCACCTTGACGGCGTCGCTCAGGTCAGGCTGCTCCCCGACGAGGACATATCCGTTGGCCAGGGAACTGACCCCGAATGCGACTCCCATCGATGTCTCTGCGTAGTTCTGGAGCATCGGATCCGATACGATCAGCTTCGAACAGGTCTCTTCCGGATTCTCTTTGACATCCGGTTGTCCGGAGCTTTCCTGCAACTTATCGGCTGCCTTCAATGCGTTCGAGGCACCTGCCGCTGCAACCAGTATCGCGGTGCCCTTTATGAAATCCCTTCTTTTCATATCCTAGGAATATTTATTATCAATGGATGAGCCTGCGGATGTCGTTTCCGAATGCAAGGAACATCAGCAGGAAGAGGAGGAGCATACCGATAATCTGTGCTACCTCCAGGAACTTGTCGCTCGGCTTCCTGCCCGTGATCATCTCGTAGAGGCAGAAGACGATATGGCCTCCGTCAAGCGCCGGAATAGGCAGCAGGTTCATCACGCCGAGCATTATGGACAGCAGGGCGAGGATGTTCATGAACCTGTACCAGTCCCAGGAGGACGGGAATACCTGGCCTATGGCTATGAAGCTTCCGACCGACTCGTAGGCCTTCGTCTTCGGGGTGGCTACCAGCTTGAGGTCCCGCAAGTAGCCGCCAATCGTGTCGAATGTCAGCTTGAAGCCTGCCGGGATGGCACTCGCGACGGAATATTCCTTGGTCTTGATGCCAGGGATGCGCATGTAGATCCCCAACCTTCCGGAAGTATCGACCGCCATAGGGATGTTCAGAGTGTCGGCCCCCCTGAGTACCGTGGCCGTGACAGTGTCGCCTTTCACGGTGGCCAGATATTTCCTGGAATCCTGGACGAATGGGGTGCTGACGCTGTCCAGGGCTAAGATCCGGTCGCCTGGAGCCAGCCCGCATTCATAGTTCGGGGAGCTCTTCATAACTGAATCAAGGACGAACGGGATCGCGAGGTCGAAAACGTTCGGATCGTTCATGAAGTCACCGATCAGCGAGCGGTCTATGTAGATGTCCAGGGTGTCGCCGTCACGCAGTACGGTCACCTTCTCGATCCCTCTCCTGGCCAGGTCGGCCTGAAGCATCCCGAAATTCTCCGGGATGTAGTCGTCCATCCTGAGGATGCGGTCTCCGTTCCGGAATCCCATCTCGGTGCCGAGTTCATCGGTGTAGATGGCGTTGCCCTCATTCTCGATGTACCCGCTGCCCCAGATGGAAAGGATTGAAATATAGGCGATTATTGCGAATATGAAGTTGAAGAGCACGCCGCCGCACATCACCAGCAGCCGCTGCCAGGCCGGCTTTGTCCGGAACTCCCAAGGCTCCGGTTCCTTCTTCATGGACTCCAGGTCCATGCTCTCGTCGATCATCCCGCTGATCTTGCAGTAGCCGCCGAGAGGCAGCCAGCCGATGCCATATTCAGTCTGCCAGGCGGCGGCTTTCGGGAATATCCTGGTGAACCATTTACCCTTGGTGCTGAACAGTTTGCCGCCGTTGACATCGAAGAACAGGAAGAACTTCTCAACCCGTATTCCGAACAGCTTCGCGAATAGGAAGTGTCCGAATTCGTGGATGATTATGAGTATGGAAAGCGCAAGGATGACTTGCAGGATCTTCATCAGTACCACCATGGCCTATCCTTTCTTTTCGAGTGCCTCTATCTTTCTGAGCGCCAGGGCTCGTACCTCCTTGTCAGTCATGAATATGTCGTCCAGCGACGGCTCCTTGATGAACGTGGCTTCGGCGATGCACTCCGCTGCGATGTCGGATATTCCGTAGAAAGGAATTCTGTCGTGAAGGAAGGCTTCCACTGCGGCTTCGTTGGCTGCGTTGAGGGCGCAAGGTATGTTGCCGCCCTTTACGAGGGCATCGTATGCAAGCTGCAGGGCAGGGAACTTGTCGGTGTCAGGTGCCTGGAAAGAGAGGTTGCCGAGGGCTGCGAAATCGAGTTTCCTGTTGCTCAGGGACAACCTTTCCGGGAAGCCGATGGCAAACTGGATGGGTTCCCTCATGTCCGGGCTGGCCATCTGGGCTATCACAGCCCCGTCTTCGAATTCGACCATCGAGTGGATTACGGATTCCGGATGAACGACCACGTTTATCCTGTCTGCGGGCATGTCGAAAAGCCAGCGCGCTTCTATCACCTCGAATCCCTTGTTCATCATGGTGGCGGAATCAACTGTGATCTTTGCCCCCATGTTCCAGTTCGGATGCTGCAGGGCCATATCCTTTGTGGCTTTCGCTATCCGGCCCTTGTCCCAAGTCCTGAAAGGACCTCCGGAGGCTGTGAGGTGGATCTTGCTTATTGCGTTGCCCTGGGATGCCATCAGGCACTGGAATATGGCCGAATGTTCGGAATCCACAGGGAGGATCGGGGCGTTGTGCTGCTTGGAGAGGGCGGTGACTATGGATCCCGCGGCCACGAGGGTCTCCTTGTTTGCCAGGGCTATGACCTTCCCGGCCTTGATAGCGGAAATCGTCGGCTCAAGGCCGCTGAATCCGACCATCGCGGCCACCACTATGTCCACCCTGTCGCTGGCGACCAGGTCGCAGACGGACTTCATCCCCGCGAACACTTTGGTATCCGTATCGGCAAGGGCTTGGGAAAGAGGGAGATAACCGGTATCGTCGCATACCACCACGTTGTTGGCATCGAATTCCCTGGCCTGTGCGGCCATGAGTCCCCAGCTGCCCTTGCAGGTGAGGAGTTCGACTTCGAAACGGTCCGGATGTTCGCGGATCACGTCAAGTGTCTGCCTGCCGATCGACCCGGTCGATCCCAGGATGGCTATCCTTCTTTTCTCCATCAGAAACTGATATATTTCGTAGGGTCCACTGCCTCGCCCTTATGCCAGAGTTCGAAGTGCAGGTGATCTCCGTCGGCTTTGTTGCCTGTTCCGCCCACGATGGCGATCGCGGTTCCGGCCTTGACCTTGTCCCCGGTCTTCTTCATGAGCTTCTGGTTGTGCTTGTAAACGGAGATTATGTCGCCTTCGTGCTGGATGCGTATCGTGTAGCCGTCGTCATCACTCCATCCGTCGGAAATCACGGTTCCGTCGAGGACCGACATCACAACGGAATTGCCCGGAGCGGTAATGTCCAGATATGGATGCAGGGCCTTGTCATATCCCTGTGAAATGACCCCCTTGAGAGGGGTGAAGAAATGCATCCCTTCGATAGGCAGCACCTTGGCCGTGCCCGAGGATATGTCGAACTTGTCCTCGCTGGCGACTTCCTTGCGCAGCAGGGAATCCTTCTCCGCGAGTTTCTTCGCCTTTGCTTCGGAAAGGGTCCTGTCCGTGTTTATGTTGAGGACGCTGTCTATCTTGAGAGGTTCTTCTCCTTCCACGACCCGCCTGAGGTTTTCCGCGTAGAGGTCCCATTTGAGGATCACGTTCTCCAGGGAATCTATCCGGATAGCGTTCTGGATGGCTTCGTGCTTGGTCTTGGCGTCAGGGTAACCCGGTATGAGCGTCTTCATCGGAGTGAAGGCTATGATGCACCAGGCCAGGGCGAACAGCACCACCAGGGCGGTGACCAGGGCTATGATGGCGTTCATCTTGGTGAACTTCGTGGACCAGAGGCTGACATGGGTGTCATCGTCCACCAGGCTGATCCTGTAATTGACCGTAGATGAACCTTTTTTCTCTTTTGACATTTTTCTGTAAATTTGCGGAATCTATGGACAGGATCATCGGAATAGACTACGGACGCAAGCGCGTGGGGGTTGCTGTAAGTGACCCGCTGCGCATATTCGCATCCGCCCTGGACACGGTTCCTTCTGCAAAGATAATAGAATATCTCAAAAATTATGCTGAAAAGGAGACCATCACCCGCTTCGTGGTGGGCTATCCGATGAATATGGACAACCGCCCTTCGGAGGCTGCCGCTGATGTGGAGATATTCCTGAAACACCTTGCGAAGGCGTTCCCGGACGTGCCTGTGACGAGGGAGGACGAGAGGTTCACTTCCGTGCTCGCCCACAGGGCGATGATCGATGGCGGGATGAAGGCGAAGGACCGCCGCGACAAGAATTCGGTGGACAGGATCAGCGCCGCGATAATCCTGCAGAGTTATTTGGACAGACAAAACAAAGATTAGTAATATGGTATTACCGATTTATCTTTACGGCTCCGAGGTGCTCAGGGAGAAAGCCCTTCCTGCAGATCTCTCCGACAAGGAAAGGATCACAAAGCTGGTGGCCGACATGGAAGAAACTCTCGCCAAGGCGGAAGGTTGCGGACTTGCGGCACCGCAGGTGGGCGAGAGCGTGCGCATCCTGATAGTGGACGGCACGGGGATGGCTGACATATATCCGTATCTCGATAATTTCAAGAGGGTTATGATCAATCCGGTGGTGATTGAGGAGAGCGCCAGGAAGGCAACGTATTCCGAGGGCTGCCTCAGCATACCGGGGGTTTACTGCGACGTCGTCCGCCCTGAGAGCATGACTGTGGAATATTACGACGCGAACTTCGAGAAGGTCACCGAAACCTTCGACAAATTCGGCTGCAGGATGGTCCAGCACGAGATGTCGCACCTCGACGGGGACCTCTTCGTGGACCATGTGGCACCGATACGGAAAAAAATTATCACGAAAAAGCTTGCAAGCATCTCGAAAGGAAAGGTTTTTGCAAGGTACACGACTAAAATAAAATAAGGATAATCTGCGCATATGGGAGCTTTTCACGCCTATGACATACGCGGAGTCTATAACGTTGACTTCGACAAGGACACTGCTTACAAGATCGGTTATTTCATCCCTGAACTCCTAAAGACGGACAAGGTCCTCGTAGGAAGGGACTGCAGGGTGTCATCCGACGAAATACACGAATATCTTCTCAAGGGCATCACCGATGCCGGTGCCGATGTATATGATATCGGCCTGAGTACCACCCCTATGGTCTATTTCGGAACCGCGAACTACGGTTTCAAGGCCTCGGTCCAGATCACGGCTTCGCACAATCCGAAAGAGTACAACGGAATGAAAGTTTCCAGGGAGAACGCTCTCCCGGTGGGCTTGGATTCCGGTCTCGGACAGATCAAGGAATGGATCGATAGCGGCAAGCCTACTCCTGCTGCCGCGAAGAAGGGCAGTGTAATCCCGAAGGATATCCATCAGGATTACCTGGACTTCCTCTTGAAGTTCAAGGGCGACTATTCGGACCTGAAGATCGCCTTCGACCTTTCCAACGGCATGTCCAGCCTCTATGCCCGCGAGATATTCGGTGATTCTCCGGCATACATATTCGAAGACCTTGACGGGAACTTCCCTAACCATGAGCCTAATCCGCTCATCCCGAAGAACGTAGAGCCTCTCCAGGCTTTGGTCAGGGAGACCGGCGCCGACATCGGTGTCATCTACGACGGCGATGCCGACCGCGTGATGTTCGTGGACAACGAGGGCAAGTTCGTGTCTCCGGACCTGATGATCGCCGTGCTCGGCCACTATTTCGTGGAAGAGAGGCAGCAGAAAGGCGTCGTGCTCCAGGATATCCGCAGTTCGAAGGCAGTGGGTGAGTACCTCACTCCGATGGGCTGCACCATGGCCACCTGGAAAGTCGGCCGTGCCTTCGCCGCGCACAAGCTGCGCGAGATCGACGGCGTATGGGGCGGCGAACTCGCAGGCCACTACTATTTCCGTGATTTCTTCTATTCCGACAGCGGCCTTCTGGCTTCGATGCTGATCCTCCGCGTGGTGGCATCGATGAAGAAGAAGGGTGTCACCCTCAGCCAGCTGATCGCGAAGATCGTCCGCTACAAGAATTCGGGAGAGATCAATTTCCGCATCGAAGACAAGAAAGGCGCGATGGACGCCGTCAGAGAGCATTTCACTTCCTTGGAGGAACCTACCGCCCAGATGGATTTCGACGGCTACAGGGTCGAATTCCCGGACTGGTGGTTCAACATCCGTCCTTCCAATACGGAACCTTACCTCAGGTTCATCTGCGAAGCGACATCAACCGATCTTTTGGAAGACAAGGTCAATCAGACTAAGGAATTGCTCAAGGAAAGGTTCGATGCAATAATCTAAACAAGAATCGAATGAACCTTAAACAATTCTCACTGAGCGCCATTGTGATGGCCCTCACGCTGATTTCCGCACCGACCTCTTCGAGGGCGCAAGACACGACGATCAAGAACAAGAATCAGGCTGAACTCCTGGTCCCAAGGCCGGGAAGGGAGCCGGTCAAGTCCCTCAACGGAAGGACGGATGCCCTCGATACCCTTGACACCGCCGACCCTTTCATCAAGATACTCCTGTTCCCGGACTATACTTGGAAGTATTGGAAGGACCCGAGCTATGCAAGGGACAGCAAGATATTCAATGAATACTGGACACACGAGAGGCCGGATCCATACGGAGTAGAATTGTCGGAGCTTCCGAACGAGATCGCTCTGTGGATAGTGGACACCCTCAGCAGCTATCGCTGCCCTGTGATCGGTGCACCTTCTTCCAGGTTCGGCTACCGTCACAGACGCAGGCATCAGGGGGTGGATATCCCTCTGCAGACCGGCACTCCTGTCTATTCTGCTTTCGACGGCAAGGTAAGGGTTTCCAAGTACCACAAGGGATACGGCAATCTGGTCGTCGTCCGTCATGACAACGGACTGGAGACTTTCTATGCCCATCTCTCGAAGATCTACGTCGAGGACAACGAATGGGTCAATGCAGGTTCCATCATCGGCCTGGGGGGCTCTACGGGGCGTTCTACCGGACCGCATCTCCACTTCGAGACCCGCTACAAGGGCTATGCGTTCGACCCTGAATGGCTGATCGATTTCCCTTCGGGGACTCTACGCCACAGGCTGTTCGTGCTCAAGAAGAAGTACCTGAACGCCGGTAGCAAGTATGTTCCGGAGAGCGAGCAGGAAGAGATCGACATCATGGAAGGTGACGAGCAGGAACGCCAGGAGGCTATCCGCAAGGCCGAAGAGGCCAAGAAGGCTGCCGCGAAGGCCAAAGCCAAGAAGGCAGCTGCCGCCACCCAGTACCATACCATCCGCAAGGGTGACACCTTGGGCGCGATCGCGAGGAGGTACCATACCACTATAAGGAATCTGTGCAGGCTCAACGGGATTTCTGAAAAGACGGTCCTGCGGCCTGGCAGGAGAATCAGGGTAAGATAACTGCCATGAAACTAAAGACACTTCTTTTGATCCTGGGCTTCGTACTGATGTCGTTCCCGTGCGGAGCTCAGAACATATCCGGTCAGGACGCTCTGTTCCGCGGGAAGATGTCCGACAGGTATTCCTCGAACTTCAACGGTACTCCTTACTGGGATGCAGAGGGATTCATGCCTGGGTCGATACTCTACAACGGGAAACGGTATGACGGAGTTTACATCAACGTGGATGCCGCGCTCTGCGAGGTCAACGTAAAGCCGTCTCCAGAGATCGCGGCGACATCTCCCGACCGCAACCAGGTCTCATGGTTCACCAGAGGCGGGAAGCGCTTCGTGAACCTTCAGTACCTTGGGGTCGAAGGGGCCAGGGAGGGTTTCTATGAGGTCCTGTTCGACGGGAATGTCTCCTTGCTCAAGCGGGTGGACAAGTTCCTGCACAAGGATACCGGCAACCACAACACCGAGGGCATGATCGGCTACGAGGACTCGAACTACCAGCACGATGTCCTGTCATTCTTCAAGATCAGCACCGAATATCTCTATCTCAAGGACGGAGAACTCGTGAAGCTGAAGAACAGGAACGCCCTTCTGAACATGTACAAGTCCGGAAAGAGGGAATTGAAGGCCAGGATGGCCTCCGGCGGCTTAAGAGGCAGGGGGATTCCGGATGACACTTGGTACCCGTCGGTAATGCGGCTTGCGGAATCCTCCGAAGGAACAAGCGGCCAGCTCGAGGCGGCTGCACGGATATGGAATCCTTCGTCAGGTTCTTCCATCCACAAGGAGACTCCTTCCGTATATGCCCCTGTCCTGAAGTCCGAAGGTGGGAATGACCTTCCTGAAGGGTATTTCCTGGAGTCGACCTCACAGTCGGCCGACGATGCATCCGAGGTATCGGTTGAAGCCCTCTACCAGAACAAGATTTACAAGATCGGTGATCCATCCAAGGGGCAGCGGTCCAGGGCAAAGGTTTCCGGTACCGTAAGGGATGCTGCCACAGGGAAGCCTATGCCTGACGTGACAGTCTGGGACGATGTCACTTCTTCCTACACCAGGACCGATTCGAGAGGCAGGTATTCACTTACTCTTCCATGCGGATCCAACGTTATCAATTTCAGCGAGATGACCCGTCAGGAACTGAACCTGAAGGTTGAGATCAGCGGCAATGGCGGACTCGATGTGTCGATGAGCGAGAAAGTGACCCAGCTCAACAGCGCTATCATTTCCGCAGAGAGCAGGATGAACCACATGATGGCCAAGATGGGGCTGGAAAGGGTCTCCATGAAGACGATCAGCAGGATCCCGTCCGCATTCGGGGAAGGGGACATACTCAAGGCGGTGATGGCCCTTCCGGGAGTCAAGACGGTGGGTGAAGCCTCGGGCGGATTCAATGTCAGGGGCGGTGCCTCGGACCAGAACCTCATCCTCTTCAACGAGGGCACCATATACAACCCCAGCCATATGTTCGGAATATTCTCGGCTTTCAATCCGGATGTCGTGGACGGAGTCGAGCTTTACAAGAGTTCTATCCCGGTCGAATATGGCGGGAGGATTTCTTCCGTGCTCAATGTGAGAGGCAAGGAAGGAGACACCAAGAAAGTTAAGGGTTCCCTTGGTTTGGGATTGATTACCAGTCGTTTCCATATGGAGGGACCTCTTGGCAAGGGAAAGACCACATTCGTGATCGGAGGCAGGACCACCTATTCCGACTGGATCCTCGGCCAGCTTCCGAAATCCAACAACTATGCTGACGGAAAGGCGGATTTCTCGGATGTCAACCTTGGGATCACCCACAGGGTGGACAGCCTGAACACCATACAGCTGTTCGGATACTATTCCCGCGACAGGTTTTCCTTCAACCAGGATACCACGTTCCGCTACAACAATCTGAACGCGGCCCTGAGGTGGAGGCACAAGGGCAGCGGGAGCACTTCATTCGTGGCCAGTGCCGGATATGACCGGTACAGCAACGAACTCGAGAATTTCGAAACCTTGACAGAGGCTTACAGGCTGAATACCGATATCCATCAGGTTTTCGGGCGCCTAAAATTCGAAACCCTCGCCGGCAATCATACTTTCAGCTATGGAGCCGAGGCTGTGGGATATGGCCTGCAAGGCGGCCACATGGCTCCTTTCGACGAGAATTCCCTCGTCCTGGACCGCAAGCTCCGGACCGAATACGCCCTCCAGCCTTCGGTTTATCTCGGTGACACCTGGAGGATCGATGAAAAGATTTCACTTGAATACGGCGGCAGGCTTTCATCCTTCCTGGCGATGGATCCTGCGAAGTTCTACTTCGGGCCGGAATTCAGGATGTCCGCCAAGTATTCCTTCACGCCGAACCTTTCGGTCAAGGCAGGGGCCAATACTCTCAGGCAGTATATCCACTTGATTTCCAATACATCCTCCATATCTCCGATGGATACCTGGAAGCTCTGTGACGCCGACATCAAGCCGGTGACGGGCTGGCAGGGAGCCGGTGGAATCTACTGGACCGTATTCAACGGCAGGGTGGACCTTTCCGCCGAGGCATATTGGAAGAATACCTGGAATTATCTCGACTACAAGTCCGGGGCTCTGCTTGTGATGAACGAGAACCTTGCCGACGACCTTGTGCGTACCAAAGGCAAGGCGTACGGAGTCGAGTTCATGGCTCGAAAGAGCGTCGGTAAACTGAACGGTTGGCTGTCTTACACGTACTCGCGTACTTTCCTGAAGGAAATGGAAGACAGGGGATCCAATACCATCAACGGCGGCGACTGGTACAAGACCGCTTTCGACAAGCCTCACGACTTCAAGATGGTGGCCAATTATGCTTTGACGGCCCGTTTCAGCCTTTCCGCGAACGTGGACTACTCCACCGGACGTCCGGTGACCGTTCCGGTCGGCTGGTTCAAGTACGGTGGCGGATACCGCCTGGCATATTCGGAGAGGAACGGCTACCGCGTCCCTGACTATTTCAGGCTGGACCTCGCCCTGAACATCGATCCGGGGCACTACCTGAAGAAACTGACACATATGTCCGTGACCTTGGGATGTTATAACGTGACAGGCCGCAAGAACGCATATTCGGTGTTCTACACGACCAGCGGCGGGCGCAACATCCAAGGCTACAAGGTCTCGGTCTTCGCTACCCAAGTCCCATATATCAACCTTAACCTTCTCTTCTGATGAAAAAGTTTCTGTTTTTGACATCGCTCGCCCTGGCACTTGCCGGGTGCATCTATCCGTTCGATGCGGAAGTGGCTTCGGAAGATTCCGGGGGACTCGTCGTGGAGGGGGATATCCTTATCGGTGACCTTGCAAGGGTTTCACTGAGCTGCGTCAGGCCTTTCGGTGAGTATTCCAAGGGTGTGAGCGGGAACGTCTGGATCGAAGACGAGGACGGCAACCAGTACATCGAGGATGCCAACAAGTTCAGCGATAGTTTCACGATCAATATGGAGCAGGCGTCTCCGGACAAACGTTATCGTCTGAGGGTGCGTCTGATGAATCCGGTAACCGGCTCATCTTCCACGGATTATACTTCCGACTGGCTGGAAGTCCAGCCGGCTCCGTCGTTCGACAAGCTCGATTACGTGGTCGATGAGAATTCCATCGACCTCAAGCTCAGTCTGTCCAGCCCCGGAGGCTCGGGCTGCTTCAGGTGGGACTTCGATGAGATATGGCAGTTCCACGCCCCGCTGCAGGCTACCCATACTTACGATCCTGAGCAAGGCATCTACATCAAGTACAAGGACTATACCCCATACTACTGGTGCTGGGCATATATGGGTTCATACCAGGCCGGGCTTGCTATCGCGAAGAGTACGGGAGGGGAGAGGATAGTCGACCATGATTTCTACAGCATATCCAGGGACAACCTCCGTCTCCAGACCCTCTATTACATCGAGGTAAAGGCGCGTGGGATTTCCCAGGAGTGCTATGATTATCTCCACACGATAGAGGTCAATTCGACTTCTACCGGTTCCCTTACCAACCCGGAACCTAGCCAGATACTGGGGAATATCCATTCAGACACCGATCCTGACGAAGTAGTGATCGGATACATAGAGGCGTCCAGGATTGCTACGAAGTCCATTTACATCGAGGCCGGATACTATCGTGAGGGCCACACCCGCTACGAGACATTCCATCCGGATCCCGAGCGTCTCAATCAGTTTTATTACAACGGTTTCCGTCCTGCATTCCCGGAACAGTCCGAGACGGACATAGTGTGGATCGAGCAGAGATGCGTAGATTGCCTGGCGATGGGTGGAACCAAGAACAAGCCGCCGTTCTGGCCAACTAGGGAGAGATAGAAATGAAAAGGATAGCTACTATACTGTTACTCAGTTGTTTCTGCGTAACGTCCACCCTCTTTGCCAAGGTTGCTGAAAGAGTCTATATCTCCACGGACAAGGATGTCTATCTGGCTGGAGAACTGATCTGGTGCTCGGCATTCTGCCTGGATGCTTCTTCCAACCGGCTCTCTGATGCGAACAGCGTGGCATACTTGGAACTGTTTTCTTCCCAGGGAACTTTGCTGACTGCAAAGATAGCCCTGGTGGAAGGACGTGGTTCTGGGGCGATCGCTGTTCCGCTTAATGCCTCCACCGGCAATTACAGGCTGGTCGCTTATACCATTTCCGGCAAAGGCCGCTCTGACCTGCTTGCGGACGCGAAGACGGTTTCCATATTCAATACCCTCAATTCCGGAAGGGTGAAGGGAGGAGTGGAAATCGTTTCCAAGGGTGGATATGAGTCCCTGAAGGTGCCGGCCAAGCGTGCCGGAGGCGATGTTGACGTTTTGGCAAACCGCTCTGCATCAACTTCTTCCACTACATCTGTCTATCTGGAGAACAAGTCTTCATCCAAGGTAACCCTGAGCCTGTCGGTCTTCGCAGACGACGGGATCCTGCCACCGGCTTCTCCTTCCATAGTGGATTTCGCCGATGCGTCTTTCAGTCCTTTCTTGGGCTCTGACGAGGAGCATGGAGGAGAAGTCTTCCATGGCTTTCTTGCCGGCCGTGACGCTGCCAAGGTGTCTTCCGATCCGAGGATGGTAGCCGTGGTAGCCTTCCCTGGATACGCGGAAGATGTGTATGCCGGGAAGATTGCTGCAGATGGCAAGGTAAGCCTCCAGACGGTGAATGTTTACGGAAAGCGCGACATGGTCAGCGAGATCATGGGACAGGGGAGCGACCTCGAATGTCACCTGGAGGTATATGATCCTTTCATCGGTGTGGAGTCGAAGGATATCCCTGCCCTGAAGCTGTCCCAGGCCATCCATCCGGTGCTCTCCAGGAGGAACCGTTTCGTCAGGAGCGAAAGGACCCAGGTTGCGGATACCCTTTACGAATATATGCCTAAGCGCGAGAGCCTTCTCCTGGCTGACGCCAACTGCACCTCATACCATCTGGACGACTATACCCGTTTCACGACCCTGGCAGAGACCATATTCGAGATCATTCCTGGAATCAGGCTCCGCAAGGACAAGGCTGGAGAACCTCAGATGCAGCTCGCCCTGCACGGCACTCCGAGCGACAAGCCCCAGTACACTGGAAATGTGCTGACTATGCTCGACGGAGTCCCGGTGAAGAGCATAAGAGCCTTGATGGAGTTCGACCCGATGCTCGTGAGTGACATCCTGGTCTATCCGTATTCCTACATGATGGGAAGCGTGAGCTTCAACGGCGTGGTCGATTTCGTGACTAAGAAGGGGGATATCTCTTCATTCAGGTTCGATCCATACGTCCGCATCGTGGACTGGCAGGGAGCCTGCTATCCCGTCGCATATACCCATCCGGTCATGGACCATGGCAAGGATGATTTACGGAACACCTTGTACTGGCATCCGGTCATAACCCTCGAACCTGGTGAAAGGCTGAAGGTGGATGTCCGTACGCCATCTTACCAGGGCATGTTCAAGGTCGTCGCCGAAGGTGTCACCTTCGACGGAACCCCTGTATTCGGGGAAACTGGATTCGAGGTTCGCTAGGGCGGATCAGCCGCAGTAGAAATACTTGTTTACAAGCACGCGGAGCCTATCCTTGTCGGACATGGCTTCTGCGAGCAGCCTGCGGTCATGGAACGACCTCAGTGATTTGAGTATGCCGTCGATCATCCGTGGAGGGAAGACTCCGTCGGCTTCGAACAAATCCCTGGCTTTCTCCAGGCAGTCTGCGGACTCTTCGCAGCAGGAAGGCAGAGCGTCGAACTTGTGGGCTTCGCTGCTCTTGTGGATATCCATTCCGACATACTTGTCCCTGGCTATTCCGAGAGCTTTCCCTTCATCCATGATGAGTCCGTACTTGCAGGCTACGCATAGGCCTGCCATAAGCTGGTAGATGTCCGCGGAGCTGTCCGGGGAGCGCATCTCCACGGTCTGCTTGGCGGTGGCGTCGAAGCTGGCAGGCTTCTCCAGGGGGTTCGCTGCGGAGCACATGCTCTTCCCGCTGGTCCATCCGAGAGGTACCCTGACCAGGGCCGACCTGTTGCAGTCTCCCCAGCAGATGTTGGTAGGAGCCTCCTGATGAGGCACGAGCCTGAAATATGAAGTCGGATTCTTGTTGCCGAACGCGGTGATGGCCGGAGCGAGTTCCATCATTCCGGCGATAGCCCTCCTGGCTATGTCGGAGAGTTTTCCGTCGCTGACCATCATGTTCCTGCCATCTTCCAGCATACGCATGTGGATATGCATTCCCGAACCGGCTTCGCCCA
>Ga0247611_10001087_pt1 | contig 50268 bp, 39 predicted proteins | sample 177DNAGHGhighgp2_FD_192422 | JGI IMG/M metagenome (GOLD analysis project Ga0247611, IMG submission 192422) | Sheep rumen microbial communities from Palmerston North, Manawatu-Wanganui, New Zealand - 1770 DNA GHGhigh gp2 | ecosystem: Host-associated > Mammals > Digestive system > Stomach > Rumen... | reverse complement strand
AAAAGATTTCGGAAAAGATTTCGGAAAAGACTTCGGAAAAGTTTACTGTTTCAGACAGGACCATTGAAAACGACTTGGCACAACTTAAAAAGAAGGGCATCCTTGCTCGTGAAGGTGGTCGTAAGGAAGGCAAATGGGTAATCATTAACAAGAAAGGATAATATGCCAAAGTGGTTTCATATAACGATTTCCGTATTGCTTGCGTTATTGGCTATCGGAATTTCCATCCTGATATGTGGTGAGCATCATTGGGGATATATCCCGTGTGCCGCCATCGCAATTGTGTTGTTTGCTTGCTTCTATGGATTCCTTCGATTTTGCTTTTGGATGGGAGCAAAGATAACTTATGCTTATGCAGATGCCTTTCAAAAGTATGTCCGTCCTCGTATTGAGGTGGAAGCGATACAGAAATACATCGCCGAGCATCCAGTTGAAAAACCTGTTCAACAATCTCCCATTGAAGAAATGGCAGAGCATAACAAAGTCCTTAATCAAGAGGAGCGACTGCGCAGATTCATGGAGACTTGTAAAAGGGAGCGTGAACAATTCATCGCTATAAAAGAAAATGCAGACGAAGAAAAGTTGACAAAGGTTCAAGCGTATGTGAGGCAAACCTTGATGCCTTTCGATTTCACTGATGAAGAACTGTTCCAAGTGAACGAGTGTATCGTGTCCTTAGTCGTGCATGGTATAGTTGTACCCACCCTTCCCATCAAGATTGAGAGGACTGGTAAGAAGATGCAACTCACACAACATGACTTGGCAAACCTCAGTTGGAACATTGCCAACCAGTACAACATTCCGAATAAATTGGCCGCTCAGTTTGCACAGTACACCTTCCCTGCCTGGTTCTGGAACACCACAACAGATACCCTTGCGAAGAAGCTGAAGAACAGATCCAGCGACCTCTACATCAAAATAAACGAAAAATTTATTAATTGAAAGCATAATACAAATCGCCAAAGACATGAATACATTTTATAAAATTACGTTCAAATTGTTCAAGCGACCAAGAATAAAACTTGAAGAAATTTTCACACCTGCAAAAGCTGCTGATATTAATTATATTGAGCGCAAGGAAATAGATTCACTACTATCTTCAGAAATGTCTACTCCTGGTAAACAAATAATAGTATTTGGACATTCAGGTAGCGGAAAAACATCTTCTGTCCGCAATCTTTTAAAGAAGAATCATTATGTGTTTATAAGAACCCATTGTGAGAGTAGTACAACATTTGAGCAACTTATTTTAAACGCATTCGATGCGTTAAATGTCTTTGTTATTTCTGGAAAATCCCGTAAACATACTTCAACACTAAAAGGAGAATTAGCATCAGAATACAACAATATAAAAGCGAGCATAGGCACTGAAACGACGCGTGAAGAATGTAATACGTTTTCAAGATTATTGCCGCCTCAACTAACACCTCAAAAACTGGCCCAGTTTATGGGTGAGGGAGAAATTGTATGGCTAATAGAGGATTTTCACAAGGTTTCTTCAGAGGAAAAAGTTCGAATAGCAGATGTAATAAAAATATTTGTTGATAATGCTAATGATTACTCATCCTCAAAAATAATATGCATCGGCGCTTGCCAATCTGCTCATGAATTAATAAAACTTAATCCAAATTTGAGAACAAGGGTATCGGAAGTATCAGTACCGCTACTCAAAGATGAAGAAATTAAAAAAATCATTGAAAATGGTTTCTCTTTGCTTAATGTTGTTCCATCTCAATCTCTTGTAGAAAAACTAGTTTACTATTCTGACAGGCTCGGTGCTTTTGCCCATCAAATGTGTATGGACATTTGTAAAGGAGAAGGTATTACTCATACAACGTTGAAAAAGCAATATGTTAATGATCAGTCTTTCCAATATGCTGTCGATGGATTTATCGAACGTAGTTCTGATACATTAAAGTCTATTTATGAGGCTGCTGTGAAAAATGAATTAGGCTGGTATATACTTAAAACCTTTTCACATAATGTTATGGATAAATTGTCCTTTGAAGAAATCTGCAAACGAGTTAACAATGGAAAAGTATCTTTTAAAAGTGAACAGATAAAAGAAAAACTAGAAGAATTGATGAGTCCATCATTTAATATTATATATTATAACTCAAATTCTGAAAAATATGCTTTTTCAACACCATTTTGGCACCGCTTTCTAAGACTCCAATTTAGTATCGAGAAATCAGAACAAAGTCGTAAAAAAAGAGATCTTCACAATCCAAATCTACATTTGATTTCCAAGGACGTTAAATATCAATTAGTCGATGAGTCTATGTTTGAACTAATTAGGAGCCTCAGTGAATTGAGAATGGAGATAATAAAGAAATAAAAACAATCCATTTTGTAGTCATAACATAGAATAATGTTAATAACAAATCTGCAACATTCAAGATGGTTTCATCAATGGAATTTATACAACATATTTGTACCAGGTGTTCATAACTAATTGATACACATGTATGGTTACATTTGAAGAGGTGAAGTAAGGGACTTACTTTTGTACGACATAATATTAATCTGTGGGGATCATGAATAGGTCCTCACGGATTTTTTTATTATAATTATTCATTGAATGAAATTTGATAATATATGAATGATTATGTTATATTTTTAGATAGTAAACTCGTATATTTGCAAATGAAAAACATAATTACGACTTATGAAACTAAGAACAATTTTCGCTCTGTTGCTACTTATGCTCACAACAACAGGCATTGCTCAAAAAATCGTGTATATCCCCCAGCAGACTTTGAAAGACGAGGGATATGATCCGAGCACATAAGTCAATAACTTAAACGTGCCTTGGTGCCGCTATCGCAGTCGCGAAAGCGACAATATCATCGTTTTCTGGGCTGCTGGATATAGCAATAACGACCCAAATTCTGAAGCTGTGCCTTTGGAATACCGCGTGGACATAGACGATCTGTTAGCAAAACTTGAGATTTTCTACGATCTGAATGTCAACAGACTGAAATTCGCCGACCTCTCCAATTCCAACTTGTCCAAATATAAGATGGTCATCTGCCTCTACTACACTACGGAATGGATGGCCTACGGAGGCGGATTCGACGACCTTATAGGAGGAATGTGGATCAGTCCGTCTACTTGCAAACCGGTGGGCGAGACCATAGCTCACGAAATTGGTCACTCCTTCCAGTATCAGTGTTTTTGCGACCTCCATGGAGCAGCCGGATACCGCTATAATTTCGGGCCTAACGGTTGCTCATATTGGGAAAACACAGCTGAATGGCAGGCTGTGATGGCTTATCCCGACCTAATGTATTCCATGAGTATGTTTGTATACCGCAATTCGTATAACATGGCGATGACTCACGAGTGGATGCGCTATCAGAGTTACTGGATGAGCTATTGGTGGTGTGATCGTCACGGGCTTGACATGGTAGGTCGCCTGTGGCGTGGAAGCACCCAGTGGGGTGATGATGTCAACCAAGTGTATATGAAATTGCTGGGATTGTCGGTCAGAGATTTTTATAAGGAATATATGGATGCCGCCATGCATTTCGTGACGTGGGATTTCAAGAATGCCGACTGGAAGGCACGAGGTTCCTATTTCGACATAGGCAACTTCGTTTACAAATATGTTCCGGTTGGCAACAACGAATATCAAGTGGCTTATTACAGTTGTCCGCAGAGCACAGGTTACAATGTCATACCTCTCGAAGTGCCAAAAGCTGGCACCACCATCTCCACGCATTTCACCGCTTTGCCACCTGGTGCACCGCTTGCCGACGGCGACCCGCGGATGTTCTGGAACGGTGCATACGATGCACCTATTGGTGTTGACAACTACAACCATTTCAACGGCGAGGGGTTGCGTGGATTCCGCCTCGGATATGTGGCGCTGAAGCGCGACGGAAGCAGAGTGTATCAGTCGGAAGACAAGGTGTATTGTACTGGTACTGCCGAGTCGTCTGTCGACGTGAGCTTCACGGTTCCGGATAATGTAGATCGCCTGTGGCTTGTAGTGTCGCCTGCCCTCTCGCAATATATCATGCACGAATGGGATGAAAACATGACCAACGATGATCAGTGGCCATACCGTGTGAAATTCACCGGTACGAGCATACCAGGCTCACAGAAATATTATCTGTACGACGAGGAGTCCGACCGCTTCATGAGCCGAGGTGGAAACGGCATTCAGGCTGTTGCCGACGAGTTTGGTCTGCCGGTAATATTCAGTGCAAACGGCGACGGAATAAAGATGCAGATGCTCGACAACCAGGGGGCTTGTATCGGAGGAACAGGCAACCTGTCTACTACCGCTTCTGCCACCACCTATTATCAGGAGGAAAAAGACGGATACACACTCTACCGAACTACCACAGGGTCTTATCTAACTATCAATACGGCTGGAAATGTAGTGAGCACAGGCAATGCGAGCAACACAACGAGATGGAAACTGCTCACCTCGAGCCAGAGAAATGCCCTGATTGCTGCTCGAATTGCCAATAAGGAGAAGGAAATTGCACGTAAGGCGAATATCGGGCTCGGAACTCTTTCGCTGGCTTCACATGCTGAAAGCGACTTCACCGCCACCGACATGACCAGCCGCGTGACAAACGCAGCACTCGGAGCCAATACAAACGGATGGACGGTTACAGGTGCTGTGCCACAGCCTGAGTTCGACGTAATGGAAGTGTATGAAGGCAGTGGAACAACTTTGTCTCAGAAACTTACTGGACTGCCGAAAGGACTCTACCGCGTGAGCCTCTTTGCCTTCTACCGCGACGGATGGCCAGCCAACTGCATAGCATACTCAAACGACGGATTCCAGAATGTGAGCAACGCATGGCTCGCAGCAAACGACAACAAGGTGATGATTGCCGACTGGGCATCTCAGCATAGCGGCGACGCATATCCTAATTACCGTAATGAAGCCCGCGCTTGCTTCAATGAAGGGAAATACCGCAACGACGTGTTTGCTTTCGTTGACGACTCCGGCGAACTGACCATCAGTTTCGGAAGTCCGCAGAGAATCGACGGCGGATGGTTCTGCTTCTCTAATGTGTCGCTTACCTACTATGGCATGAATGATGAATATGAGCCTGAATACAGTATCATAGAACCTGATGTTCCGAATAATCCACAGCGCACTCTCTCACTCGGAAGATTTTATTTTATTAACCGTGCATCGGGTAGAATGCTTACCGCTGGAAATGATTTCGGTACTCGGGCCTCTCTCAACTCTGATGGCCTTGACATTAGTCTTACATATAAGTCAAATGGACAATATCAGTTCAACACCCGCATTTCCAACGGCACCGACCTCAACTTTATGGGTGCACCTCAGACGGTGGGCGGTGCAGTATATATGGACGCACCGGCATTCAACTATGCCATCACTAAAAATTCAGAAGGCTATTATCTGATTTCATATAAGGGAGTGAGTGAGGACGGGATATCAAAACGTTTCTATCTTGGCTACAATGATGCAAATCCGACAGTATTGTCAAGCCGTCTGACAGATGCCGACTCTCCAGCAGCTCAATGGGAGGTGCTCACGCGAACTCAACTCATTCAGCGATATACAGAAATGGCAGCAGACGCATCGGATAAGAATCCGCTGGAAGTGACATCTTTGGTATATGCTCCAAACTTCTCCCGCAACGACCAGCGCAACACCTCTAACTGGAAAGGTTCTCCTACTATTGATGGCGACGGCAACAACTTCTGTGCTGAGAAATTCAACACGGCTTTTGATGTCTACCAAACATTCACCGGTCTGCCAGCAGGCAACTACCGTGTGACGGCACAGGGATTCTATCGTCACGGACTGCCGGAACCGGCATTCACAGCATTCCAGAATAATGCTGAAGACGGAGGGGCATTGCTTTATGCCAATGACGCATCCGTTCCACTCGCTTCCATCTTCAGCGATGCTCGCAAGAACGGGTTCCCTGCCAATGGAGCCGGCAGATGGTCTACTCCTGGAACCAACTACACCGTGCCCGACGACATGCTCTCGGCAAGCACCGTCTTCTCAGCAGGATTCTATGTCAACACTCTGGACTTCCGTGTGGAAACCGACGGGAAGCTACGTCTCGGATTCAAGAAGACTTCTGGAGCAACTCCTGACGGCAACTGGAGCATATTCGACAATATACATCTATATATAATTGGTCTGGATGATGTCACAGAAATTGAATCAATTCACGAAGATAACATTGCAATTAACGACAATTCGGTCTATGACCTCTCAGGACGAAGAGTGGCGAACGATTTCCGCAGCGCAAATCTTCCATGCGGCATCTACATCGTGAACGGCAAGAAGTTGTTGATTAAATAACTTCTAATTTCTCAATAAGTATTAAGGGAGAGCCTCATTATACAGGCTCTCCCTTTTTCTGATTGTAAATGCACGCATTTAGTATACGATAAACCTTAACATTATATAAGCGTCTTCATGGATTTTTTTATTGCCGACATATTAGTTTTACCGTTGCGGTATTCATTAGGAGTTATTGACGTGAGTTTCTTGAAATATTTACAGAAAAATGAAGTATTTGGGAATTCCATCTCTTCAGAAATCCTGCTCACCTGTTTGTCGGAATGTCTAAGCTCAATCTTTATTTTAGTCAATACAGTTTCGTCTATCCATTCTTTTGCGGTCTTTCCACTTACTTTCTTAACCAGCGTACCAAAATATCTCGGAGTTATGAAAAGTTTAGATGCGTAAAACTCAATATTCCGTTTTTGAGGAGTGTATTTGCCGAGAAGTTGTATAAAGTCGGAAAATACCTGATGTTCTCTAGACAACGCAGGTTCTCCAGTTTTCTCATTTTCTTCATATATACTGTCGATAAACCATAGGAATGCACTAATGAGGCTTATGCATACCTGAACGTTGGGATTCGGCGATTTTACATTCTGATATAACAAGTCATGAATATTGTCAAGATAATTCAGTTGGTCGGATTTCAGACTCATGTGAAATTCTCTCAAGTGACCGTCAAAAATTGTCGGAGGATGATTCCCAGTTGCCATGTAAAACAGTTCGGAAGTAAATGAAAGTGCAAAACCCTGCACTTTGTCGGAAACGCTGTTAAGCTGAAAGAGACCATTGCTTCCCATAAATACAAGGTCATTGGCTTTAAAATGATGCTCAATCAGATTGATAGAAGGATTTGTCCAGCCTTTACGTATTATCAAAATTCTCATCTCGTTGAAAATCATAGGTTCTCTGTCGAGTTGTGCCTCTTTGAGAAGTGTGGGTTTCAAAAATCTTGCCACAGCCAGATTATGTGATATGTAGTTTTTCATCCACACATCGTCGAAGCCTTTGGCAAATTCAGCCATTTGAGCCAAGGAAAAACTTTTTATGTCAGACATATTGTTAAGTACATTATTGTACACAAAGATAATAAATATATTGCAATTTATATTCATTTTGTAATAAAATACTACAAAAAGAACATTTATTTATAATGTTAGATAATTAATGTAATAATTTATAGGTGTATTTTTGCATATAAATTAACTGTAAAAACTATTATATTTGTTTTCAAGATTTATATGATTTCTTCAAATTCCAAATCCTATGTAACCTATATGAAATGTAAATTTTTATTGCTGTTTTTTATAGTCTTGTCATCAGAGTCTTACGGACAGTCACTGCAGGAATGTATACAAATGGCCGAGCAAAATTACCCGCTTATACGTAAATACAATCTGATTGATCAGACTTCGTCATTAACTGTAAGCAGTATTCAGAAAGACTGGTTGCCTCAAGTCACGGCATCTGCTCAGGCCACTCTTCAAAGTGATGTCACAGCTTGGCCTGACGAAATGCGTACTATGCTTGCATCATCAGGTTTGGATGTAAAAGGTTTGAAAAAAGACCAGTACCGCATAGGAATAGACATGGTGCAAACAGTCTATGACGGAGGGATTATCCAGGCACGTAAGGATATTGCCTTGCTTGAAGCAGAAACGGATAAAGCTCAGACCACAGTCGACCTTTATGCTGTGCGCCAACGGGTGATAGAACTCTATTTCTCCGCTCTGTTGATTGAAGAGCAGACAAATATGCAGAAGAACCTCCTTGATTATCTTAAAGCCAATGAGTCGAAACTGGAGTCCATGCATCAGAACGGCACAGCATCGTTGAGCGATTTCAACACTGTTCGTGCCGAACGACTTGACGTGGAACAACAGATTGAGAATCTGCTTTCACAAGCGGCCACGTGTAAGACACTGCTCAGCATGCTTTGCGGACAAGAAGTCTCCAACACTGAGAAGCCCCAATATGCTGACGTTGTAGGAACAGGGAGACGTCCCGAACTCGATTATATCGACAGTTTTATACGCTTATTGGATGCGAAGGAACGCTTGATTAACTCTTCGCTATTGCCAAAAGTGAGTGTGTTTGCAACCGGTTTCTATGGCTATCCTGGATATAACATGTTTGAAGATATGATTCATCACAAATGGAGTTTGAACGGAATGATAGGAATGAGATTTACATGGAACATAGGTTCGTTATATACCGTCAAGTCAGACCGTGCCAAAATCCATCAACAGATTTCAATGGCAGAAAACAACCGTGACGTATTTCTTTTCAACAATCGAATCGAACAGATTCAACGACATTCTAACATTGAGCGTTTTCAGCGTATTATGAAATTGGACGACGAAATAATCAGCCTGAGAAGTTCTATTCGAAAAGCATCTGAATCAAAACTCGACCACGGAATCATTGAAGTGAGTGAATTAGTGAAAGACCTGAAAAATGAGAATAATGCTATGCTTCAGAAATCGATACATGAAATTGAATATCTGAAAGAGTTGGCAAAATTGAATTTCACTACCAATAATAAATGAAAAGATTAAAGTCATTATTCCACGTAATGATAGGATAATTATGTTGAAACCAGAATAACATAAAAAATATGAAGAAAATTAATATTTTATTATTGTCTTTATTGACAATGTCATCATGCAGTGATAAAAAGAAAGCCTATGATGCAACCGGCACGTTCGAAACAGAGGAAGTGACAGTGTCGGCAAAGGCTACTGGTGAGTTGGTGCTGTTCAATCTTAATGAAGGCCAGTTGGTCGGTCTGGGTGATGTGGTTGGTAATATCGAATCAGATATGTTACAACTTCAGAGGAGTCAACTCGACACTCAACTCTCCCAATTCGATGCAGATGAAGCCGGTCTTCAAACCACTCAACGACAGATGGACGCCAATAAAAGTCAACTCGATGCAACTAAGAGTCAGATGGATGCAAACATACAACAGTTGGAGGTTGGCAAGCGAAAGGTGGACTACACTGAGGCAGCAACATCCAGTGGAAAACTCGACTTGGAAAAGCAATTGGCAGTTACAAAGCAGCAAATAGCCAATCAGGAACGTGAATTGCAGAGATATACAGAATTGTATAACGATGGAGCTGTGGCACGTAAACAGGTGGACGATATCATATATAACATAAGTGTGCTGGAAAAACAATTGGCAGCTACAGAAGACCAAATTCGCTGTACCAACAAGAGTATTGACAATCAAATAAATGCCATACGGACTGATATTGAAAGTGCAGAAGCACAGATAGAAGGTGTTGTTGCACAACAACGTGGTGTGGATGCACAGAAAGAGGGCATTCAAGCCCAAAAAGATGAGGTGGACACACGTCGTAGGGCACTTCAAGCTCAGCGCAATAATGTAGGAGTTCAGCAGGCGCAAATCGACAAGCAAATTGAGAACACAGTAGTCAGCAGTCCTATTAGCGGAACGGTGCTTGAAAAATATGTGCGACAAGGAGAGTATATGACGCCAGGAAAGCCCATGTTCAAAGTGGCAGATACTAATAACATGATACTCCGCGCTTATGTCACTTCCGCTCAATTGCAAAACATAAAAGTCGGACAAAATGTAACTGTTATGACCGATTACGGAAACGATATCGGTAAAAAATATAATGGTGTGATTACATGGATTTCCTCAAACTCTGAATTCACACCCAAAACCATTGTAACAGAAGATGAACGTGCAGATTTAGTCTATGCCGTTAAAATAGCGGTTAAAAATGATGGAGGAATAAAAATCGGTATGTATGGCAAAGTGAAATTCTAATTGTGAATCATGCAATCTATATCCGTTAATAATATATCAAAATCCTATGGACAGATAAAGGCTCTCAATGATGTGTCTTTCCATGTGAATAAAGGTGAACTGTTCGGACTGATAGGTCCCGACGGTTCGGGAAAAACAACTATTTTCCGTATTCTATGCACGTTGTTGCTTCCCCAATCAGGTTCAGTCCAGGTGGAGGGATTCGATACGGTAAAGGATATGGCATCCATAAGAAAAATAGTGGGATATATGCCAGGACGCTTTTCGCTTTATCAAGACCTCACTGTAGAAGAAAACCTACATTTTTTTGCCACACTCTTCAACACGACGATCGATGAAGGATATGATTCCATAAAGACCATCTATTCACAAATCGAACGTTTCAAAAATCGAAAAGCCGGTGCTCTCTCAGGAGGGATGAAACAGAAATTGGCACTTTCGTGTGCTTTGGTACATCAGCCTAAGGTTCTTTTTCTTGATGAACCCACAACTGGAGTTGATCCTGTAAGCCGTAAGGAATTTTGGATTATGCTTCAGCAGCTGAAAGAGCGTGGCATAACTATATTGGCTTCAACGCCATATCTCGACGAGGTAAGGCAATGCGAAAGGGTGGCGTATCTCGACAAAGGCATATTGCTCGATGTGGGAACTCCCGACTACATTCTCTCTGAATATGCTCATGTCTTCAATCCCCCTCCAGTAGAGAAGGAAATCCACACAGCAGGCATCGATGAAAATGTAATAGATGTGAAGCATCTTGTAAAGGCGTTTGGGAGCTTCCATGCTGTCGACGACATTTCTTTCACTGTGAAGAAAGGTGAAATATTCGGTTTCCTCGGTGCAAACGGAGCCGGTAAGTCCACGGCCATGCATATACTTACAGGCCTCAACCAGCCCACATCGGGCGAGGGTTTTGTCGGTGGTTACGATATACGTACCCAACACGAAGAGATAAAAAAACATATAGGATACATGAGTCAGAAATTCTCTCTGTACGACGACTTGACTGTAGCTGAAAACATCCGCCTTTTCGGAGGCATCTACGGGATGGATGCAAATGAGATAAAGCAAAAGACAGATGAGGTGCTCAAACGGCTCAATTTCATTGAGCATAAGCACGACATTGTCGGTTCGTTGCCCTTGGGATGGAAACAAAAACTGGCATTTACAGTCAGCATTTTCCATAATCCCGACGTGGTGTTCCTTGATGAACCGACCGGAGGAGTGGACCCAGCAACACGACGCCAGTTTTGGGAATTGATCTACGATGCCGCTGAACATGGAATCACCGTGTTTGTCACTACTCATTATATGGACGAGGCAGAATATTGCGATCGTATTTCCATTATGGTGGATGGCAAGATAAAGGCAATTGGAACCCCTGATGAACTTAAGGCCAAATACTCTCAGCCAGATATTGACCACGTGTTCACACTTCTGGCTCGTCAGTCCACAAGAAGCGACTGATAGGTAATCAACAATTCATACGGTTTGATAATGACCAGCAATAAATTTTAGAAAGTACAATTTTGGATTGGCAGATAATTCTTACCAAATACTGAGATGAAAATTATAAATGAATAAGTTCAATAGTTTTGTAATAAAAGAGAGCAAGCACATCTTCCGCGATCGTAGGTTGATGTTGATTCTGTTTGGAATGCCTGTGGTGCTTATGCTTTTGTTCGGATTTGCCATCACTACCGATGTAAAGAATGTACGCATTGCAATAGCCACATCCAGTCTCGACCATCTCACACGCCGAATGGTTGATAAATTGTCGTTCAGTGAGTATTTCGACATAACAGCCACAGTGGCAACTCCGCAAGAGGGTGTACGAATGATACGCAACCAACAGGCTGATATGGTGCTTGTGTTCTCAAATGATTTTGCATCTAAGCATGGCGACATTCAACTCATTGTTGACGGATCTGACCCCAATATGGCACAGCAGTGGGCGAATTATGCCACCAATGTTATGATGGATATGGATACATCTAACCTGAATATTAAAATGCTATATAATCCCCAGATGAAGTCGTCATATAATTTTGTTCCGGCTATAATGGGTATGTTGCTTATGCTCATTTGTGCCATGATGACTTCCATCTCCATTGTGAAGGAGAAGGAAAAAGGAACGATGGAAGTGTTGCTCGTCTCTCCAGTAAAGCCCATCATGATTATAGTTGCAAAAGTAGTTCCTTATCTTCTTGTGGCATTCGGCATCCTTGCATCCATATTGGTTATGGCAAGATTTGTGATGGAGGTTCCAATTAATGGTTCGCTTTTATGGATTTTATTGGTGTCAACCATATACATTCTACTGGCTCTATCGTTGGGTATGTTGATTTCCAATGTTGCTAAAACACAGTTTGTCGCACTTATAATGTCGGTTATGATGTTACTTATGCCTATAGTAATGCTTTCAGGTATGTTATTCCCCATAGAAAGTATGCCTGCAGTTCTGCAATGGATTTCCACAATTATACCGACAAGATATTATATCGATGCGATGAGAAAACTGATGATTATGGGAGTCGGTGTATCAGATGTGATAGATGACATAATAATTTTGTCGGGAATGACGCTTTTTTTACTTGTTCTTTCATTAACCAAATTCAAGAAACGATTGGAATAAAACTAACAACTCTATGATTTTTAAATATCTCATTCAAAAGGAGTTCATACAAATCAAGCGTAATGCTTTTCTTCCAAAATTAATCATAGTCTTTCCTATTATGATTATGTGTGTAATGCCTTGGGTTATGAATATGGAAGTCAAAAACATTAATGTTGTTGTAGTGGATAATGACCGCACAACAGATACACAGCAGTTTGTGCATCGTATCGAATCGTCGAAGTATTTCCACTTTCAAGGACAAAAGCCAGACTATGCAAGTGCATTGAAGGAAGTGGAGACAGGTAAGGCAGATGTAGTTATTGAAATACCTCATGGTTTCACTTCCGCCAGGACAAACGGTAAGCGCTCCAAAGTGATGATTGCGGCAAATGCTACGAACGGTACAAAAGGCTCAATGGGCATGACTTATATTTCAAGAATTTATGCTGATCAGTTCATGAAGGGCTTAAAAAATTCCGAAATAGTTTCATCTTTGTTTCTATTCAACAAAGGCCTGAATTACAAAGTGTTTATGATTCCTGCATTGATGGCCATTGTCATTATGCTAATGTGTGGATTCTTGCCCACCCTTAATATCGTAGGTGAAAAGGAGACAGGTACGATTGAACAAATAAATGTAACCCCTGTTTCAAAAATGTCGTTCATAATTGCAAAACTCGTGCCATATTGGATTATAGCATTGTTTATTATCACAGTCTGTATAATTATTTCTTGGGCAGTTTATGGAATAAGCTGCAAAGGGGATTATGCTCTTGTATATCTTTTGTCGATGTTGTTGGCTTTATTTTTTAGTTCTTTCGGGCTTATCATATCCAATTATTCTGATACACTTCAGCAAGCTGTTATGGTTATGTGGTTTTTTGTTGTTATTTTGATGCTTATGAGCGGATTGTTCACACCAGTACGTTCTATGCCTTCGTGGGCTTATGCAACAACTTATGCGAATCCGATGCATTATTATATTGATGCTATTCGAACGGTATTCGTCAGAGGCGGAACATTCAACAGCATTGCATATCAAGTTTTGGGGTTAGGTGGCATTGCTTCCCTGATGGCCTGCTGGGCTGTGATAAGCTATAAAAAGAACGATTAGAAGATTAAATTAGTAGCCAGGAATTATGCAATGTAGATTATGTCAAAGGCGAAGTGTAATATGAAGTGAGGCTTATCTATTCAGGGTGAAATTGAAGCGTAGTCCGTGAGGAGAGTTTTTTGAAGCAGAGATGTTTCCTCCGTGTAGGATGACCGCATTTTTTACTATGGCGAGTCCTAGTCCAGTTCCTCCGATTTCCCGTGAGCGTCCTTTATCTATGCGGTAGAATCGTTCGAAGAGTCGATTCAGATGTTTATCTTTCACACCCTGTCCATTGTCGGAAAAGGAGAAAAACCATTGTCGGTGTTTTTCATAAGCGCTAAGTTCTATTAAGGCATTATTTCCAGCATAGTTTATGGCATTGTCGAACAGATTTCGGAAGAGGCTATAGATAAGAGAGTAGTTACCAGTGATGAAAACGCTTGAAGGCATGTAGTTATTGAAAGTCATGTTTCGCTTTTTCATGGCAAGTGCTGCGTCATTAGCAACTTCGTTGACGATTTCGTTTACATCAATCTTGTTCATTGCAATCATCTCCTGTGCGTAGTCCATACGGTTGAGAGTAGAGATGTCGGTTAGTAGCCTTGTGAGTCGTTTAGCCTGAGCATTTGTTTTCTCGATGAACCTGTTTTTCATTTCCGCATCTATATCTGGATTTTCGAGAATGGTGTCGGTATATCCCAATATGCTGGCAACCGGTGTTTTCAGTTCGTGTGCAATGTTTTGTGTGAGTTCACGTCGCATCTTATTTTCCTTTTCAGCCTGTTCTCTGCTGATTCTCTGGTCCATCTTGTGTGCATATCTATATAGTATGACAGATAATATTCCCATAACAATGATGGTAAAGATGAGAAGATGCCAGTCACTTGCTTCTTCGAAAGGTTGTAGGTAGATGCGGTCGTAGTCTTCGAAAATAATGAAAATAATGGCGTAAACGATAAAAATAACGAGTACGCTTAGAAACATTTTCTTACCTTCGGAGATTTTTTTCATAGATGATTTAGGATAATTAAGGGTGTGTTTCTTTTGCTTTCAAAATACAAAGCAGTTTCGACATTTGATTGTCAGCATGAAATCAGTTGTTATGTTTATTCGAGATAATATCCGAATCCTTGCCTTGTGCAGATAGAATTAGGGCAGTTGACCATTTTTTTTCTTAGCCTTGTGATGTTTACATCTACAGTTCTGTCAGTAACTATCACATCTTTTGGCCAAATATGCTCTATGAGCTTGTGTCTTGAGAAGACGACTCCCGGATTACTTACAAAGAGTTTGAGTATGTCGTATTCGGTTTTTGTAAGCGGCAGTTCCTTGCCTTTTACGGTAACAACCTTTTTTATGAGGTCGACCTTCATGTCTTTATAAACAATTTGGTTGTTTTGTCCCTTGTCAGTTCTTGCCAGGACAGCCTTGACTCTAGCCAGCACCTCTTTCACAGAAAATGGTTTTGAAATATAGTCGTCAGCTCCGAGTTCAAATCCGCTGAGGATATCTTCTTCAGTGTCTTTCGCAGTTATGAAAAGCACAGGTGTGTTTTCAGTATTAGGATTCTTTTTCATTTCCTCCATCATTTCAAATCCCGACATGCCGTCCATCATTACATCAAGCAAGAGTAGGTCGAAGTGAGACGGATTCATATCCAATGCCTGCTTTGCGGAATTAGCAGTCGCTACTTTATAACCAGCCAAAGTGAGGTTGAGAGACAGGATCTCACATATATCAGGTTCGTCGTCTACAACTAGTATTCTTTTTGTTTCCATAGTGCAAAGGTAGAAAGAAAATGAAAAATGAAAAATAAAAAATAAGAAATAATTTTAGTAAACGAGTATATAAGTAGACAAGTTGGTTATTGTAGTAGGTTTCTTGTTTGTGTTTTTTATGATAGTTTTGCTTCCACCACATTTACCACATAGTCGCCGAGTCGTTCACACTCGCTGATTATATCAAAGTAAGCGGTTCCGATGTAGTAGTTGTATTTCTGTTCGTTGATATCGACTACATTATTGATTTTAATTTGGTCGCGCAGTTGGTTGATTTCGTTTTCTATTCTATATGATTCTTTAATAGAAACCTCTTCTCGCGGCTCATTGAGTGCAACTATCATCTGCTTTAGTGCATTGTCGTCTAATCTCATCATCTCGTGTATTGATGCAGTCTGTGCCTTGGTAAATTCCTCATCATTTGTTTTCACACGTTGGACGATACGTGCGATGTTATAGCAAACGTCTCCAATGCTTTCAAGTTCGCTTATCTCTCTCATGAGAGCATGAATCTTAAGCATTGTTTCCTCACTTAGCTGTGCATCGCACACTTTCTCAAGGTATTTTGCGATTTCAATTTCCATGTTGTCGCTTATATCCTCGTATTTAGTGATTCGATTATATAGTTTTTCATATTTGTCGTCGTCTTTCTCATCGATGATTTCCATTGACATAGAGAACATGCGTCGCATACGTTCACCGAATACGACGACTTCTTTCTGTGCCTGTAGTACAGCTATTTCAGGAGTTTGCATCAGACCGCCTTCTATATACTTGAGACGAACAGGTCCGTCGTCGTCGTCGTCAGTTCCTTTCTTCTTGCCTTTGATAACATAGCACACGAGTTTTTCGATTTGAGGTATGAACCAGATAAGCACAGCCGTGTTTATGACGTTGAAGCAAGTATGGAATGTGGCAAGTACAACACTGAGCTTGGCAGCGTTAGCAGAAAAGACGCCTGCTTCTACCGCTTCTTTCTGCATGGTTACGTCATAGCCGACGAGTGAGCATACGAAGTTTATGAATGGATGGAATACAATGAGCATCCACGCCACTCCGAAGAGATTGAAGAACATGTGTGCAAATGCAGCACGTCTTGCCTGTGTTGATGCAGATAGAGCAGCGAGGTTTGACGTGACAGTAGTCCCTATGTTTTCACCCATGACAAGTGCTATACCCTGATAAATTGGCAGTGCCCCACTTGAACATAGAATCATAGTGATAGCCATGACAGCTGCCGACGACTGACAACACATCGTTAATACTCCACCTATAACCAGGAACACAATTGTAGTCCAGAAGCTTTCTGGGTCGAATGACTGGAAGAAATCAAGCAGTGCTGGTTGTTCTCCCAAGTTCATGTCCATACCTGTCTGTCGCAGGGTTCCGAGTCCGAGGAAGAGGAAGGAAATACCGAAAAGGAAGTCGCCAATGTTTTTCTTTCTCTTACTATAAATGAGTATGATTGCAAGAATGAAAGCCGGCCAAACCAGATTTGTTATATTAAACGCAAATCCTGCCGACATAATCCATGCAGTGAGTGTGGTTCCTATATTGGCCCCCATGATAACGCTGATTGCCTGTGCAATGGTTAGCAGGCCAGCATTAACGAAGGATACAGTCATGACTGTCGTAGCAGTTGATGACTGTACTGCAGCCGTTACGAATATACCGGTAAACATACCAGTAAATCTGTTACCAGTCATTTTTCCAAGTACGTGTCGGAGCTGCGGTCCTGCCATTTTCTGGAGGGTCTCGCTCATGAGTTTCATTCCAAAAATGAGTAAGGCCAAAGAACCTAACATCTGGAAGACGAGGGTCAACATACTCTGCGAATTATCCATACTATTTTATTTATTTAGGAATTTAGAAATAGGAATTATTGCCATTCTAATGGATTTTGCCTATAATTTATAGATTTTTTAGAAAAATTATATTTTTTTGCAAAGTTAAAAACGTGATGCGGTATAATAAAAAATTCAGTATTACAATTATGTTACAATTATTATGTTGAAATTAAAAATATGGAATTAGGAATTAGAAGTTTTAATATACGGATGGTTTTCACATAAATTTGTAATTAGAATAATATTTTTTGTATATTTGCAAATAAAAACAGGAAAAAAGAAAAAAACACTATGAAATATTTGTATTTAATAGTAGGTATGCTATCTTGTTTCATAGAGTCTGATGCACTGACTGTAAAAGACTTGAAGACGGAAAACTCAAACTGTCCTATAGGGATTGACGTTAGTAAGCCTCATTTCAGTTGGGTTTTGGAAAGTGATGAACGCGGAATTGTTCAAGTTAGCTATAATATAAAGGTGTGGGATTCGAATGGTGGCATGCTGTGGGATTCAGGTGAAGTGATTAGCAAGGAGCAGACGGGCATAGAATACGATGGAAGTAGCTTGACAAGTCTGAGTGCCTACCACTGGACTGTGAGTGTTAGTGACAACCATGGTAGCCGAGCAGAATCCAGTTCGACGTTTGAAACCGGTTTTTTATCGGCTACGGAATGGACTGGTAAGTGGATACATAACGATGCCAAATACCAGACTCTCGACCCGATGGTTATAGAGTTCAAAGAGCCTATCAATTGTCGTTATGTACGATTAAATATCAGCGAACTGGGTCTTCGTGCAAGCACTGATGAAAATTACTCATTTGTTCAATTGAGTGAGATGGAGATATACAATGGTGGAACAAATGTGGCTAGAAGTGCCAGTTTTTCTGTAGGCAAGAGTGGTGATAACTGGGATTTATCATCGTATGGTTGGTCACTCTCGTTTATAAACGATGGCAAGACTAGTGGCACGTTAGGCTGGACTACGACTCAAAACGTGAGTGTACCTGTGATCTTAACAGCCGATCTAGGCAGCGTGAAGACGATAGACAAGGTTGTGCTTTATCCTCGCCAAGACGACCATGCCTTAGGTGAGGGAAACGATATAGCAGCTAATTTCCCAGCAGCATTCACTCTTCAGACCTCAAATAACAACAGCAACTATAATATAGCCTACGCATACCATTCGAATGGCACAGCCAAGGTGCCATATTTCGGCAAGGTATTTGATGTATTGAGTGACAAAACTGTTAAACGTGCAAGGATATATGCCTCTGCGTTAGGAGTGTTTACTATGAAGCTGAACGGCAAGAGAGTGACAGATGCCGTGCTTGAGCCAGGTGAAAGTGAATATGAAAAGACCCTACTCTACTCCACTTATGACGTGACAAATCTGGTGCGCCAAGGCAGAAACGCGCTGGTGGCACAGGTTGCAGGCGGAATCTATAACATAAACTATCTCAATGGCAGATTCTCTAAGGGGGAAGTTAGGAACAATGGTAAGACAGGTCTGATGGCAGAGCTACATATAGAATACACCGACGGCACGAAAGATGTAATAGTGACAGACTATAGTTGGAAGACCACAGGCGGTCCCACACTTGGTAGCAACTGGTGGGGTGGCGAGGACTATGACGCTCGTCTTCGTATAGCAGATATCGACAGCCCCAACGTGGATATGAGTAGTTGGAGCAATGTGACAGAAATTACTCCATATTTTGAAAGTCCACATAGTGGTGTGAAAGGAAGTGGAGTGTTGAAGAGTCGAATGTATGAGCCATTGAAGGTTGTGGAAGAATGGAAAGCAGTGAGTGTGAAGACCATCACAAGCGGTGGCCACATATTAAGGATGATAGACTTCGGCAGGAATTTCGCTGGGACGTATAAGTTCAAGCTGAAGGGGAAGGCCGGCCAGGAGATAAGTCTTCGCTGCGGTGAGAACATAAATCCCGACGGCAGCGTGATGATGGAGAACTTCTATACCGGTCCGTCCGACCAGTACGAGGTATATACGTTTGCTGGCGACTCTGATGGAGAGGAATGGGGTCCTGAATTTATGTATCATGGTTTCCGTTACCTTCAGATTATCGGCCTTGACGAAGAGCCTAAGGCAGAGGACTTCACCGCTATGCGCATCCGTTCTTGCATGGACAACACAGGGAGTATTGACACAAGCAATGATTTGATTAACGATATCCACGTTATATGCCGTGATGCTATTGCTTCTCAGCTATACAACTCTATAACCGACTGTCCTCATAGAGAGAAACTCGGTTGGTTAGACGTACCTAATGAGATGTATGTGTCGCTGAACATGAATTTCGACATGCAAAACTTCTACAAGAAGGTAGTCATGGACTGTTTCGATGCTCAGCAGTCGAATGGCTGGGTGCCGTCAGTATGTCCTTTTTATATGAATGTATATGGTGATGACACCAACTGGGGCGGTGCAGCCATATTGGTTCCTTATCGCAACTGGAAATACTATGGTGACAAGAGTTTGATGACCAAGTATTATCCACGCATGAAGCGCCTTGTTCAGCATTTTCTTGAGAACACCACGGGCAACCTTATCAACAACTCCTATAGCGTTTTGAGCGACTGGGGCCAGCAGACAGCCGGTGTATCACCATTGGTTCCTACAGAATTCACAGAGACCACCACATATTATTATATACTGTGTTGCATGGCAGAGATGGCCGAAGAACTGGGTAAGACAAGCGACATAACCAAATACAAGAACCTAGCCAATAGTGTCAAGACTTCGTTCAACAATAAATTCTACAATGCCGAAACAGGTGTTTACACCAGTGTAAGCGGAGGTGGCGGTCGACAGAGTGAGCAGGCTCAGCCACTATACTATGGTCTTGTTCCCGAAGGCGATGAGGAAAAAGTGGCAGCAGTGTTAGCCGAAGCAGTGAAGAACGACGGTTATAAGATTAAGACCGGTGAGATTGCATTGAAATGCGTGTTTATGAGTCTTGCCAAATATGGCTATAACGACATAGTATGGCAGATGGCCAATCAGACCGATTGTCCGAGCTATGGTTACTGGGTTAAGGAAGGATATACCACCACCCCAGAGTATTGGACGGTGGGCAATGAGAGCCAGAACCACTGCATGATGGACCATATAGAAGAGTGGTTTTTCACTCAGCTGGGTGGTATTCAGAATACCGGCACTGCATTCGACACCTTTAGGATAGAGCCGTTCATTCCAAATGACCTTCAACATTGTGATATTAAGAGCCGTTGCAACTATGGAGATATTCGCAGTTCATGGGAACGTTCGGGCGAAGATATGAAATTCACATTTGTAGTTCCAGCAGGCACAACAGCAACAATTGTGTTGCCTATTGCAGATGGCAAATGGCTTACAGAAAGTGGCCAAGGTCTGATTTCAGGAGAGAATGGTGTGTTGAGCGTGGAGTATTCCGAAGGCAAGGCAAGTGTTGTTGTAGGCAGTGGAACCTATACATTCAGTACAGAAGTTATACCCACCGGAATAATCGAGATGAATAATGGCGACGTTGAGTTTGGCGGTAATATTGCTGTTTACGATTTGAGCGGCCGCATGGTGGATAATGACGATGTAAAGACAGAAAAGGGTGTATTTATCGTAGGAGGTAAAAAGGTTGTTAGATAATTAAATAAAATGAGGAATGAGGAATTATTATAGAAGACAAGAAGACGAGACGTTTGGAGTTGGAATGAAGGAGGATTGGTTAGGATTAGGTAGGATTATTTTCTTCTAAATGACAGGCAGATGAGGGAGAATACTCCGAGGACAGGAATAAGAGCAGTTTGCAGAGTGTGTACGATAAGCACGAATGTTTCCCCATTGACCGCAGAAACTCCATATAGAACGAGAATGGTTTTTACAGCGAAATGCCATGGCCCCATTCCGTTTGGCGTAGGGACGATGACAGCAATGCTTCCCACGACAAAAGCCACTAATGCTACGGTTAGTCCTAAGTTTTCGGTAAAATCAAAGCAAAAGAATGTGATGTAGAAATGCAAGAAATAGCTTACCCAAATACCTAATGTATAAGCCACAAACAGCCACTTGCGTCGCACAGCCTTAACCGATTTAATACCCGACAAGATATCATTGATTATCTTCTTGAAATGCACATATTTCGACATTCGTTTGACAATCCAATAAAGGAATGCAATGGTTATAAGCAGGCATATAGCCGTAACGATATACCCTGTTGCCGTGAATTGTGAGAAGAAATGTCCGAGGTTTGTTCCCGTCTTTGCGAAAAAATCAGTGAAGAGTCCCATCTGGCTTAAAATGACTATAGCCACAACAAACAGGATGAGCAGCGAGTCGATGATTCGTTCTGTAACAACGGTTCCGATAGATTTTGCGAAAGACACATTGTCGTAACGGTTAAGTACGCCACATCGTGTGACCTCTCCTATTCTCGGTATGATCAGGCTTGATGCATAAGATAGGAATACTGCATGTATGCATGTAGACTTACGTGCATGTTCACCTAATGGTTCAAGGCTCTGCTGCCATCTGAGTCCACGGAACAGTTGAGCCGTTACGCCAAATACCATGGAGAACATCATCATTCCCCAATCCATTTGTTCTGTTAGCACCCCCTTTATTCTGCTGAAATCGAATCCTCGATACATCCACCACAAGATTCCACATCCAAGTGCGAGAGAGAGCAAAACGTTAATTATATTACGAACGTTGCGCTTAGCCAATGATTTGTTAATTTTGAATTATTGAGTTTTTATGTTATCTTTGCAAACGGATTGTAAATGTGATTAGGTGCCGAATTCCTCGCACACAAACCCGCTTGTAAATTAAACAGAAACCAAATGATTGGTTTTAATGTGCAAATTTAGTGTAAAAAAAGTCTACAAAACAAATATTTTTAATGTTTTTTGCTTTTATTTAAAGAAAATGGATATTAATATTCATAAAATGAATTAGAAATATCGAAAAATATAACATAAATGATGGAAGTAAGAGCTAAGAAGGCATTGGGTCAGCATTTTCTGACGGACTTGCAGATTGCGAGCGACATAGCAGACACAGTTGATGCATGTGGCGATATTCCGATTTTGGAGGTAGGTCCAGGAATGGGTGTTCTGACCCAATTCTTGCTTAAAAAAGGGCGAGAGCTAAAGGTTGTGGAATTGGACCGTGAGTCGGTGGATTATCTTCATAAGAATATGCCGGAGCTGGGTGATAACATCATAGGTGAAGACTTTCTTAAAATGAATTTGAATGATACCTTCAGAGGTAGGCCTTTTGTTCTGACAGGCAACTATCCTTACAACATATCGAGTCAGATATTTTTCAAGATGCTCGACTACAAGGATCTGATACCTTGTTGCACGGGTATGATACAGAAGGAAGTGGCAGAGCGTCTGGCTGCCAAGCCAGGCAGCAAGACCTATGGAGTTCTATCGATATTGATTCAGGCCTGGTATGATGTGAACTATCTGTTTACAGTTCATGAACATGTGTTCGACCCACCTCCAAAGGTGAAGAGTGCTGTAGTGCGTCTGACTCGCAACGGGAAGTCGTCGCTTGGTTGTGATGAGAAGATGTTTCGACGTATAGTGAAGACGGTGTTTACGATGCGCAGGAAGATGCTTCGCAACGGCATGAAGCAAATACTGGGTTGTGGTCATCCCTTGCTTCAGGACCCAATAATGACGAAACGCCCCGAGCAGTTGTCGATAGATGATTTCGTATGGCTGACGAATGCATCAACTAACGAGAAATGAAAAAGTTTTTCTTTGATTGTTAATGAGTGTTGAGATTTTTTTATGTAAAAGATGCGATGTTAATAGAAAAATTATTAACTTTGTAGGTTAGAAAAAGCAATAACACTTAAAAGACTTATATTATGGAAATTACAAGTTTGACACCTCAGTTGGTATGGAAGAACTTCCATGCCTTGACACAGATACCTCGTCCATCGGGACACATAGAGGCAGTAGCAAAATATTTAGTAGAATTTGGCAAGGCTCATGGTGCAGAAGCATTCATTGATGAAGCGGGTAATGTTGTTATGCGCAAGAGTGCCACACCAGGATATGAGAATTTGGAGACAGCAGTCCTTCAGGCTCACATGGACATGGTACCTCAGGCCATTGAGGGCAGTGGACATAATTTTGAGACCGATCCAATCGAGACATGGATTGACGGTGATTGGGTAAGAGCTAAAGGCACTACTTTAGGTGCCGATGACGGAATGGGTGTTGCAGCTGCGATGGCTATTTTGGAAGATGAGAGTGTAGAGCATGGTCCTCTTGAGGTGTTAATTACAGCCGATGAGGAGACAGGCATGTATGGTGCCTTTGGTTTGAAAGCTGGCACGCTGACAGGAAAATACCTTCTAAACTTAGACTCAGAGACTGAAGGCGAGATAACGATTGGTTGTGCCGGCGGTCAGGATGTAGAGGTTCATGGAGAATATGAAGAGATGGATGTAAACCCAGAAGGCATGGAAGCTTGGAAGTTAAGTATCAAAGGCTTGCGTGGTGGTCATTCGGGGTTAGAGATTAACGAAGGTCGTGCCAATGCCAACAAGCTGATGGCTCGTATGCTTTCAGAGATTCTGGAAGCTGGTGCAGGCTGGATATGTTCTTGGAAGGGAGGCAACATGCGTAATGCCATCCCACGCGAGGGGGAAGCCGTATTGTTGGTTCCAAAGACCCATGCAGAGGAATTGAAGACGATTGTTTCGACTTGCAGCAAGGTGTTCAATTCGGAGTTTGAAGCGATAGAAAACAACAATATAGATATAAATCTGGCATCATGCGAAATGCCATCCAAGGCAATGCCGGAAGATGTTCAAGACGACTTGGTGAGTGCTGTATTGGCAGCTCATGATGGTGTACTCCGTTTCATTCCAACTATACCAGATATTGTTGAGACGTCGTCGAACCTTGCAATTATCAATGCCGGTGGAGGAATTATCGACATAGGCATCCTCGCTCGCAGTGCAACCGACAGCATGAAGGATTATTTATGCAAATCTCTCAAAGACTGCTTTGAGCTTGCTGACATGGATGTGAAATTCACTGGCGGATATGGTGGTTGGCAACCAAATACCAGTTCTCCTCTTGTAGCTAATATGTCGGAAGTATATGAAAAGATGTTTGGCAAGAAGCCAGTTGTTCAAGTATGCCATGCCGGTCTTGAATGTGGAATAATCGGTGTGACTTATCCAGGAATGGACATGGCATCGTTTGGCCCGACCCTCTTATCGCCTCATACTCCAGATGAACGCTGCTATATACCTTCAGTTGAGAAGTTCTACAATTTCGTGGTTGAGATGCTTAAGAACATTCCAGCTAAGAACTAATAATTATTTTAGTTTTTATTAGAAGAGGCAAGCTATTTACGATTTCATATTATTTAGATTTATGATTAGATGACAGGCGAGTTGGTAGTAATTAATAATAATTGAAAATTGGGACTGAAGAAAGATAAGAAACTGAAGATGTACTACTCCATTGGCGAAGTAGCTTCGATGTTTGGAGTGACAGAGACCTCGCTTAGGTTTTGGGAGAAGGAATTTCCTTCGATCAAACCTAAGAAGGCAGGTCGTGGCATTCGTCAGTATTCATCAACAGACATAGAAGAGATTCGCAAGGTACATCATTTAGTAAAGGACAAGGGTATGACTCTCGAGGGAGCCCGTAACCTATTGAAACGCAATAAGAACGTGACAAATATTAATGCAGATGTAATCAGCAGACTTAGACGCGTGAGGGATGAGCTTCAGGAGATCGGGAGTTTTTTTAATTAGGAATTAGGAATTGGGAATTTAGGAATTGAATCCATGCATACGTTTTTTTAATCAGAGATTTTGGTTTGGCGGTTGGATAAATGGACAAACAATAAAAATAAACATAAAACCATGAGTTCAAAATCAGCAATAGATGAGGCGATTCGCTTTTTTTTAGAGCGTGCCATAGATAAGATTTCAGGTAGTTACTCAGACGAGGAGATTACCGATTTCTACATTCATTTCGACAGCGAGACGAATGAGTTGACAATGGTGGACGACAATGATGTTCGTCTGTCGAAGGCAACCTTGGTGTCGGAGGACGAAGATGGAGATATGGATAGCATGAAGAAGCAGATTCGCGACAGTTTGCGTTCATCTCTATCCGAAATGAATAAATCAAAGATATTTGATGGCTTCAACATATTCCGTCCTTTTTCCTTTGTATACGAAGACGACGACACGATGGATGATTTGCTGATTGTGGATGATTCAAATATAATTATCGGCGAGGAACTGATGAAAGATTTGGATGAGGACCTGGACTCATTTTTTGAGAAGCTTATGAAATAAAATCTTTACTTAGACAATGACAATTGACTTGGCTTAGCACTTTTTTCCAGGTTCCTCAATCCGAAACGATTGGCAGCTATTTTGATTAGGAATTATTTAGATTCTGACTTAACTCATAATGGATTAGGACTGTGTTGGATTGAGTAATATTGTGAAGATGATAGATAATATATCTTAAATATAAAATATTGAAAAACACTATAATAAAAAGTACTTATGAAATTTCAGTTTTCGATAGAATATAGGACCCAATGGGGTGAGGAGCTCCGTATCCATATAGATAATCAGGAGTTCAAGATGTTGACTAACGACGGCAACCGCTGGACCTGCAATTTGCAGTTGAGTCCGTCGAAAAAAGACCGACTGGACTATTACTATCTGCTTTATCGCGATGGCAGTTTAGTATGGCGTGAATGGGAGACATCGCCTCATACGATATACATAAAGAGTTTATTGAAGACTTTGAAGCCAACGTTCACTCAGCGTGTGTTTGTTGTTGATGACTATTGGCGGCCGATTCCAGACAATCTGCCATTGTTTTCTTCAGCCTTCACCGACATAATGGGTTATCATCCCAGGAAGGATTTCAGCGAGCTTCATCAGTATGCCACCACTCTGCAGCTACGTGTTATCGAGCCACGTCTGAACAGAGGTCAGCGTTTGGGTATTGTAGGGAGCATCGGCCAACTTGGCAACTGGGAAAAAGCCGTATCGATGGATATGGTAGGAATTCAGGAGTGGGCTCTCAATCTCGACATTTCCAGCATCTATCATCCTATAGAATACAAATATGTGGTTATTAATTCCGAAGGTGATATTGAATTCTGGGAAGAAGGTGCTAACCGCCACATAGGTGGGATGCCCGTAGATGGGAGCGATCAAACTTGGGTTAAGACCGATTCATGTCCTCGCTTTAGTTTACCGAACCTGAAATGTGCCGGTGTGGTTATACCCGTATTCTCACTTCGCACAGAGCGTAGTTTTGGCGTGGGCGACTTCGGCGATTTGAAGGAAATGATAAGCTGGGCAAGCGAAGTAGGCATGCATGTAGTTCAAATATTGCCTATCAACGACACGATGATGACAGGCAGCTGGTTCGATTCCTATCCATATAATGCAATATCCATCTATGCATTCCATCCACTTTATGCTGACATCCGCTCTTTGCCTCCACTGAAAAATAAGCTCGACATGGAGAACTTCCTTATCCGCCAACAGGAGCTTAACCGCAATCCACAGATGGACTATGAGGCAAGCATAAAGGTAAAGATGGACTATTTCCGTTTGCTGTTTGACCAGGAATGGGACAGTGTATGTCAGAGTGATGGCTACAAATCGTTTTTCACAGCCAACCGTTCTTGGTTGATGCCATACGCTTCTTTCAGTTATCTTCGCGACCTATATGGTACTGCCGACTTCAATAATTGGCCTAAACACAGCAGATATTCGAAGTCGGAAATCAGCAAATTCTGTTCACCAAAGACTTCTCACTATTCAAAACTTGCTCTCTATTATTTCATACAATACATGCTTCATGTTCAGTTGACAGATGTTCACAATCATGCCAAGAAATGTGGTGTAATCATCAAAGGCGACATACCAATCGGCATCAGCCGCAACAGTGTGGAGGCCTGGAGCGAACCCCATCTGTTCAATATGGACAGTCAGACTGGTGCTCCACCCGATGATTTCTCTGCCGACGGTCAGAATTGGGGATTCCCTACTTACAACTGGCATGCCATGGCATCCGACGGTTATAGTTGGTGGAAACATCGTTTTCAGAAGATGTCGGAATACTTTGATGCATATCGTATTGACCACGTACTTGGCTTTTTCCGTATCTGGGAGATTCCACTGCATTCCGTTCATGGTTTGCTTGGTCATTTCTCTCCATCGTTGCCTTACAGTCAGAGTGAGATTGAGAGCTATGGACTGCATTTCAACCGCAATTTGATGACTCGTCCATATATCAATGACGATATTCTCTACAGCATCTTCGGCCACAGGGCAGAGATGGTTAAGCTTCTATATCTTGAAGCATGTGAAAATACCACTGACGGTGCTGGCTATAACGAGTTTGGCGGAGTGAACGGCTTATACAAGCTGAAATCGGCCTATGACACACAGCGCAAGATAGAGCGGGCATTCGTTGGCAAAGAGGATGAAGAGAGCCTGATTATCCGCGATGGTTTGTATCGCCTGGCCAGCAATGTATTGTTCGTTGTAGACCCTCACAATCCTCACGGATATCATCCTCGCATCTCAGCACAGAAGGACTATGCTTTCCGTTATTTGTCGGACAGCGACAAGAAAGCCTTTAACCAGCTTCACGATGACTATTATTACCGAAGGCACAATCAATACTGGTATGACGAAGCGATGAAAAAACTGCCGATGCTAACTCAGAGTACACGTATGCTCGTATGTGCTGAAGACCTTGGCATGGTTCCCGCGTGCGTGCCAGAACTGATGTCGGAGCTTCGTATACTAAGCCTTGAGATTCAGAGCATGCCAAAGGCTTTTGGTGTGGAATTCGGTGACTTAAGCAAGAATCCATACCTATCAGTTGCAACGATATCAACCCACGACATGAGTCCACTTCGCGAATGGTGGGAAGAAGACTATGAGCGTAGCCAGCGTTATTTCAATGAATCTCTTCAGATTGATGGTGTTGCTCCTAAGAAATTGCCAGGCTGGCTCTGTGAGAAGATTGTAAACCGTCATTTATACTGTCCTTCTATGTTATGCTTGCTGTCGCTTCAAGACTGGCTTTCTATAGACGAAAGTGTACGTAATCCAGACAGCAAAGGTGAGCGCATCAATATACCATCTAACCCACGTCACTACTGGCGCTGGCGCATGCACCTGACAGTAAATGATTTGAAAAACAACAAGGGATTGAGTTGTAAAATCAAAGAAATGATTGAGCATGCGGGAAGGTGATTCTTTTTAAATGAGGAATAAAAGATTAAAAAGGGAAAAAATTGGATAAAAAAGGAAACGAGAAGAATTTGAAGTTTGTCGGCATATTTATCGCTGTCGTATTATTGTTGGCTGGTATAAGGCATATATTTGACGTGGAGATCCCCTCTTATGACAATCTGAATGCAGAAAATCTTTTGCCGACAGAGTTTGATGGTCAAGATGTTTTGGACAAGGGCAATTCAGATGCCGATAAATCAGCCATATTATCAGAAGAGAAGTTTGAGCAGTCATCTGTTGAGAATGACACATGTAGGCACAGAGTTACTCTCAAGGACTTTGGTGGTAAGGAACCAGACATAACGAAATTCGACAGTGTAAACAAGAATACTGCATTATACAGGCTTAGTGGTAAGATTTGGAATTATGACGAATGTTTTGCCGACACTCAGCAACAACATTTGTTCGCGGCTCAGAAGTTTGGCATACGACCTGTAAAGACCCATTCCGATGTGATGCAACTGGCCAAACGTTACGAAGTTGTAAGCATAGAGGGTTCCCCTTTCTATGTTGTAGACAAGTTGAAATATTCGGTTCCCTACCTTATTCCATCTGCTAAAGAATTGCTGACCGAGATATCGTTCAACTTCTTAGATTCACTTCAGTCGAAAGGCTATAAGATGTATCTTCCCATCGTTTCTTCAGTTCTTCGCACTACTTCGGACGTGGAGCAACTAAAGAAGCGTAATCGTAATGCCACAGACGACTCTTGTCACAGTTATGGCACGACTTTCGACATCACCTATAGCAGGTTTATGCCTCTTACTGGCATACCTACTCCTGTAGACAGTGCCGAATGGCGTAGCAGTGAGCTAAAGCTCACTTTGGCTGAAGTGATATACGATTTGCGTGATAAGGGCAAGTGTTTTGTAAAACATGAGCGTCGCCAACCGTGTTTTCACATCACAGTGAGGTATTAGTTTTTTTTAATGAGGAATGAGGAATGAGGAATGAGAAATTGTTGCTATGCCGATGGTTTTAATATTCTACTTTAAGGAGATAAGGAGAACAACCTGACGGTTATTGATAGAAAGAAGCTTTTTTAATAAGGAATTATGGATTAGTTGACGGTGTTGATTGGTTTGCCTTTGATGAATGCTTTTACATTTTGTGCTGCTATATTGATAAGCCGTATTCTGGCTTCTTCTGTAGCCCACGCGATGTGAGGAGTGAAGAAAGCGTTTTTAGCATTTAGTAGCGAGTTTCCCTCTACAGGTGGTTCTTGAGTGATGACGTCAGCACCATAAGCAAGAATGCGCTTATTGTTGAGTGCTTCAGCCAGTTCGACGTCGTTGACAAGTGGTCCCCTACCCGTATTTATAAGTATAGCATTGTTTTTCATTTTTTCTATTCGTTGCCGATTAACAATGTGTCGTGTTGATTCTGTGAGTGGGCAATGCAGGCTGATTACATCACTTTCCTCGAATAGATTATCTATATCCACAAGTTTTATACCCTCTGGTATTTGTTCTTTATCCTTAGATGACAATGCTATGACTTTCATATTGAATGCCAGAGCAATTTTAGCCGTAGCCATCCCAGTGTTTCCAAGTCCAACAATACCCATAGTTTTTCCTGAGAGTTCGTGATAGTTGTGATTATAATATGTAAAGTCGGGTGAATTCTGCCATTTCCCTCCTCTATTTTCGTTGGCATAGTAGTCAACACGGTTAGTTATGTTGAGAATATGCGCAAACGCCATCTGTGCCACGCTATCAGTGCTATAGGCAGGTATGTTTGTAACAACAACGTTTTGCCTTGTAGCGGCTTCCACATCAACCACATTGTAACCTGTAGCGAGCACTCCAATATAAAGCAAGCGAGGTAGCTGGTTAAGAATTTCAGCATCGAGCACAACCTTATTAGTCAGCACTATTTCAGCTCCACGACAACGCTCCACAACCAAATCTCTGGATGTACGTTCGTATGCGATGAAATCACCAAGTTTCTTTAATGGTTCCCAGTCTATATCACCGGGATTAACGGTATATGCATCGAGAGCAACAATTTTCATAACAACTATTATTATTCTACTACGAATTACACGAAAATAACGATATATATAATATAACTACAAATAAGAATTATCAATCAATTATTTAGATTCGACTATTTTATACATACAAAGGTAGTGAAATTTGCGAGATAATAAATAAAAAATGATTAAATTTGCATAATAATGCTATTTGTTAGCTTCTAAATCGTTGATTTTAGATATATACATCGCACACCTTAACATAAAAACGCGATGAGTAATCAAAAAAGTAAAGATAAACAAACAAGTTTCAATCACATATTGAAATACACAGGTATATTCAGCATAGTTCAGATTCTGAATATACTGATGAATATCGTTCGCAACAAGATAGCCGCTATCTTTCTTGGTCCGAGTGGTTTAGGTGTGCTGAGTCTGTATAATACCGCTTCAAATCTATTGAACCAGACAACCAACTTCGGTATTCCGATGAGTGGTGTGAAGCATATTTCAGAGATACATGAGATCGGCGACTCTCATCGTCTTCGCGACTATGCCTGCACCGTAAGGAGCTTCAGTGTGTTGTCGGGTTTGTTCGGAGTGTTGGTAGGTTTTTCCGTAATCTTGTTTTGCTATCTTCATCCTGGTACGGGTATATTGCCACATATCAATGACTTTTGGAACAAGCTTGTGTTGTTGGCAGTTGTGTTTCTTATGTCTGTGACAGGCGGTGAGATGGCCATATTGAAGGGTACAAAACAACTGAAAAGTGTGACGAAGGTATCACTTCTGATGGCTTTTTTCACGTTGCTTGTATGCAGTCCGATCTTTTATCTGATGGGTCGCACCGGCATTGTGTGGGCATTGCTACTGAGCAATGTCAGCTATCTATGGATTCATCTTCATTATTCCACGCGTGTTTTGCCGTATAAGTTAGATTTTCGTTCACGTAGCAACCTACTTCGAGGAATTCCAATGATAAAGCTTGGCATAGGATTCATAATGGCTGGTTTGTTTGGGCAGGGCGCAGATTACGTGATAAGGATGTTGATATTGAACAGCGGTAGTGAAGCCGACGTAGGTCTTTACAACAGTGGATATGTTATAGCTGTGACGTACGCAGCAGTGATATTCACTGCTCTTGAGGCAGATTATTTTCCTCGTCTGTCGGCTTCCGGTAATGATGTAGAACGTCAGAATGTGACCGTAAACCGTCAGATAGAGGTATGCGTACTTCTGATCACTCCGTTTCTAATATTTTTTGTATTGGCGATGCCACGCTTGATTCCGTTGCTATACAGCGACAAGTTTGTGGAGTGTATTCCGATGTCTATAGGTGCGATATTGTTTATGTTTTTCCGCGCGTTTTCTCTGCCTATCGGTTATTTAGCTTTAGCTCGTGGTGATTCGTTGATGTTTATGTTTACAGAGATTATTTATGACCTCGTAGTAATGCTCTTGATTCCATATTCATATTTTAATTGGGGTTTGCTTGGCACCGGCTTGATGTTGTCGTTTTGTGGTTTGCTCGACTTTCTGATGGTTTTTTTCCTATATCGTTGGCGCTACTCTTATCATTTTTCTTGTCAAAAACTATGGATGTATATTATACAGTTCATTTTATTGTCGTCGGCAGTTTATGCCGGCCTTTATTTTACAGGCTGGCTTCGCATATCAACAAGTATTCTCCTATTCCTCATTTCCGGAACACTATCGGTATATATACTGTCAAAAGAGACAGATTTTTTCACTAAGCTAAAACAAAAATTCCATAAACGCGATGAGTAAAGTAAGTGTACTAACAGCCGTCTACAATGACGAGAAACATCTTCGAAAGTGTCTTGATTCTCTTTGTAATCAAACGCTCAAAGATATTCAGATAATATGTATAGATGATGGCTCCACCGACTCCACGCCTGAAATACTGAACGAATATTCGTCTTTGGATTCTCGCATAGTGGTGATTCGCCAGGAAGAGAATAAAGGTCAGGCCATCGCTCGCAATGCAGGGTTGGAAGTGTCTGATGGCAAGTATATAACGATGCTTGACAGCGATGACTGGTTTGGCTCCGATGCATTGGAAGAGGCATATAATGCCTTGGAGAAGAACGACGACTGCGACTGTGCATTATTCAAGCTAATGATGTGTTATCCTCAAGGCAGTGAAGAAGATTTGAAGATAGAAGAATATCCCAATCAAACCTCATCAAAGAAGTTAAAAGGTAAGGACGCCTTTTATTTGAGTTTGGATTTCAGCCTACATGGGCTTTATATGGTTCGTTCGGAGCTCCACAAGATATACCCATACGACACGAGTTGCCAATTGTATAGCGATGACAACACGAGCCGTCTTCATTACCTACATTCGCGCAATGTGGTGCTATGCGATGGCAAGTATTTCTATTTGAAACATTCTGAATCGATGACCAAGAAGCCATCACTTTTGCGATTTGATCTTATGTTTGCAAATCTGAATATGAAACGATTGATTGAAGAGGAGCGCCATGAAGGGATGTTAGGCGATTTGAAGGAAAGCGAAAAAATTCTTGATTTCTATGAAACTCACCGTTGGTTGATGGTAGTTGACAGTTATTATTTCTACTATCTGAACAAGAAGTCGTTCACAAGGAAGGAAAGAAAGGTGATAAAGGACAAATTCCGAGAAATAATAAAGACAATAGAGAGTCATCGTCTGTCGTGGCATTTAAGGATAAAGTTAGGGTATGTGCCGTTTAAGCATTGGTGGCTGTTTAAGACAGAGGAGCAGATTTATTTCAAGCTGAAAGAATGGTTAACATGAACGTTTATTTTAATAAATTAGGAATTAGAAATTAAGAATTTTGCTATTCAGACGTATTTTGGGATTTGGTGGGATTATAAATATAAAACATAAAAAAATAAAATGGTATTGAATTATATTTGGATAGGTTTGTTTGTTATTGGTGTGGTAGTTGGTTTGTTCAATCAGTTTGTTATGGGCAATTCTGACACCTTGCCAGGAATGATGGACTCAACGTTTGAGATGTCGAAGTCGGCTTTTGAGATGGCTATAGGTTTGACAGGAACGTTGACGTTTTGGATGGGTATCATGAAGATAGGCGAAGACAGCGGCATGGTAAAGCGTCTTGCAAAATTTTTGAGCCCCGTGTTATCAAAGTTGTTTCCGGAAGTTCCCAAGGATCATCCTGCTCTTGGTTCTATATTCATGAATATGAGCGCCAACATGTTAGGTTTGGACAATGCAGCCACTCCAATGGGTCTGAAGGCAATGCAAGAGCTTCAGGAGTTGAACAAAGAAAAGGAGAAGGCTACAAATGCCATGATTATGTTCTTGGTTCTTAACACGTCGGGGCTGACGATTATTCCTATCAGCATCATGGCTTATCGTCAGCAGATGGGAGCAACCGATCCAACAGACGTGTTTATTCCGCTTCTTCTGACCACAATGTGTTCTACTATAGTTGGATTGCTGACTGTGTCGATTCATCAGAAGATAAACCTGTTTAAAAAGGCGTTTTTGGTATTGTTTGCCTGTATAGCAGCCTTGGTAGCCGCTTTATTCTGGTCGATCTACGGCATGACAAATGACGAGATGCAGACGTTTTGCCGCGTATTGACAAGTATTCTTATTTTAGGTGCTATTATCTTGTTTATCTGCTATGGTTGGAAGAAGAAGCTGAATGTGTATGACTCGTTTATTTCTGGCGCAAAAGGAGGCTTCAACGTGGCGGTGAGTTTGATTCCCTATTTCCTTGCCATTTTGGTGGCAATCGGAGTGTTCAAGGCTTCAGGCGCAATGGTCTTGTTTCAGGAAGGTCTTACCTGGTGCGTTGACTCAATTGGTTTGAACAGCGACTTTGTGGCAGCTGTTCCCGTTGCAATGATGAAGCCTTTGGATGGAGGTGCAGCGCGTGGAATGATGCTTGAAGCGATGCAAACGTATGGTCCTGACTCTTTTATCGGCCATGTATCAAGTGTGCTTCAGGGAAGTACTGACACCACACTGAAGATACTGGTAATTTACTTTGGCAGTGTAGGCATCAAGAAATATCGCTATGCAGTGAGCTGTGGTTTGCTTGCCGACTTGGCAGGAATTATCGCAGCAATCTTGATAAGCTATTTCTTCTTTTATTGATATTAAGTAGACGAGTTGACAAGTAGACAAGTTGTTTGTAAATTAGTAAACGAGTTGACAAGTAGACGAGTTGACAAGTTGTTTGTAAATTAGTAAACGAGTAGACAAGTTGACGAGTTATTTTAGGATATGCACCAAATAATAAAAGGAGTCTGGAAGAATCCAGGCTCCTTTGTTTTGATATAGTTGTTTGTATTTTATCCACCGAAGTTGTCGAATCGAATCATGTCGTCTTCCACTCCAAGAGAGTGCAAGAGGTCGAGTACCGTCTTAGCCATCATAGGTGGTCCACAGAGATAGTATTCCACGTCTTCTGGTGCCTCATGCTGTTTGAGATAAGTATCTCCAAGCACATTTGCAATGAATCCCGGGCTATACTTAACTCCAAGTGAGTCGGCTTTCTTGTCAGGGAAGTCGAGTGCAAGATGGAAGTGGAAGTTAGGATATTCCTTTTCAAGTTCGAGGAAGTCTTCCATAAAGAACACCTCATCAATACCACGTGCTCCATAGAAATAGTGCATCTCGCGGTCTCGAGTATGTAGAGTTTTGAGCATGTGCATGATTTGTGCACGCAGCGGTGCCATACCGGCTCCACCACCAACCCATATCATCTCACGCTTAGAATCGAATACCGGTGCGAATTCACCATAAGGACCGCTCATGATACACTTGTCTCCAGGTTTTAGGCTGAAGATGTAGGATGAAGCGATTCCAGGAGGCACAGGCTGGAATCCCACCTGTGGTTTAGGCAGGAACGGCGGTGTTGCGATACGCACAGTTAGAGTGATGATATCTCCCTCATCAGGATAGTTAGCCATGGAGTATGCACGTATGGTAGGAGTTGTATTCTTGCATTTAAGCGAGAAGATATTGAATTTCTCCCATACCGGCACATATAGTTCTCCGATGTCGTTTTTGTCGTAGTCCTTGTCGTAGTCGATGTCGAAAGCCGGGGTTTTGCTTTGAGCGTATGCACCAGGAACGAAGTCCATGTGTTCTCCCGGCGGGAGCTGAACTTTGAATTCCTTGATGAAAGAAGCAACATTCTTGTTGCTGATAACAGTACACTCCCATTCTTTAACACCCATGACAGACTCAGGTACCTTTATAGAGAGATCGCCCTTAACTTTGCACTGGCATCCAAGTCGGAAATGCTCTTTTATTTGCTTACGAGTGAAATGTCCTTTCTCGGAGTCGAGAATTTCTCCACCTCCTTCGATTACCTGACATTTACATTGTCCGCAAGACCCTTTACCTCCACATGCAGAAGAGAGGTAGATACCATTTTCGGAAAGTGTTGATAGCAGGCTGCTACCCTGTCCTACCGATAATTGTTTGTCGCCATTGATGGTAAGTGTGACATTACCGCTTGGCGAGAGATACTTCTTTGCAACGAGCAGGATGATAACCAGAACGAGTATGACTACCAAGAATAAACCTACACTTGCTAATATAAAATTCATATCCATCGTTATATCCTTTCGTTTTTAGAGTTTAAGACCAGAGAAACACATAAATGCCATAGCCATGAGTCCGACAGTGATGAATGTGATGCCAAGACCTTGCAGAGGCTTAGGGACATCGCTATAAGACATTTTTTCGCGTATGGCAGCAAGTCCAACGATAGCAAGCGTCCATCCAATACCAGAACCCAGTGCATAAGCAACACAATCGGCAACACCACCGATATACTGAGTAGATGCAGGTTCGAGGTTGATACGTTGCTGCATGAACAGTGATGCTCCCATGATAGCACAGTTAACGGCTATAAGCGGAAGGAAAATTCCGAGTGCGGCATATAGAGATGGTGAGAACTTCTCGACTATCATTTCCACAAGCTGTACCATAGCAGCGATTACTGCAATGAACAGAATGAAGCTTAGGAAAGTGAGGTCGAGGTCGCCAAAGATTCCACCAGGTTGTAGAACCTTTGTCTGAAGAAGATAGTCAACAGGAACGGTAATGAGTAGCACAAAAGTGACAGCCACACCGAGTCCCAGCGAAGTCTTTACGGTTTTGGATACAGCAAGATAAGAGCACATACCCAAGAAGAACGCGAAGATCATGTTGTCGACGAAAATCGAACGAACAAACAAACTAAAGAAATGTTCCATAATTCTACGTTTTTTTTAATTAAGTATGTGAATAATTACTGTATTTTATCCTTATTATAGGCTCTATGTGCCCAAATGACACATCCAAGGAGTATGAGTGCCATAGCCGGCATTGTCATCATACCATTGTGTAGATAACCGCCTCCATTGTCGAGGAGCCAGGAGTCAGGAATGATTTGATATCCAAAAATAGAACCGAAGCCGAGGAATTCTCTTACAAATCCTACTATAACCAGAATCACAGCATATCCAAGTCCGTTTGCAATACCATCGAGGAACGATTCCCATGGTCCGTTCATCATGGCAAAAGCTTCGAGTCGTCCCATGAGGATACAGTTAGTGATTATAAGTCCTACATAGACAGATAATTGCACACTGACATCGTAGACATACGCTTTAAGGATATTACTAACGATAGTAACAAGAGCAGCTACGACCACTAGTTGTACGATGATACGTATTCTGTTAGGAATGGTCTTTCTTAAAAGTGATATAATCACGTTTGAGAAAGCAGTAATAACAGTGACCGACAATCCCATTACGATGGCCGGTTTGAGTTGTGCAGTAACGGCGAGTGCCGAGCAAATACCGAGTACCTGAACGAGTATAGGGTTATTCAGGTTCAGAGGGCTCTTGAATACTTCGCCATTCTCTTTAGAAAATAATTTACCCATATTCTTAGTCCTCCTTATTTTTTAGATTTTTTTAGTTGTTCGAGAATGTCGGCATACATATTTATACCTTTCTTAATCATCTCGTCTACGCCATTAGATGTAAGTGTAGCACCCGTTACAGCATTCACATAGTTATCAGGGCTGAGAGTTCCCTCTTTACCCTTCTTTACAACGCTGAGCGCCACTTCTTGAGGTTTATCGGCGGCATGTAGTTTTTTCCCTTTGAATAGGTCTTGGAACCATTTTTCGGTGATACGTGCTCCTAATCCAGCTGTTTCGCTCTCATGAGAGAAATATGTTCCGAAAACAGTTTCGCAATCGTCGTCGAGGGCAACATATCCCCAAATACCTCCCCATAGTCCAGCTCCAGTCATTGGAATGACATATTTAATTTGTCCGTCGACTTCAGCGATGTAAAGAGGTCTGTTAGTAGGAGATAGTTCCTTATTAGGCACCTTGAAGCCATCTTGGTCGGCTTGTTCCCCATTTTTGGCTGGTGCAGCAGGATTATTGCCATAGACACGGTCGTTTCTGATTAGTTCCTTATACTTTGCTTGTACATCATATTGCGAATCCTTGTCAACACCAAGAGCAGCCAGTATCTGGCTTTTCTTGTCGTTGGCCTCGTTGGCATCCTGAGTTGGTTTGAGTGAAGATGCGACGAAGGCAAGTAAGAACGCCACGATGATAACCATTACAGAGGCATAAATTATGGTATATGCGTTACCATTAGTATTCAGTTTTCCCATATCTTAATCCTCCTTTACTTTAATAGCACGTTTAGCGCGCTTGTTGATATTACGCTGTATGACACAGTAGTCGATAAGCGGTGCGAAGAGGTTCATGAGCAATATAGCCAGCATCATGCCTTCTGGATATCCAGGGTTGAGTACACGAATGATGATAGCCATGACACCAATGAGAAATCCATAAACCCATTTTCCAGCCTCTGTACGTGCAGATGTGACAGGGTCTGTAGCCATGAATACGGCACCGAAGCAGAATCCACCCACTGTGAGATGCTCATACCATGGGAAATTTAGTCCTTCCTGTCCGTTGTATTTAAGCAAGAATGCCATCAATGCGCCTCCTGCAAACACAGACAGCATCGTTTTCCAACTAGCCACACCCGTTCCGATAAGAAGTATAGCTCCTAGAGCTATAGCAATGACACTAGTTTCACCAATAGATCCAGGCATAAGCCCCGTGATAGTAGACATAAAGTCGGTCTGCACTGCATTTCCGGCTCCCAGTTCTCCAAGCGGTGTAGCCATGGTAAATGCGTCGACATTTCCACTGACACCCGTTATGCAGTCCATATAGTTCTGATTAACCCACACCTTGTCGCCTGACATTGTAGACGGATATGAGAAGAACAGGAATGCACGTGTGACGAGTGCCACATTAAAGATATTCATACCCGTTCCACCGAATATTTCCTTAGCGAAAATAACAGCAAAAGCAGTGGCAACAGCAATAATCCAGAGTGGGCAGTTGATAGGAACAATCATCGGTATGATCATACCGCTGACGAGGAATCCCTCATGGATTTCCTCTCCTTTCCATTGTGCGACAGTGAACTCAATGCCCAGTCCGACAATATAGCTGACAGCTATTTTCGGCAGTACAGCGAGGAAGCCATACCAGAATGAGGTCCAGAACTGCGGTTCAGCAACTCCGTTGGCAATATTATGCCAATACCCGACGTTGTACATACCGAAGAGGAGTGCAGGCATCAGAGCAATCACAACAAATGACATGATGCGTTTAGAATCGATGGCATCATGAATATGAGCTCCTTTCGCTTTAGCCGTTTCGTTAGGTACGAACATAAATGTTTCGAAACCATCGAAGACAGAGCGGAATGCGTGGAGCTTTCCACCTTCCTGAAACGAAGGCTTTATCTTGTCGAGAAATTTTCTTAAACCCATTGATTTAATTTAAAAATTAAAAATTAGAAATTAAAATCTTTCATTAAAATCAAATAAAAAGATAAAAATGAAAAATAATATTAAGCGTTTTCTTTGCGTAGCATGTCGAGTCCCTCGCGGACGATTCGTTGTAGTTCGAGCTTAGAACTGTCGACGAATTCAGCCACAGCGAAGTCTTCTGGTGCCACTTCATATATTCCGAGTGCTTCCATCTTGTCGATATCGCCAGCAATAATAGCCTTGATAAGTTGTTCAGGCATGATATCCATAGGGAACACTTTTTCATACTCATTGGACATAATCATGTGGCGATATCCTCCTTTGATACGTGCATCAAACTTATATTCCCGCTTTTTGCCCATTAGCCATGAGAAATATGTTCTCGATGTAGAGAACTGCTTGAATCTTGGCATAATCCATCCGAAAGCTTCATGCACGTCGTCGCCTTCAGGTATGGCAGTGACTTCTGTGGTGTGAGCTCCCAGGAAGTCGTCGGTTGTGACCTTTGTTCCTGTCAGAGGGTTTCCGTCGATGATACGCACGTGTTCCGTTGTCTCGAGATTGCCTTCGACAATTGATTTGATTTGCTGTCCGACAATCACTTTAGCGTAAGCTTGTTTTTTGAATGCCGAACCCGCGACAGCAATTGTGCGCGAGAAGTCTACCTTACCCGTATTGATCAGTCGTCCGATGAAAATCACTTCTTCTGGAGCAATAGTCCATACGATTTCCCCCTTATTTACAGGGTTTACATGGTTGATTTGCACACCCACATTTCCTGCAGGACATTTGCCGTCGAAAACAGTAACTTTAGCGTTTTCAGCTTTTAAGACCGCAACCGCAGCAGCACGTTTTGCACCGATATTAACAGTAGCAATCTTAGCCAGTGCATTAATACCAGTCTGGAAGTCTTTCTCGTTGCCTTTCAACACGAAGTCGAAGTCGGCAGCCAGAGGCATATCACTGAAAGCAGATATAAAAATAGCTTTCGGCGTGTCTTCCGGGTTAGCAGTGACTGCGTATGGTCTTTGCACAAAGAAAGCGAACATTCCCGATTCGAGGAGCAGTTTCTTGACATCTTCAGCAGAAGCTTTTGCCAAGTCGGTAAGACCGAAATCCTTGAATTGTTGTTGTTTGTCCGCCTTTACTTGAATGCTTAGTACTTTACGTCTGTCGCCTCTAGCCACAGCAGAGACAATACCGCTGACAGGAGAAGTAAACTTCACTTCGGGATGCAGTTTGTCGACAAACAAAGCATCTCCCGCCTTGACTTCTTCTCCTTCCTTGACTGTCACTTTCGGTTTCACTCCGACGAACGCATCTGGCACAAGTCCGTAGATTTCAGATGCTTGGGGTGTAACAACTTCTTTGACAGGCTTTCCGGCAAGATTGATGTCGAGGCCTTTCTTAAGTTTAATTACATTCGCCATAAAGATTTATAAATATTTATAATTTATTGGATTATATTTACTACAAAATGCAAAGTTACGAATAATAAATTAATAAATGAAAAATGAAAAATGAAAAATGAAAAATTATTTTAGTTTTAGTATGAGTTTTTGTATGAGTTTTTGTAGGTGAATTGGTTGTGAAATGTGTCTCGCAGATGGGTTGTTGATGTTAGATGATTGTTGCGGATGCTGATATTTTTGCACCTTTGAGGAAATCTGCTACGTTCATTCGTTTTTTTCCAGCTTGCTGTATTGTGTTTAGTGCAATCCATCCATTTGCTGTAGCCACTTTTATGAAAGATTTCCCATCTGTTAGTATTTGCCCTGGCTTAATATTTTTCCCCTCTTTTTCTTTGTGTGCCTCAAAAATTTTCAATTCAATTATTTTTCCATCGTTGTCGATAGTTGTCCATGCCGCAGGATAAGGGCTTAGTCCACGAATGAAATCATAGACATTCTTCAGCGGCTGATTCCAGTTTATGCGGCAAGTATCTCTGAAGATTTTTGGTGCAGGTTTGAGCTGTGTACTCTCTCCCACCAATAGGTCTTGTTCGATGGTATGTAGACTTCCATCAATGATTCTGTCAACAGTTTCTGTTACCAATTTAGCTCCGACAGTCATGAGTTTATCGTGTACGTCTCCAACATTTTCGTTATCATTGATGGGCACCTTCACTTGTTTGATTACTTCTCCCGTGTCAATATCGTGGTTAAGGAAGAATGTAGTTACCCCCGTTTCGGTTTCTCCATTGATTACAGCCCAGTTGATAGGTGCTGCTCCACGGTATTGCGGAAGAAGGGAAGCATGTAGGTTGAACGTTCCAAGATGAGGCATATTCCACACCACTTCAGGGAGCATACGGAATGCCACTACAATTTGCAGGTCAGCCTCAAGTCTGGCCAGTTCTTCAAGGAAATGTTCATCCTTAAGTTTTTCCGGTTGTAGGATTTTAATACCTTTCTGCAATGCATATTGCTTAACTGGGCTAGCCTGAAGTGTGTGTCCATGTCGTCCCATAGGTTTGTCGGGCATTGTTACAACTCCTACAACGTTGTAACCTCCTTCTACCAATGCCTTAAGCGATTCTACAGCAAATTCGGGAGTCCCCATATATACAATTCTGAGTGATTCTTTAGTCATGCTTAAAATTTATAGTTTATAGAATGATATTTTTTTGCAAATTTAGTTAAAAAAAATGGTATATTGATTTATTATTAGTAGTAAGTGTAAAAAAGAGGCAAATAGTGTAGATATAACGATTTAAAATGTATTTATTTGTTTAAAAGTTTGTGTATTTGAATAATTTTGCTGATTTTTGTATTAAAATGTGAACTAGTAAAATATAAAATATGGGAAGAGTTAATTTCTTTGCCGTTGACTTAGGTGCAACAAGCGGTAGGACAATATTGGGCAGTATAGTTGACGGAAGGCTCGAACAACGAGAGTTAACGCGTTTTCCAAACACGATTATCCAGGTATGCGGTCATTTCTACTGGGATATATTTGCGTTGTACCACGAGATAATTCGCGGTTTGAAGTTAGTGGCAAATGAGGGGATAGAGATTAAATCTATCGGAATAGACACATGGGGAGTTGACGTGGTGTTCATAGGTAAGGACGGCGGTGTTTTAAGAAATCCTTACTGCTATCGTGACCCACATACAGACCATGCCATGGATGATTATTTCAAGCTAGTTTCCAAAGAGAGAGTCTACGAGAAGACCGGCATTCAGTTTATGCAGTTCAACACTCTTTTTCAGCTTAGCACAATGCGTAAGAACGATGATTCCGCTCTTGCTTCAGCAGACAAGATACTGTTCGTTCCTGACGCTCTAATGTATATGCTGACAGGCGAATCAGTATGCGAATACACTATATTGTCGACGAGCCAGATGCTCGACCCCCGTACAAAGAAGATAGACAAGGAACTAATAGACGTGATTGGCTTGAATGAGAGTCAGTTTGGCAGATATGTGAATCCGTCGGACTTAGTGGGTTATCTCACAGATGAAGTTCAGGAGCAGACTGGTGTTGGCAGAGTGGCAGTAGTGGCTGTCGCCGGTCATGACACAGGAGCCGCAGTAGCAAGTGTTCCTGCGGAGAATGAGCATTTTGCTTACTTGAGTTGTGGCACATGGTCGCTTCTTGGCATTGAGACAAAAGACGCGATTATCAACAAGAAAAGTTTTGAGTATAATTTCACTAATGAAGGCGGAATTGAAGGCACTACAAGATTTTTGAAGAACATTTGTGGCATGTGGCTGTTGGAGCGTTGTCGCAAGGAATGGAAGCCAGACGAAGCCCCTACAGACATCAATAAACTGAACAAGGCAGCGATGGATGCTGAGCCATTCCGCTCTTTCATAAATCCTGACGACTCCCGTTTTGCTAATCCAAAGAGCATGATAGAAGCGATTCAAGGCTATTGTCGTGATACGGGTCAGCCTATACCAGAAGACTTCCGCCAAATTGCTCGTTGCATCTTTGAGAGTTTAGCTATGCGCTATCGTGAGGTACTTGGATATCTAAAAGAATTATCACCATTCAGAATTGAAAAACTTCACGTGATAGGCGGTGGCACATATAATGAGTATCTTATGCAGATGACCGCCAACAGCACAGGCTTGCCAGTTGTGACAGGTCCTGTTGAGGGCACGGCTATAGGCAACATCATGCTCCAGGCAAAGGCAGCAGGTTTGGTTGGCGATATTTTCGAGATGAGGAAGATAATAGCGAACAGCATAGAGTTAAGACATTATGAGCCAAAGGATAATAATGCATGGAACGAGGGTTATAGGGCATATTGTAAATTAGTAATGAAGAATTAGGAATTAGGAATTAGAAATTAGGAATTAGGAATTAGAAATTAGGAATTGTAAATAAAGAATTAATAACAATATAAATATTATAGATAATAATGAAATCAGAATTAGTAAACAAGGCATACGAAGTGGCCAAGGCCCGTTATGCAGAGATCGGAATAGATACAGAAGCGGTATTACAGCAGCTTCAGGATTTTCATTTGTCGCTTCACTGCTGGCAAGCAGACGACGTAAAAGGATTTGAGGTTCAGGCTGGAAGCTTGTCTGGCGGGATTCAGTCGACTGGTGATTTTCCTGGTGCCGCCCGCAACATAGATGAACTTCGTGATGACATATTGAAGGCAAAGAGTTTGATACCAGGTAGCCATCGTCTGAATCTACATGAAATTTATGGTGATTTCAAGGGCAAAGCAGTTGACAGGGATGAAGTGACTGTTGAGTATTTCCAAAGTTGGATAGACTGGGCCAAGGCTCACGACACGAAACTCGATTTTAATTCCACCTCGTTTTCCCATCCAAAATCAGGTAGTTTGACGCTATCAAATCCAGATCAGGGTATTCGCGACTTCTGGATTGAGCACACAAAACGTTGTCGTGACATAGCAAATGCGATGGGTGAGGCTCAGGAAGATCCATGCATTATGAATTTATGGGTTCACGACGGTTGCAAGGACGTGAGTGTAAACCATGCTTTGTATCGCAACCTGCTGAAAGAATCCCTGGATGAGATTTTTTCCAAGGCTGAGCCAATGATGAAGGACTGCATAGAAGGCAAAGTTTTCGGTATAGGGCTTGAGAGTTTCACTGTAGGCAGCCACGACTTCTACACAGCTTACGCTGCCCAGAACGGCAAGATGCTGACTATTGACACAGGCCATTACCATCCGACAGAATCACCAGCTGACAAGATAAGCGCTGTTCTTCCATTTATTTCAGAGTTGATGCTTCATGTAAGTCGCCCTATTCGTTGGGACAGCGACCACGTGACCATCATGGACGACCCAACACAAGAGTTATTCTTTGAGATTGTACGCGCCGGCGCATTGGATCGCGTTCACTATGGTCTTGATTTTTTCGATGGTAGCATCAACCGCATAGGAGCTTACGTTATCGGTAGCCGTTCAGCTCAGAAGTGCATGCTTCGCGCGTTGTTAGAGCCACGTGAGACAATAAGCAAACTGGAACTCGCCGGCGAAGGTTATAAGGTTCTTGCTCTGATTGAAGAGCAAAAGGCAATGCCTTGGCAAGCAGTTTATGATGAGTTCTGCTTGAGAAACGATGTGCCAGTGGGTCAGGATTTCATTGGTGCAATAGATGAATACGTTGCAAATGTGACAAGCAAGCGATAGTATGGGAAAAAGCAGCAGTTTGAAGAGCACATTGGCTGTGTCTCTTAATAATTATTTGGATGCCGGTGCGATAGTAGCCGGTGCCAGTGGTCTAACGCTATGGAAGGAATATCTGGGTCTGAGCGAGATGCATCTGGGTTGGCTAAACTTTATCAGCGCGAACTGTCTGGGTGCTGCAATAGGAGCAATAATCGGAGGTTTTCTTGCTGACAAGTTTGGAAGAAAGTTTATCTTTACCTATAATCTGCTTGTTTATATGTTAGGAGTTTTGCTGATTATGTGTTCAGTAAATTTCCCGATGTTGCTTACCGGCTTTCTTATCACAGGTATCTCAGTAGGAGTAGGTGTTCCAGCTTCTTGGACCTACATATCAGAGAGTTCAGAAATACACAATCGCGGTAGAAATATAAGCATCTCTCAAATGTCCTGGGGTGTAGGCCCGATGTGCATATTGCTCTTGGGCATGCTGTTTGCTCCAGACGGCTATCTGTTCGGATGGGTTGAGTCTGTTGCCCGATCCATCGGTGGCGATTCCATGAGTACTTCCGATGTAAACGTTTTCAGTTCTCGTTTTGTATTCTGCTCATTGTTTATAGTTGCTTTCATAGCCTGGAATCTTCAAAGGAAGCTACAAGAGAGTGCAGAATTTGAGGCGGCCAAGGCTTCAGGCGATAAGACAGGCCTAATAGACAACATAAAGGTGTTGTTCAAGAACAGGATAGCTGTAAAGACGGTTGCTTTCCTTGCCTGCATATATCTTACATGGAATCTTGTGGCCTCAGTTATGGGTTTCTTTCAGCCACATATCTACGAATCAGCAGGCGGTTTGTCTAACGAATATGCCAATATGATGAGTTGCATCAGTTGGGTAGTCGTAGTAGCCACAACGTTTGTATTGTCGTTCTTGGTAGATAAGTTTGCCCACCGCATATTCTACATGTTTGGTTTGCTATGCGCACTGACAGCATGGTTTATCATCGTAGGTATCGGTGTTGACAATCTTATGTGGTTGTGGATATTCACTATTTTATGGGGAATCAACAATGGTTGTTCAGTGCAAGTGTTTTATGCACTATGGGGCTCTGAATTGTTCCCAGCCAAATTCCGTGCTGGTGCTCAGGGTCTGATGTTCTTCATTGTCCGTGGTTTGTCGGCAGTATGGGGATTGGTGTTCACATATATATATGGTGAGGAAGGTGAAGGCTTCACATTGGCAGCTTACTGTATGATAGGCTTGCTTGCTATTTCATTGATTGTTGGCATGATAGGTGCTCCGAACACAAGGGGAAAATCGCTTGACCAGATAACTAAGGAGAGATATGGGGAGAGCGTGTGAAGAATGAGGAATGTAGTTTTTTTTCGTTAGTAGGCGATAATAGATAAAAACAAGAAGGGGAAAGATTATAAATTTTATTAAAAATCAAAAGAAAAAAACAGAAATTATGTCAATATTAGAAAATAGGAAGAATTTGGAATCCTGTGTGATGCAAGTGGCAGAAGTAGCCGGTTATTTGTGGGAAAAAGGCTGGGCCGAAAGGAACGGTGGCAACATAACAGTGAATATAACTGAGTATGTGGACGATGAGATACGCAATATGCCAGCCATCAGCGATGTACTTCAGATAGGTACTACCCTTCCCCATCTTAAAGGTTGTTATTTCTACTGCAAGGGTACAGGCAAACGTATGCGCGACCTATCTCGTAGACCTATGGATAATGGCAGTGTTATCAGGATCTTAGATGACTGTGCCTCCTACGTTATTATAGCCGATAGGGCCGTTATGCCAACAAGCGAATTGCCATCTCATCTGTCGATGCATAATTATCTGATAGGCAGTGGTTCAAAATACAAGGCAAGTCTTCATACCCACCCAATTGAACTTGTTGCAATGAGCCACAACAGAGATATGCTTAAGAAGGACGTGATGACCAAAATTCTATGGTCGATGATTCCCGAGACTTTGGCCTTCGCACCACTAGGTTTGGGCATCGTGCCATACGAGCTTCCAGGCAGTGTAAAATTGGCTGACGCCACTCTAGAACAGATTAAGGACTACGATGTGGTGATGTGGGAGAAGCATGGAGTTTGCGCTGTTGGTGTTGATTTGATGGACGCATTCGACCAAGTGGATGTTCTGAACAAGGCCGCAAACATATATATGTGTGCCAAGAACATGGGTTTCACTCCAGATGGTATGACCGATGAGGCAATGAAGGAAGTTCAGGACGTGTTTAAACTGCCAAAGAAGCGTCCATGCTGATGCAGTATTTAATTAGGAAAAATTTTTAGAAGACGAGACTATTGTATTTGAAATTATTAAACAGATTAAAATAAAAATGCAAATAGAAAAGATATGAAAGCGATATTTGCAGCTGGCTGTTTTTGGGGTGTTCAATACCAGTTTCAAAAGATGGACGGAGTATTGAACACCGTTGTTGGATATACAGGCGGTAAAGAAGAAGACCCTTGTTATAGCGATGTGAAGGCCCACAAGACGGGTCATGTAGAGGCTATAGAGGTGGAGTATGATCCGGATAAAGTAAGTTATGAGGATTTATGCAAATTGTTTTTTGAGATTCACGATCCCTCACAGACTGATGGTATCGGTCCCGACCTTGGTCCCCAATACCGTAGTGAGATATTCTACAACAATCCAGATGAGCAAGCTTGTGCAGAACATTTGATAGATGTGCTGCGCGAAAAGGGATATGAAGTGAATACCGTGCTTCGTCCTGCTTGCAAGTTCTGGCCGGCAGAGGATTATCATCAACATTATTATGACAAGACCGGCGAGGAGCCTTATTGTCATATACGAGTAAAGAAATTTTGATTATTGTTAGAAGTTGACAGATAATTGTAGATAGTTATTATAAAGTTGAGAGATTAGATATGATATTCGACTGAAGATTTTGTTTAATTTAGCGTTATTCCTATGTGCTTAGATGTCAGAGACATTAATGGTTATATCTTAATGTTTGTATTGTTGCTTTTTGTCAGTTGTACCGATGAAAGCATAAATGATGACGTGTTGACTTCGAAGAATGATGTAGAGAAGCTTCTTGATGAAGCCGATGAGGCCTATCAGAATGGGGACTATCTCGTTTCATTGGATAAGAACAACCGTTGCCTGGAATATTACAAGGAGCAAAAGGACACAGCCAACATGAGTCTCTGCTATTTTCAGTTGTCGAGCAACTATCATCGATTAGGCAATTTCAAGATGTCGATTAATATGGCAGAACAATGTCTTCACCTTGACAGCCTGCTTGATGACACAGAAAACATGAGCAGCAGCTATAATAATCTTGCAGCTATCTGCTATTCATCCAAGGATCTTGTTTCAGCTCGTAAGTTTATAAAGAAAGCCATAGCACTTGAAGAAAAGACAGAACACAAAGAAAACATGTCGATTCGCTATGGTTTAGCTTCAGAAATATATACGAAGAGTGACAGCGCAAATTTGGCTTACGACTATGCCAAGCGCGCTTACGCATTAGACACAGCCGCTCATGACACTGTTAAGATCGGCAAACGCTTGAGTCAGATGGGTGATGCTTTGGCATCGATGGGTAAGCTTAAAGATGCAGAGCGTTGCTATCTTGACGCAGAGGCCTACCTTGACGGCACAAAAGACCAAGCCTCTAAAAGTATTAACTACAAGCAGCTTGGTACACTTTATGGCAATTTGGGCTTAAAGGATAAAGCTATAATCTATCATGAAAAAAGCCTTGATTTGTCACGCCGTCACAATATGAATTATATCAGCGAATTCAATCTTTCAGCCCTATCTAAGTTATATTCAGGCAGCAACAATGATAAAGCCTTAGCATACGCACAAGAGGATATGTTGATGAAAGACAGCATATATACTCAAGAAATGCAACAAGCTACTCAGCAATTCAGTGCTCAATATGACCTTTGGGATAAAGAAAATCATATAACCAAACAGGCTAACCGCCTTCGCATTCAAAAGATAATGATCTGGACGATATTCTCTGTATTTATCCTGAGTATGTTGCTGATGGGATTATGGGTATATCTTCGCTATATGCGTAAGGAGAAGCGCAAGCTCCACATTAAGTATTCCCATGCACTGGTAACCGATTTCAATGCATCAGTACCTATTAATGAAACAGAGCCGCTCAATAAAGACATAGACACCTCTACAGAATCCGACCGTATTTTTTTGTTAAAGGTCAATGAAATTATTAGTAAGCATATAGATGAGGCATCGTTATCATCGGTAAAGATATCTGAAGAGATCTGTCTTGGCCAGCGTCAAGTCAACCGCAAAGTTAAGGCAATTACTGGAATAGACACTGGCTCATATATAAAGATGAAGCGTATAGGCAAGGCCAAACAATTGCTTCAGGATGGTGAGATGGCAATATGCGATGTTCAGTCGGCTTGCGGTTTCGATAGTCCAAGTTATTTTTCAAAGGTATTCAAAGATGTAGTTGGTGTATCCCCTAGTGAATTTAAGAAGGGTATTAAAATAAAGAAAGAATAATGTTGAATTCATCGAAAAAAATCGTTGAAATAAGGAAAAAGTCCAGATTTTTATATTAGATGTCCAGAAAATAAAAAACATATTGTAGGAATGGATGTAATTTTGCAATGTGAAAAAGCATAATCCTGTTTTTCCGACAAAAGTCTTTTTAGGAAAATCATAATTGATTTTCAATAATATAGCGCTTAAAATTTGTAAATTTGGGTGTCTCGCACTAAATTTGCAATATGTTTTACCGTAGGAAGACTAATAAATCGGGTACATACAACTAGAGGCGTTTCCAAAATAGACGGCAAGAATGTTGTAGTCCAGCGTTTTGGCACGCCACGTGATGAGACAATCCTCCGTTCTTTTGAGCGGAAAGCTCAACAGTGGATCAGTGACCAGCATGGACCAAAACTTCCGTTTTCATGGGAAAAGGATGATATTATCTCCGACTTCATCTCAAGTCTTTCAAACTCTCAGGTTCGCGTTCAAGGTCCGGAACTCGTGTATGGTTCAATTTATGACCAAATCGGTTACTACTCAATTGAAGATCCAA
>Ga0247611_10001086_pt1 | contig 50285 bp, 44 predicted proteins | sample 177DNAGHGhighgp2_FD_192422 | JGI IMG/M metagenome (GOLD analysis project Ga0247611, IMG submission 192422) | Sheep rumen microbial communities from Palmerston North, Manawatu-Wanganui, New Zealand - 1770 DNA GHGhigh gp2 | ecosystem: Host-associated > Mammals > Digestive system > Stomach > Rumen... | reverse complement strand
GGCTCGTCTCGCTCTGCAACGGGGCACTGCACGACGATACCCGCCTCGGCGCCGATGGTGAAGAGCGCGTTTATACCCCGAAGGAAAACCCGCTCATCCGGAAATATCACCGCCAATGGAGCCGCCAGCGCCTGGCCATGAATCCCGCGTAAGACAACTATTCAAGAAACCCTTATTCCGTGGAACCAGCTTCCGTCTCGTCATTGCGAACCAGTGACCGATGTCTGCATTTTTGCCGAGGCAAAAAGCGGTGTGGCAATCCGTACCCCCAGCGGCCAATTGAGATTTCTGAGACATCAAGTGCCTCCGGCAGGCGGATTGCCACGCCAGTGTGCACACTGGCTCGCAATGACAGGCTCGCTTTACAATATCAAATTGATGAAAAAAATAATAAACGGAGGAACCTTACTATGTTAATGCAGGAAGAACGCGAACTGATGGTAGAGATCGGCAAGCAGATGAGCACCTCGGGCCTCTGCCCCGGCACCAGCGGCAACCAGAGCATCTATAATCCCGAGCTCGGCCTGATGGCCATCAAGCCCTCCGGCATCGGCTACATGGAGACCACCCCCGAGGATATCGTCATCATGGACCTCGAGTCCCATGTGGTGGACGGCAAGCGCAAGCCCTCCAGCGAGTGGGACATGCACACCGAGTTTTATAAGCACAAACCCTCCTGCCGCGCCATCGTCCACACCCACTCCCGCTTCTGCACCACCTTCGCGGTGCTCAGAAAGCCCATCGAGGCCGTCCACTATGTCCTCGCGGACGCCAACTGCTATGAGATCCCCTGCGCGCCCTACCACACCTTCGGCACGCCGGAGCTTGCAAACGACGCGGTGAAATACTGCGGCGACGGCGACGCGGTCCTGCTTGCAAACCACGGCATCATCGTCTGCGGCAAGAACCTCAAGAGCGCCTTCGGCCTTGCAAAGAACCTTGAGTACATTGCGGAGCTCCAGTACCGCGCCATGTGCATCGGCAAGCCCTTCGTCCTCGGCAAGGAAGAGATGGACGAGGTGTTTGAGGGCTTCAAGTCCTACGGCCAGCCCGCCAGCGGCAAAAAGGGCTATTGATTACAAAGGAGCCTGAGAAATGAATAATTTCGATTTCTACAGCCCTACATACTTTGTCTTCGGCCGCGACCGTGAAAACGACGCAGGCAAGTACGTCAAAAAGTTCGGCGGCAGCCGCGTCATGATCGTCTACGGCGGACAGTCTGCAAAGAAGTCCGGTCTTCTGGACCGGGTGAAAGCATCGCTTGACGCCGAGGGTCTGAGCTCCGTGGAGCTCGGCGGCGTCAAGCCCAACCCCCGCAGCGGCCTTGTGTATGAGGGCATCGAGCTTGCCCGCAGGGAGAAGGTCGACTTCATGCTGGCCGTCGGCGGCGGCAGCGTCATGGACACCGCCAAGAGCATCGCCATGGGCGTGCCCTACGACGGAGACTTCTGGGACTTCTTCGCGGGCAAAACCCCGGAGACGGCCCTGCCCGTCGGCGTAGTGCTGACCATTGCGGCCTCCGGCAGCGAGGGCTCCCCCAACGCCATCATCACCAACGAGAAGACTCTGGACAAAACAGCTGCCGAGGCTGACTGCATCCGTCCGAAGTTCTCCATCATGGACCCGGTGCTGACCGAGAGCCTGCCCGCCTTCCAGACCGCCTGCGGCGTGACGGACATCATCTCCCACGCCTTTGAGCGCTATTTCACCCCCACGAAAGACGTGGAGACCACCGACCGCATGCTTGAGGGCATCGTGCTCGCGATGATGCACGAGGGCAGACGCGTCATGGAAAATCCCCACGACTACGAGGCCCGCGCCAACATCATGTGGGCCGGCATGGTCGTGCACAACGACATCATGGGCGTCGGCCGCAAGCAGGACTGGAACAGCCACCACCTCGAGCATGTGCTCTCGGCTGTATACGACTGCGCCCATGGAGCGGGCCTGTCCGTCATCATGCCCGCGTGGATGAGCTACTGCGTCGAGCACAGCGATGGGGCGCGCTTTGCCCAGATGGCGACACGCATCTTCGGCTGCCAGATGGACTTTGACGATCCCAAGCGCACCGCGCGCGAGGGCGTCGAGGCCTTCAAAAACTTCCTGCGCGAGCTGCACATGCCCCTGACCTTCGCCGAGGTGGGCGCAGATCCCGCCTCCATCGACCGTCTGGTCGAGATGAACAACGTGGGCGACGGCGTCACCGGCGGCTATGTGGGCCTGACCAGTGAAGCCATTAGAGAAATCTACGAAATTGCGGCCGGACTCCGCTGACGAAGAAAGGATATGGATATGGAAAACACTGAGAAGAAGCTTGGCTTTTCCACCCGTCAGATCCATGTAGGCAAATTCAAAAACAGTGCGGGCGCGCTGTGCGACCCGATCTACCAGACCTCCACCTTCGCATTCGATTCCGTTGAGCAGGGCGGCGCACGCTTTGCCGGCACCGAGGCAGGCTATGTTTACTCCCGCCCCGCAAACCCCACCACCAACTCCGTTGAGGCGAAGATCGCTTCCCTTGAAAACGGTGAGGCCGCTATGGCCACCGCCTCCGGCATGGGTGCCATCACCGCGACGATCTACCGCAGTGTGGTCGCGGGCGACGAGATCGTAGCCGACGAAACGCTCTACGGCTGCACCTTTGCGTTTTTGTCCAAGGAGATCGTCCAACTCGGCGTCAAGGTGACCTTTGTCGACCTCAATGAGCCGGGTGCGCTCAAAAAGGCGCTGACGGAGAAGACCAAGGTCGTCTACTTTGAGACTCCCTGCAACCCCACGCTCAAAGTCATCGACATCAAAGCCGTTGCCGACGAGGCCCACGCCTTCAATCCCAGCATCCGCGTAGTCGTAGACAACACCTTCTGCTCCCCCTATCTCCAGCGCCCGCTGGACCTGGGTGCGGACGTGGTCGTGCACAGCGCCACCAAGTACATCAACGGCCACGGCGACGTGATCGCGGGCTTTGTCGTCGGCAAGAAGGAATTTATCGACGACGTGCGCGCCATCGGCGTGGTGCACATGAACGGCGCTGTCATGAGTCCGTTCAACGCCTTCCTCATCGCCCGCGGCCTCAAGACCCTGAGCATCCGCATGGAGCGCCACTGCGCTAACGCCAGAAAGCTCGCCGCCTGGCTGGAAGCCCACCCCGCCGTCAAGAAGGTGTACTACCCCGGCCTTGAAAGCTTCGAGGGCTACGAGACTGCGAAAAAGCAGATGAGCGATTTCGGCGGCATGATCTCCATCGAGCTCAAGGCCGACAAGGCCACCACCGCCGCCACGATCAACAAGCTCAAGCTCTGCACCATCGCCGTCTCCCTCGGCGACGCGGAGACTCTGGTCGAACACGCGGCGTCCATGACCCACTCCACCTACTCGGCCGAGGAGCTGGCCGAAGCCGGCATCTCTGAGGGCCTTGTGCGCATCAGCACGGGTCTCGAGGATATTGAGGATATCATCGCCGACTTTGAGCAGGCCTTCGCGGATCTGAAATAACCCACCATCAGCATAAAAACTCCGCGGAGGCTTGACCTCCGCGGAGTAAAATTATATGATGTACTTAACCGCGAAACGTGATTTCGCAATCGTAAAGGAGGATAAGAATATGAAAGTCATTGCCACCAATCAGGCTCCGGCTGCCATCGGCCCCTACTCTCAGGGTTATGTTGTCAATGGTCTGCTGTTTACCTCCGGGCAGGTTGCCCTGCTCCCCGAAAGCGGCGCTGTCGCCGGTGAGAGCATCGAAGCGCAGGCCGAACAGTGCTGCAAGAATATCGGTGCGCTCCTGGCGGCTGCCGGGACCGGTTTTGACAAGGTCATCAAGACCACCTGCTTCCTCGCGGACATGGGCGACTTTGCCGTATTCAACGCGATCTATGAGAAATATTTTGTCAGCAAGCCCGCCCGCTCCTGCGTGGCGGTGAAGACCCTGCCGAAGAATCTCCTGTGCGAGATCGAGGCTATTGCAGTTGTGGAGGAATAATGCCATGCTGATGAGAAAGACAATGGACGGCAACGAAGCCGCCGCGTACGTATCCTATGCCTTTACGGAGGTCGCCTCCATCTACCCCATCACCCCCTCCAGCCCCATGGCCGACCATGTGGACGACTGGGCCGCCCACGGCAAGAAGAACCTTTTCGGTCAGCCGGTGCAGCTCGTCGAAATGCAGGCAGAGTCCGGCGCCTGCGGCGCCATGCACGGCGCGCTGGAGACCGGGTCACTGGCAACTACCTACACCGCCTCCCAGGGCCTGATGCTGATGATCCCGCCGATGTTCCGCATCGCGGGCTCGATGCTCCCCGGCGTGATGCACGTTGCCGCCCGCACCGTCGGCACTCACTCCATCTCCATCTTCGGTGATCATTCCGACGCCATGGCCTGCCGTCAGACCGGCTTTGCGATGCTGGCCTCCTCGAGCGTGCAGGAGTGCATGGACATCGGCGCGGTTGCCCACCTTGCCGCCATCAAGGGCTCCATCCCCTTCATGCACTTCTTTGACGGCTTCCGCACCAGCCATGAGATCCAGAAGATCGAGCTTCTGGACTACGACGATCTGGGCAAGATCCTCGACTGGGATGCGGTGCAGCGTTTCCGCGACCACGCCCTCAACTCCGAGCACCCCACCATCCGCTCCACCCTGCAAAACCCCGACACCTTCTTCCAGTCCCGCGAGGCCTGCAACACCGCCTACGATCTTCTCCCCGACATCGTACAGGAGAAGATGGACGCGATCGGCAAGCTCACGGGCCGGGACTACAGGCTCTTCAACTATTACGGCGCACCCGACGCCGAGCGCGTGATTATCGCCATGGGCTCCGTGTGTGAAACTCTGCACGAGGTGGTCGATTACCTCACTGAGCGCGGCGAGAAGGTCGGCATGATCCAGGTGCACCTCTACCGCCCCTTCTCGGCAAAGCACCTCGCCGCCGCGCTGCCCGAGACGGTCAAGACCATCTCCGTCCTCGACCGCACCAAGGAGCCGGGCGCCGCGGGCGAGCCGCTGTTTGAGGATGTGTGTACCGCCCTGCGCGACACCGCCTTCGCGGGTGTCACGATCCTCGGCGGTCGCTACGGTCTTTCCTCCAAGGACACCATCCCCGCCCACATGAAGGCTGTGTTCGACAACATGGCGGGAGAGAAGAAGAATCACTTCACCGTCGGCATCAACGACGATGTGACCCACACCTCTTTGAGCGTCGGTGAGAACATCGTCACCTCCGGCAAGTCGATCATCTCCTGCAAGTTCTGGGGCCTCGGCTCCGACGGTACGGTGGGTGCCAACAAGAACTCCATCAAGATCATCGGCGACAACACCGATCAATACGCCCAGGCGTATTTTGAATACGACTCCAAGAAATCCGGCGGCGTGACCAAGAGCCACCTGCGCTTCGGCCACGAGCCCATCCGCTCCACCTACTATGTCACGATGGCAGACTTTGTGGCCTGCCACAAGCAGAGCTACATGAAAGACTTCGACATCGTGGCAGAGATCAAGAAGGGCGGCACCTTCCTCCTCAACACCGACTGGGACATGGCGGGCCTTGAGGAGCACCTGCCGAACCGGGCAAAACGCATCATCGCCCAGAACGGTCTCAACTTCTACACCATCGACGCCACCGACATTGCCCAGCAGATCGGTCTCGGCAACCGCACGAACACCGTTTTGCAGTCGGCCTTCTTCAAGCTCTCCGGCGTGCTGCCCATCGAGGACGCCGTGCAGTACATGAAGGACGCCATTGTCAAGACCTACTCCAAGAAGGGCGAGAAGATCGTCAACATGAACTGCGCCGCCGTCGACGCGGGGCTGACTGCCTTAAAGAAAATCGACGTGCCTGCAGGCTGGGCCGATCTCAAGGACGAGGCCGAAACGGTGGATCAGACTCTCCCGACCTACATCCGCGACATTCAGATTCCCGTCAACAAGCAGGCGGGCGACAAGATCCCGGTGTCGAAGTTCATGCCCTACGCCGACGGCGTGAGCCCGGTGGAGACCTCCAAGTACGAGCGCCGCGGCATTGCAACGAACGTTCCCAAGTGGATTCCCGAAAACTGCATCGGCTGCAACATGTGCTCGCTGGTGTGTCCGCACGCCTGCATCCCTCCCTTCCTCGTTACCGAGGCTGAGAAAGCCGCCGCGCCCGAGGGCATGGTAACCAAAAAAGCCGTGGGCAAGGGCTTTGAAAACTACACCTACCGCATCCAGGTCGACCCCATCGACTGCCAGGGCTGCTCCTCCTGCGCCAATGTCTGCCCGGCCAAGGAGAAAGCCCTCGTTATGCAGCCGCTCGAGAGCCAGATGCACGAGCAGCCCAACTGGGATTACCTTGTGTCTCTCCCGGTCAAGGCAAACCCCATGGACAAGTTCAGCACCCGCGGCAGCCAGTACGAGCGCCCGCTCTACGAGTTCAACGGTTCCTGCGCCGGCTGCGGCGAGGCGCCCTACATGAAGCTCATGACCCAGCTTTTCGGCGAGCGCATGTATGTGGCGGATGCCACCGGCTGCACCTATGTGGTCGGCTCCTCCACGCCCACCTTCCCCTACGCGAAGACCGCGAAGGGCTACGGCCCAGCGCCGTCCAACTCCCTGTTTGAGAATAACGCCGAGTACGGCCTCGGCATGTGCCTGTCGGTCGACCAGATGCGCCGTCAGGCCAAGACCCACGCGGAAGCGGCCCTCGCCAAAACCGGCGATGAGGCTCTGAAAGCCGCCCTCACCGCATGGATCGAAAAGGGTGACGAGCCGAATGATACCCGCGCGGTGTCCGACGCACTCAAGGAGGCGCTGGCCGCGACGAATTGCGAGTGCGAGGATGTGGCGTGGCTCCGCAACCGCACGGACGCGCTGGTCAAGAAGAGCATGTGGATGTACGGCGGCGACGGCTGGGCCTACGACATCGGCTACGGCGGTCTCGACCACGTGCTGGCCTCCGGCATCGACGTGAACATTCTGGTCGTGGACACCGAGGTCTACTCCAACACCGGCGGCCAGGCGTCAAAGGCCACCTCCATCGGGGCTGTGGCGCAGTTTGCAAACGCCGGCAAGGCAACCGCGAAGAAGGATCTGGGCCGCATGGCGATGGTCTATGACAACGTGTATGTCGCCAAGGTCGCCATGGGCGCCAATCCCGCCCAGCTCATCACGGCCCTCAAGGAAGCCGAAGCCCACAAGGGCCCGTCCCTCATCATCGCCTACGCCCCCTGCATCAACCACGGGCTCGTCAACGGCATGGGCAAGGCCATGGCGGAGGAGAAGCTTGCGGTGGACTGCGGGTACTGGCCGCTCTTCCGCTACATCCCCGAGAATCTGGACAAGGGGCTCAACCCCTTCATTCTCGACAGCAAGGAGCCCAACGGCAAGCTCCGCGAGTTCATGATGGGCGAGGTCCGCTTCGCCTCCCTGACCCGCACCTTCCCCGAGCGCGCCGAGGTCCTCTTCAAGGAGGCCGAGGAATTCACCGCCCGGCGCTATGCCCAGTACAAGGCCATGGCCGGAAAGTAAAAAGACATATAACATTACAACAGGCGCTGCCTCTCTGCGGGGCAGCGCCTGTTCCTTTTATTCGATTTCGTTCACGTTGATCAGCATGTTGTGAGCTTTCGCATATTCCAGCAGACGGCGGTTTTCAAGGTTTACACTGCCGAAGTCCGTAGTGCAGACAACGTGTTCACAGGTTTTGAGAATTTCCAGCGCTTCATTCACCTTATCCGCGCTCACCGGCTCGTTTGCCCGGTCGATGATGACAATAGCGGCAAGGGCTCTCGCCGTGGGCAGGTCCAGATCGTTTTCCGGCAGGACACCCGCGGCAAAGGGGATGCCCAGGCGGCACAGCCTGCGGTAAAGCGGGATTCCGCTGCCGCCCCCGCCGATGACAAACACACGCGGCGCACCCTCCGTGCGCGGTGCCTCCGCCGTCCCGGCGAGGCTGTCATAGCTGCCGTTTTCGATGTCGTAGAGCTGTTCGATATAGCCGCCGGAAAAGATCTCCTCGGGGCTTCCCATGCGGTCGACGCGCCCGCCGCGGATACAGAGAAGCATGTCGGCAAAGCGCTGGGCAAGCTCCAGCTCGTGCATGCTCATAATGACCGCGAGTTCGCCGCCCTTGACCAGTACCCGAATAAGCTGCAAAAAATCCAGCTTGTGGTGAATGTCAAGAAAAGAGGTTGGTTCGTCCAGAATGAGAAGGCGCGGCTGCTGGCACAGGGCGCGGGCCAATAATAACCGCTGGCGCTGCCCGTCGCTGAGACGGGAAAAGTCCGCGTCCGCAAGCTGTGCCACGCCCACCTTCTCCATAGTTTCACGCACAATGCGCCTGTCTTCCTCCGTGAGGATGCCGAGCCTGCCGGTATAGGGGTAGCGTCCGACAGCCACCACCTCGGCGGCGGTCATCAGCTCAGGTTCCGGACGCGCGGTCAGGACGGCGGAGGAAATGCGGGCAAGCTCCCGTTCATGATACGCCTGCAGCTGCCTGCCGTCAAGGTACAAAGCGCCGCCCGTCGGTGGGAGTGTACCCATCAGGGTCTTGAGAAGCGTGGATTTGCCCGCGCCGTTGGGGCCGATGAGGCACAGGACCTGCCCCGGTTTTGCCGCGAGGGCGATATCCCGCACCACGCTTTTCTCTCCGTAGCCGATGGAGAGCTTTTCGGTGTACAGCAGTTCCCTCATCCCCTCGCCTGCCTTTCTCTGTGCAGCAGCATCCAGATCACCACAGGCGCGCCGAACACCGCCGTCACCGACCCGATGGCAAGCTCTGTGGGGGCAAAGAGGGTGCGGGCAAGCAGATCGCACCCGAGGCAGAAGCCCGCGCCGCCGAGAAAGCAGGCAGGCAGCATGACGGCCGGCTTTGCCGTTTTGAACAGCAGCTTCATAAGCTGCGGCACCGCGATGCCCACAAAGGAGATGGGCCCGGCGAAGGCCGTGACGCAGGCGGACAGCAGGCTCGACAGCCCGATGAGCGCAAGGCGGAAGCGCCGGAGGTTCACTCCCATGCTCTTCGCGTAGCCCTCGCCGAGCTGCCATGCGGTCATGGGCTTTATGAGCAGCACACAGCAGCCGAGCGACAGGAAAACGGCAAGCGACGCCGCCCACAGCGCGTCCCAGCTCACGCCCGCAAAGCTCCCCATGGACCAGTAGTGGAGATTGACGATGTTGGAGTCGTCGGCAAAGGTGACGGCAAAGTCCGTGACGGCCGAGCAGATATAGCCGATCATGACGCCGCAGACGATGAGCCGCGCCATGCCGCGCGTCCTGCCCGCCGCCAGCAGCACAAAGCCCATGACAAGCAGCGCCCCCAGAAAGGCCGCGCCGATCATGCCCCAGGAGTTCATCACCGCGCCGCGCCCGAGGCAGGCGATCATGGCGAGGGCCACCGTAAGCTTTGCACCCGAGGAGATGCCCAGCACAAAGGGCCCGGCAATGGGGTTTGCGAAGAAGGTCTGCAGCAAAAAGCCCGACACCGCGAGCGCCCCGCCGAGGACTGCCGCCGCGAGAAGTCGCGGCAGGCGGATGTTCCGGACGATGCGCGCGGCACTGCTGTCCCGCTCCCCGGAAAAAAGAGCGTGCCAAAGCTCCCCCGCCCCGATGCCGGTGCTGCCGGTGACGAGGTTTAAGGCCCCGAGCAGCAGCACCAGCACCGCGAGCAGCAGGAAGCACAGCCGTATGCGCTTTTGTCGTTTGTCGCTCATGTTATCGTATCCTGTGAAGATAGCGCAGGTCCTCCTCCGCGTCCCCGCTCACGGCAGCGCGAAGCTCCCTGATCATGTCGGCGGCCGCGGAGGAACGCTGAAACATGCTCATCTCCGTACACCAGACATTGCCCTCTTTTACGGCCTTGAAGTCCCCCAGAAGCGGGTGCTGGGAAAGAAAGCTCCGCATGCCCGTCACATCGCCCGCAACGGTGGAGTTGTATATGAGTACATCCGCGTCCCTCGCCTGGGCATAGAAGGATTCCATCTGGATGGTCTCGGTGGAAAGGGCGTTGTCGGACGGGGGGAGCTCGGTGATAGCGTTCTCGGCCCCGGCAAGCTCGATCATGCGGGTGATGTAGTCCGCCTGCCGCCGCACGACCACGCCGCCGTTTGCGGTGATGTGGAAGAAGGCGACGCTTTTATGGAGGGGCTCCAGCGCCTTGACCGTCTGATACGTCTCAAGCTGGCGGTCAAAGAAGGTCTCCGCCTCGGGAAGCTTCCCGCACAGAAGCCCGTAGAGCTTGATCCACTCCACGCGCCCCAGGGGGTGGGGTTCGTAGCTGGAGTACTCGATCAGCACCGGAAAGCCCAGCGCTTCCAGCTTCTCTTTTGTCGACGGGTTGTGGAGGATCATGGTGTTCTCCACCACAAGGTCACAGCCCTCGGTCAGCAGCGCCTCGTAATCCGGGGCACTGTATTTGCCGATATAGGCAATCTCTTCTTCCTCCACCGCCTCCCGCAGTTCGGGAATGCGCCAGGAGGGGGCGTCGGTGGAGGTATAGCGCACCGCATCCAGGGCGTCCATCTGCAAAAACAGATCGGGCACGGAAGAGCTTGCAAGATAGATGTTTTGCGCCGGGATGGAAATGCGCGGCAGCTTTTCAAGTCCTTCCGGAATGTCAGCTCCATCGGGTTGGAGCAGAAAAGACTGATCACCTGCTCGAAGCAAGGCCGCTCCGCCCACGTAAAAGTCGACGGAGAAATGTTCGGCGTATTGAAGCTCCATGCTGCCGGTCGGCTCCTCCGCCGATGCGCCGCCGCAGGCAAACACGAAGACCAGCAGAGCGGCGAGCGTGCACAGCAGCCGCCTCACGGGGCCGCCTCCAGACTGCTCGAATCAAACAGGAGCGTATAGCTGACCTCATGCGGCTCGCTCATGGCAACGGTGTCGGCAATGACGGGCATGGGCCGGTCAAAGTACAGGACCGGGATCACAAAGGCGGAATTGTCCGCATTGGGGACTGGCAGATACTTCTCTCCTTCCACCTTCATGTAGTCATAGTTTTTGCTGCTCCAACTGATGACAGCGGTACACTGTCCATTCTCCACCGTGAGCAGAGTGGGGCTCTGCACTCTGGCTTTGCCGCTGCCGCCCGCGAGAGTGACGGCGACCATGCAGCGCCCGTCAGCAAGACCGAGGCTTTCGGCGGTGGTGAAGAAGCCGTCCCGGAAGGCCGTCATAGGCAGGGAGTCGGCCCGGAAGAGCAGGCTGCGGTCATACCACAGTTCCTTGTTTTTGCTGAAGGCGGCACAGGGGGCGGCGGCGTCCAGCGCCTCCACGGGGATGGTAAAGGTCATAGCCCCGTTTTCGTCCTCCACGGGCTCGATCCAGGCGTCTTTGGAAGCAGCTTCTTCGGCAGAGCCGGGATAAACATGCAGAAAGCTCTTGCTGCCCATGGTGAGGGTAACTTCCATTTTTCCTTCCGCCACCTTCAAAAGGGCGCTTTCGATGCGGAACATGGAGGAGCTGCTTTTGAAGGCGACCGGGTACTCGCCGTCCACAAGATCAGCGGCGTAAACCGGCGTCATGCCGGGCTCTGTCACGTCCTCCACTGCTGTCATCTGGGAAGCGTCGGCCACGCCCCCCTCCGCATATGCGGAGAGGGTAAGGCCCGACAAGGTCAGCAGGCAAAGGAGGAAGGAAAGCAGGCGTTTCATTCTCACTTCACCTCAAGTCCGGCAGAGGCCATGGCCTCGCGGGTGTGCTCGACGAAGAGGCTGCACACCTCGGGCAGCTGGCCCAGGCCCTCGATCACGCACTCGACCTCGTAGCCCGCGGCCTCAAAGATGCTCTTCCAGCTGTCGTCATCGTCGCCCGCCATGTCGTTGTTGGCGTGGTCGCCCGCCACGATCATCAGGGGGCGCAGCACGACGCGCTCATACTTGCCTGCCTTAACCATTTTCAGCACGTCCTCAACAGAGGGCTCAGCCTCGACGGTGCCGATGTAGTAGTGCTCGCAGCCCGCCTCGGACAGGATAGTCTGCATCTTGGCGTAGACGCCGTTGGACTCGGCCTCGGTGCCGTGGCCCATGAAGCAGACGGCGGTCTTGCCGTCATCAAACTTCGCGGTGGCGTTCACCACAGCCTCGGCCACCGTGTCAAAGTCGGCGTCGGTGTTGAGCAGAGGCTCGGCCAGGACGATCTTGTCGAATGCGTCGGCGTACTCGGCAAGCTCGTTCTTGAGGTCGGTGTACTCAAAGCCGTGCATCAGGTGGGTCGGCTGCACGACCAGGGTCTTGACGCCGTTGTTGGCGGCGCGGTCCAGAGCCTCGCCCACGTTGTCGATTTTAATGCCGTCACGGGAGAGGACGTGGTCGATGATGATCTGGCTGGTAAAGGCGCGGCGCACACTCCAGTCGGGGAAGGCCTTTTCGAGGGCTTCCTCGATCGCGCCGATGGTGAGGCGGCGGCTGTCGTTGTAGCTGGTGCCGAAGGACACGACCAGCAGCTCCTTCTCTCCGATGTTGTCGGCGTTGCGGGGATCGTCCAGCGTCGCGTCGCCGGTGTTGTAATTTTCGTCATCTTCACCCTCCGCCATGGCAGGGGCGGCAGCGGCGCAGAGCAGCATGACCAGCATGCAGGCCGTCAGGATCAGGGACATCAGTTTCTTCATTTCGTTTCTCCTTATAATTCTTTATTTGCAACACGTATACGCGTTTTGCACAGATTCAATACCTCGTCAAAGCCGAGGCCGTTTTCCGCCGGGCGGCGAAGGACCAGAAGCTGCACGCCGGTCTCTTTTGCCGCCTGTACCTTCTCGGGAAAGCCGCCGGGGCCGCCGCCGTCCTTGCTGACGATATAGCGGACAGCGTACTGCCGGATGAGCGCAATGTTCAGCTCTGTGGAGAAGGGCCCCTGCATGGCGATGATGTTGCGGTGGGGAATGCCGAGAGCCTCGCAGGCGTTCAGTGCCTCATGGCTCGGCAGCACGCGGGGGATCAGCCGCTCGGGGTCAAGATCCGCGCAGGCCGACAGCTCTTTGGCCCCGGTGGTGAGCAATACGCGCCCTTCACGATCTTTGAGCCATGCCGCCGCTTCCGGGGCGCTGTTGAAGACAAGTGCGTCTCCCGCCTTACAGGCAGGGCGCAGAAGGCGGATATATTCCACATTTGCCGCCTCACAGGCGGTCTTCACGGATTCGCTCACATGCCGGGCGTAGGGGTGGGTGGCATCCACGCAGAGCGCTGCGTCACACAATAGTGCCTGCTTCTCCGCGGCACTCAGAGGGCCGGTGCGGATCGCAACACCCGGGACACTCCCCTGCTCCTCCTCACCGTATTCCGTGGCGACGCAGACAGTGACCGAAGCGCCTGCCTCAGACAGAAGCCCGGAAAGTTCCCGCCCCTCGGTGGTGCCGCCGAAGATCACGATCTTCATGCGCGATACCCCCGGGGCGTCACCATTCTGCCCGCGATGTTTCGCGTTTGAGACGAGCCGATGAAGACGGTGGTAAACATATCGGCCTCAGTCTCGCGCAGAGCTTTGAGGTCAAGGACACGATAGCTCTCGCCCTCTCTGCCGATCATCCGGACAAGGCCGCAGACGGCGGAGCCGTCCATTTCTTCCAGCAGGATATCGCAGGCGCGTTTGAGGTAATCCGCCCGGTGCTTTGACGCGGGATTATACAGGCAGATCGCAAAATCTCCCCGCGCCGCCATCCTGAGGCGCTTTTTGATGGCCGTCCAGTCGGTCAGGCGGTCCGATAGCGAGACGACGCAAAAATCGTGCCCCAGCGGCGCACCGAGAAGCGCCGCGCCCGAGAGTGCCGCCGTCACGCCGGGGATAACCTCGACCTTAACAGCCGGGTACTCGGGTGCAAGCTCCAGCACCGGGCTTGCCATGCCGTAGACGCCCGCGTCCCCGCTGCACACGAGGGCAACGGTCTTTCCGGCCGCCGCCTGCATAAGGCACCAGCGGCAGCGCGCAAGCTCCCCGGTCATGCCGGTGGTGTAGGTCTCCTTATCCGGGTACAGGGGCTTTAACAGCTCCACATAGAGCGTGTAGCCGCAGATGAGTTCTGCCCTGTCCAGCGCTGTCCGCGCCGCGCCCGTGAGGCTTTGCGCGTCTCCCGGCCCCATGCCGATCACATACAGTTCAGCCATCCTGCCAACTCCAATCGTAGTTTACATAATGTTCCGCCGCTGCGAAGGTCACACCGCCGCAGGCGTATTTCTTTTCGATCAGTCTGCCGCCTGTTTCCATCGCCGCCGCCCGCTCGCAGACATTGTCCACACCAGTGACGGATTCCACAAAGTTTGATGCGGTGAACACACCCTCCGCACCGCGCAGTTCCTCCGCGCTGTAAAAGCGCAGGGGCCAGCCGTGGGATTCGCAGAAGCGCAAAAGCCCCGCCTCGTCCCGCTTGAGGTCGATGCTGGCAGCGCTCTTGAAAGCCTCCGGAAGGATGCCGCGCCCGGTGCAGAAGGCCATGAAAGCCTGCTCCAGTGCATCGCTGCTCGTCCCGCGTTTACAGCCGATGCCGAGCGTCAGCACACGCGGGGCAAGCTGCAGGGCGCTGTCTTCCGTTTTTCGGTACGACACCAGCACGTCCCCCGGGGAGCCGAGACAGACATATTCGGGTATACTGCCGGTGACGGGATAGGGGCAGTCGATCACGATATCCTCGCCGCGCAGGAGTTTGGCGGATACCTGCTTGATGCGCTCGGGCTGCAAAACGGTCATGCCCTGCTTTTTTGCCCAGAGGTCGACCGCAAAGAGGCCGTTTAAGTCCGTGGCTGTGGTGATGACCGCATTGCCGCCGGTGATGGCCGCGACGCGCATGGCCAGCGCGTTTGCTCCGCCGAGGTGCCCCGACAGGAGAGGGACGACCCAGCGCCCGGCCTCGTCCACGCAGAGGACGGCGGGGTCTGTCGTCTTGCTTTGGATATAAGGCGCGACACTGCGTACGGCGATCCCCGCCGCGCCGACGAAGATCAGAGCCTCACAGCTTGCGAAAGCCGCCTGCGTCCAGTCGGCAAGGTTTTCCTCCGTGCGCACGATGCCGCCGAGTTCAGCGGCGAGATGTTCCGCCAGGGCTTTCCCGCGCGGCGTAAAGGCGGTCAGGGCGATCCCTTCTCTCATGGCTCCTGCCTCCATTCGTCCAGCAGTTCCCTTGCCGTGTCCGTCAGGCCAAGAAGTCCGGCCTCGGAAGAGAACAGCAGCGCACCGATACGCATATCCCCCGCCCGGTGGGCAAGATGCTCCCGGACGGCGCGCAGCAGGCTTTCCATCACCGTGTCCCGCAATCCAACGTGATCGAGTACTTTGAGGCAGCCGTCGGTTGTGACCTCGTCCATCAGGGCGCGGCAGGTGTCCGCGTCCGCGCCGCACAGGGCCGCGTGGCAAACGAACAGCTCCCGGCGGCAGTCGGCGATTTTGGAATGGGTGTTCATGATGCCGCCCGCGAGCTTCACAAGCTTGCCGATGTGTCCGATAAGCAGGACATTGTCGAAGCCCTCGAGCCGGGCGGCGTCGATGGCGTCCCCGATGTAGTTGGAGCACTTGGCCCGCGGGACGGCATTAAGCTCGGGGAGATTTCGCGTCAGGTAGTCCATGCCGTAATTACCGGGCAGGAGGATCAGGCGCTTATGCCCGTCTGCTGCCGCCTGGCGGATCTCCAGCGCGGTGGTCTCGACAATGGCGCGCTCGCTCATGGGCTCCACCACGCCGGAGCTGCCGAGGATGGAGATGCCGCCCACGATGCCGAGCTGGGGGTTGAAGGTCTTTTTTGCGATCTCCTCCCCCTTCGGCGCGAAGATCACGATGCGCACACCGCCGGGATAGCCGCAGGCGGCGCAGGCTTTTTCCGCCGCCTCACAGATCTGCCGACGGGGAACGGAGTTGATGGCCGCCGCGCCCACCGGCTGGTCGAGGCCCGGTTTTGTCACGCGGCCCACGCCCGCGCCGCCGTCGATGTCGATGCCGCTTTCCGTTTTCTTTGCGGAGGCGACGATCAGCATGCCGTCGGTCACATCCGGGTCGTCCCCCGCGTCCTTGCGCACGGCGCAGAGGGCCGTGTCTCCGGACATGCGGCAAAAAACCGGCTCGACCTCTACCGGCCAGCCCTTGGGCGTCATGATGCGTAAGGCATCGGGGGGCTCGCCTGTGAGCAGGAGCCGTACCGCGCCTGACGCCGCAAGGGCCGCGCATGTGCCGGTTGTATAGCCGCAGCGCAAAAGCTTTGTCCCGCTGCGGACATAGTGCTCAAAGCTCATAGCTTCTCCTCCTGTTTGGCAAGAGCGCTGAGCTCCGGGAAGCGTTTGAGCACTTCGGCGTAGTTCTCCAGCTTGTGCGGGAAATTGCAAGCCTCACAGCTTTTGACGCCCTTGTCCGTGTAAACGAAGTTCCCGCCGCATTTCTCGCCCAGCGTGTACAGGGGACAGTAGCAGAACAGGCAGTTGAAGTCTTCTTCTGCCACCCCCGAATGGCAGGGGAAAAACTCGCATTCTTTATTCTGGAAAAATTGGTAGTGTTTCATAGCAGCTCCACAGATTTGTCATTCTGAGCAAAGCGAAGAATCTTTTGTTTTGTCATGCGGCAGGATAAGATCCTTCGCTTTGCTCAGGATGACGCGCAAAATATACCGTGCTGCAAAGTACAGCAGAATACAGGCAAGCTTACTGCCAGCCCCTGGCTTTCGGGTCCAGCATATCCGTCGCGGTGTAGATGAGGGCGTTGCAGATCGCGGCGGCGATACTGCTGCCGCCCTTGCAGCCCATGGCGGCGATGGCGGGAACATCGTATCTTTCGCACGTCTCAAAAACGCGCTCCTTGGCCTCCACCACGTTCACGAAACCCACCGGCGCCGCGATCACGAGCCGGGGACGAAGCCCGGCTTCGATCCTCTCCGCAATGCGAAAGAGCGCCGTTGGGGCGTTGCCGACGGCGAGGATGGCATCCGGATGGTTTTCCGCCGCATAATCCATGGCGGCGACGGCGCGGGTGGTGCCGTTTTGCTTTGCAGTCCCGGCAATGAAGTCCTCCGCCATGAAGCAGTACGCCGCCCCGCTGAGTTTTTTGAGCCCCGGACGGCTGATACCGGCAAGGGCCATGTTGGTATCGGTCACGATCTCCGCGCCGCCCCGCAGAGCCTCCACCGCCTTCTCGACAGCGCCGGGGGTGAAGCGCAGGTTTTCGGCGTAGTCAAAGTCGGCGCTTGCGTGGATGCAGCGCATGACCACGGCGGCGTTCTCCGGTGGGAGCGTGATCCCCCGCGCTTTGAGCTCTTCCGCGATGACGGCCATGCTGCCGCGCTCAATATCGGAAGGAAGTGTTTTCATCGGCATACTCCTCCATGATCTCATACACACGCGGCATGTCCAGGCTTTCACGCACGGCGTCGGCCAGCAGGTCATACTGTCGGTTCCGGTAAGCGGCGCGCGGCTCGACCGGTGTGTCGGACACCGTAATTCCCTTTCGGGCGGCAAGGTACTGCGCCAGGCGATCCACCAGCTCCCCGCTGTCGAACAAGCCGTGCAAATAGGTTCCGAACACATGGCCGCAGACCGCGCCGTCCGTTGTCCCGTCCTCAAAGCGGCAGAAGGGGGCGGTGTCCGTCTCCGTTTTTCCCATATGGATCTCATATCCGGTGAGCTTTGCGCCCGCAAAAGGCGCGGCCACGCAGACAGCATTTTTTCGCGCGCGGGTTTTCTCCCCGGTAAACGCCGTGTCCACCGGCAGGAGCCCCAAGCCGGGCAGGGTGCCCTGCCGCTCAACGCCCATGGGATCACGCAGCGTATGCCCCAGCATCTGATAGCCGCCGCAGACGCCGAGGATCGGTATTCCCGCTTCCGCCGCTGCTTTGATCGCCTCGGCGAGACCGCTGTCACGCAGCCAGAGCAGATCTTCCATGGTGTTCTTCGTCCCCGGCAGGAGGATCATGTCCGGGGTTTCGAGTTTGTCCGTCCGGTTTACATAACGTGCCCCAATGTCCGGGTGCTCATCCAATGGGGCAAAGTCCGTGAAGTTGGAGATATGCGGCAGGCGGATCACCGCCACATCCAGCGCGCGGCCACATATGGTCTGCTCCAGACAGAGGGCAAGGCTGTCCTCATCGTCAACGTCCGCACGCACCCAGGGCACCACGCCCAGCACGGGGACGCGCGTCAGCTCCTCCAGCTGCCGCAGGCCGGGGCGCAGCAGCTCCACATCGCCGCGAAATTTGTTGATGATCGTGCCCTTCACGCGCCGCCGCTCTTCCTCCCTGAGCAGAGCAACGGTGCCGTAGAGCTGGGCGAATACGCCGCCGCGGTCGATGTCTCCCGCCAGCAGTACCGGGGCGTTGACTATTTCAGCAAGGCCCATGTTCACGATGTCATCCGCCCGGAGGTTGATCTCCGCGGGGGAGCCTGCCCCTTCGATGACGATGATGTCATTTTCGGCGGCAAGGCCGTTGTAGGCCGCCAGAATGTCCGGGATGAGGCCGCGCTTCATTTTGAAATACTCCGCCGCCGCGTAATGCCCGCGCACTTCCCCGTTTACGATGAGCTGGCTGCCCGTGTCGCTGGAGGGCTTTAATAGGATCGGGTTCATGCGCACGTCACACTCGAGACCCGCCGCCTCCGCCTGCACCGCCTGGGCGCGGCCCAGCTCCAGCCCGTCGGGCGTAACAAAGCTGTTGAGGGCCATGTTCTGGCTCTTGAAGGGGGCGACGCGGTGGCCGTCCTGCGTGAAAATGCGGCAAAGGGCGGTCACGAGCAGACTCTTGCCCGCGCCGGACATGGTGCCCTGGATCATGATGCGTTTAGCCATGCAGCACCTCCCTGATCGTTTCCAGCAAAACGGTATTCTCCGCCTCCGTGCGGATCGCCGTGCGATACCAGCCCTTTTCGAGCCCCGCGAAATTGGCGCAGTCCCGGATCAGGATACCGCGCTCCCGGAGCTTTTCGGCAAGCCCATAGTCTGTGCAGCGAAAGAGCAGGAAGTTTGCCTTCCCCGGAACGACACGCATGCCGAGCGCTTCCAGGGCAGTCTTCATCTTTCGCCGCTCAGCAGATATGAGGGTCCGAAGTTGATTTACATAATCCTCTTCACATAATGCTTCTATGCCTGCCTCTTCCGCGATAACAGACACCGCCCAGGGCTGGCCGCAGGCCTGAAGCTTTTCGGCAAGCCCGACACTGCCGCAGAGAACATAGCCCAGACGCAGCCCCGCCATAGCGCAGGTTTTGGTGAAGGCTTTGATCACAACCAGCTCCGGGTATTCCGCAAGCGCAGGGACCAGACTGTAGTCGGCCGCGTTCTCGCAGAAATCCAGAAAGCACTCGTCCACGGCAAGGATCGTACCCCGCTCCCGGCATAAATCGAGAAGCGGCAGCAGCATCTCCCGCCCGCTCAAAAGGCCGGTGGGGTTATTGGGGTTGCAGAGGAACAGAAGCTCACAGTCCTGCGGGATCTGCGTCAGCTGTTCTTGGGTCAGGCAAAAGTCTGCCGACAGCGGGATCTCGGTGACATGACACCCCGTCTCCCGCAGGGCGCGGGCATATTCCGCAAAGCCGGGCACGAACACCGCCGCACTCTTTGGCCTGAGCGTATGGCAGAGGCGATAGATCAGATCCGACGCCCCACTGCCGCACACGATGTTTGAAGCCGGGACACTGTGATAGTCCGCGAGCGCCGCGCACAGCCTCCGGTTCAGGGGATCTGGGTAGCGATCAGCCATTTCCACCGCCCGCAATGCCGCCGCGCGTACTCTCTCCGGCAGGCCGAGGGGGCTGATATTGGCCGAGAAGTCCAGCGGCGTTTTTCCGTATTCTGTTTCAAAACCGGCCCAGTCGCCGCCATGGATCAACTTCATCGTAATCAAATTCCTGTCATTGCGAACATTCTGACGCGCGGGAAGCGCGCGACATTCCTTACCTTGTGTGCGCACACTGGTGCGGCAATCCGTTCTCATAGAATACAACCAAGAAAGCGTACCATTCCCAACACCGCAAGTCCCAGCAGCGCCCCGGTGTATTCGAGGCGGCAGGCACGGCTGATATCCCCGGGGACGATCTCGCGCCGCCGGTCCCCGATCCAGGGCTTGTCATGCTTTACGCCGAAGTAAGAAGCCGGACCGCAGAGCCGCAGGCCCAGAGCTCCCGCCATGGCCGCCTCGCATTGGGCCGAGTTGGGGCTTGCGTGCTTTCTGCGGTCGCGCCGCCAGATGCGCCATGCCGAAGCCGCGTCCTCTCCCGTGAGCCTGGCCGCCGCGATCAGCAGCAGGGCGGCGAGACGGGACGGGAGATAATTTGCCGCGTCGTCCAGCTTTGCGGGCAGACGCCCGAAGTGAAGGTAACGGGCGTTTTTATAGCCCACCATGCTGTCCATGGTGTTGATCGCTTTATACACCAGGGCAAGAGGCGCGCCGCCGAGGAGCATGTACGCAAGCGGCGCGATCACGCCGTCTGAGAAGTTTTCCGCTACAGTCTCCACCGCCGCGCGGGCTACTCCCTTTTCATCGAGGGCTTCCGTGTCACGCCCGACGATGCGGGACACCGCCTTTCGCGCAGCCTCCAGCCCCTCCGTTTCCAGCGCCTTCTGCACACGCATGGCCTCGACCTTCAGGTCCCTGACCGCCAGCGCCTGCCAGCACCAGATCACTTCCAAAGCAAAGGACAGCGGCGGGTAAAGGCCGTTCAGAAGCTTTACGATTAGTTTACATAATATAAACGTTCCGGCACTCATCAGCAGAGCCATCAGGGCGCCTGCCGCTTCCTCGCCCCGGTCCGTTTTCGGAAACAGCGCCCGCAGCAGCTTTTCCAGCGCCGTGATTGCCCGGCCCATGAGTACCACCGGGTGAACGGGCGTAAGCCATGCCGGGTCGCCCAGCAGCAGATCCAGCGCAAAGCCGCACAGGGCGGCATATAGAATCCTCATACCAAAAACCTGAGTTCCCGCTCCACACGCATCTCGTCATACTGTCTGTCATAAGAAAGCAGAAACCCGCAGCCGCAGGGCGTCTGCCAGCGGTAGTATTCCCGCTCGGGCCTCCCCCAGCGCTCCAGCACCGCCATCTGCGTGCCGCCGTGGGCGACGATCACGAGGTCCTCCCCCGTTTGCAGCAGGGCTTCCATCGTTTTGCAGACACGCGCGGAAAATTCCACGCGGTCCTCTCCCCCCGGGCAGCGGCTCAGGCAGCCGCCGTCCACCCAGGCGTGATAGGCGGCATTCTGTTCCATCTCCCACCAGCCGCGCCCCTCAAAGACGCCGAAGTCCATCTCCCGCAGGTCCGGGACAACGATCTGCTCCGCCTCCGGAAAGAGGATCGCCGCCGTCTCCCGTGCCCTCAGCATCGGGGAAACATATACGCGCGGAGGTGTAAAACCCGCCCGTTTCAGTTCCGCATGGCCGCATTCGGACAAGCCCTCATCCAGCGCGCCCTGATAGCGCTTTTCTTCGCCGAGGCGCGTAAGGCCATGGCGAATGAGCCAGATTCTCATGGAAGCTTCCCCTTCAAAATTTGTCCGAGACCGCAGCAGACGCGGATCACCGTGTCCGCCCGCCCGGCGAGCAGGCAGGCGAGACGGCCCGCCGCTTCCCGCTTTTCGCGTTCGGCTCCGTCGATGGGGACAAGACCGCCGCCGAGCTCGGTGGCGATGACGATGTCCTTTTCCGCGAGGCGGTCGGCGAGGACCGGAAGCTCAGCCCCGGGCGCCAGCTCCTGCACGTCCCAGACGGCGCGGGCCGAAAACGCTGCCTCGCTCAATCCCAGGGCGTTTCGGATGTATTCGCGTTTCCCCGCGTACAGCGGTCCGGTCACAAAGATCATAGCACAGCCTCCACATAATACCGAAGCACCAGCGCCGCCAGCATCCAGAGCTCCGCCGTCTGCAAAAACCACCCGGCGAGATCGCCCGACAGACCGCCGAAAGCCTTTGCGCACATACGGCGGTAGTACCAAAACACCGTGAGCGCGGCAAGGACGGTCTCCCCCGCGTGCAGCATAAGCAGCATCAATGAGAGCGCGGCGGTCATGATCGTCAGCACCGTCCGCACACGCTTTTTGTCCGAAGCCTCGGCAAAGGAGCGGGCAAGGCCGCTGCCGGGGCGGATGGGAAAGGTCGTCAGTGCAAGACCAGAGAGTGCCCGCGACAGACAGAACATGCCGAGCAAAACGGGCAGACGCAGGACAGGCAAAGATGTCCAAAGGGCGAAATCCGCGAGGAAATACGCGCAGAGCAGTATCGCCGCGAATGCGCCGAGGTGGGGATCTTTTAATATTTTTTGCCGATTTTCGATGCTTTGGTGGGACGCAAGTGCATCGCATGTGTCACAATAGCCGTCCAGGTGGATGCCGCCTGTAATGAGTACCGGCAGCAGGCAGAGGCCCGCGCCGCGTAAGATTTCCGGCAGGGACAGAAACAGACACAGCTTTCCCCAGCCGAACATGCCGAGCGCGATCACCACGCCGATCAGTGGAAAGGCGCAGAGGCTATAGCGCATATTGCGTTCATTCCACCCAAATTGCGGCATCGGGATCGCCGAGAACATGGAGAAGGCCACGGCGATGGTTTCCAGTACGATCACGGCAGTTCCCCCTTCAGCACATTCGGCAGACCGCACACGATCTCGACAGCGAGGTCTGCGCGGGCGGCAAGCCATCGGTTCAGATCGGCAAGCGCGCGCATATAGCGCAGGCTCTCCGCGTCATAGTCCGCGCCGCCTGAGAAGACCTCGTTGGTCACGACAGTGAGGTTCCGGCAGGATGCGATCAGGTGTTCAAGCCCTCGGCAAGCGGCATCCATACCACCGCCCTCCGCTTCGTAAATCTCATTTGCCAGCAGATTAGACAAGTCCTCCAGCAGGACGTTTGCATCCGCCGGGATGTCGGCACCCGCGAGGGCAAGGCCGCGCTCAAGGGTTTCAAAGCCCAGGTGCGCGCGCTGGGCGCGGTGCCTGCTCACGCGTGCGCGGGATTCCCCGTCGCGTGGGAGCATGGTGGCAAGATAGATTTTTCGGCCCGGCAGCATACAGACATGCTTCTCGGCAAAGGCACTTTTGCCGCTGCCCGCACCGCCGATCACAATGGTTAACATAATTATGTCACTCCTGCGGTGTGTAGGCCTCGATGCCGAGACGGCCGAAGCTCTGACCGCTGCGGTAGAGCGCGAGGGCCATATCCAGCAGCGGCAGCAGCATGACTGCGCCGCCGCCCTCGCCGAGGCGCATTTCGGCGCTGAGAGGTGCAGCAAGGTCAAACACATCCAGCACCGCCGCCCCGCGCCGCTCCCCCGAATTATGACTTGGAAAAAGGGCTTTTTCCGCAGCGGGACACAAGAGCGTGGCGCAGAGTGCGGCAGCGGCGCTGATAAAGCCGTCGATCACGGCGGGAGTATTGCAGGCAGCCGCGCCCAGATACGCCCCGCACATGGCGGCGAGGTCCAGTCCGCCGACCTTGGTGAGTACATCCACGGCATCCGTCGGATCGGGTTTGTTGAGGGCCAGGGCACGCCGGATGACCTCGCGCTTGCGCGCAAGGCCCGACGTGGAAAGGCCCGCGCCGCGCCCGACGACTTCCGCGGGATCGAGGCCCAGCAGCGAGCAGATCACAGCCGAGGAGCTGGTGGTGTTGCCGATGCCCATTTCCCCGATGAGCAGGATATCCGCGCCGTCGGCGGCGTTTTCCCGCGCAAGCTTTGCGCCGCTGAGCATGGCGGCAAGGCACTCGTCGCGCGTCATGGCGGGGCCGAGGCTCAAGTCGTCGGTGCCGTTTCGGACACGGCGGTCGAGAACATCTTTATGTCCCGGGAAATCCAGTATGCCCACATCCGCCGGGATCACGCGGCAGTTTGCGTATCGAGCCATGGGGTTCACGCTGCTGCGGTTTTCCGCAAGGGCGACGGCGACCTTTGCGGTCACATCACTTTCGCACTGGGTGACCCCCTGGCGCACCACGCCGTTATCCGCGCAGAAGACCAGCAGACGGCGGTCGTCCATGCGCACGTCGATGTCCCCCTTCAAGGCGGCAAGCTTTGCGATCATGTCCTCAAAAACGCCGAGGCTCCCCAGGGGCTTTGCCAGACTGTCCCACTGCCGCCGGGCTGCCCGCCGCGCCGCCTCGTCAGCCAGGGTGATCTGTTTGATTATGTCATAGATGCTTTCCATTGTTCACATGCCTTTACAAAACGTTGCGCGAGCGGGACAGCCCCTCCGAAGTGCAGGTGCGGGAAGGCAGCATACAGGCTTGCAGACACAAAGCCGCAGGCCCAGCTTCTGCCGTCAGGCTTCTCCGATCGCAGGTCTGCGCCGTTTTCCGTACAGTCCCAATAGTGAAACTCGTGGGCGGGGATACGCTCCCCTGTGTGAAAGAGCAGACTGTCCGCCGGTGCGGTGAGCGTCTGGTAGCCGAAGCGCTGCAGGTGTCCGGTTTTGAAGCCGCGCCCTGGCAGTACGCCGCACATGGGATGGGCACGGCCTTCCGCGTCCTCGAGGCTCTGCCCGAGATAGAGGAAACCGCCGCACTCGGCCACTGTGGGAAGGCCGCTTTTGACCGCCGCCGCAATGCTATGCCGCATGGCGGTGTTTTCCGACAGCCGCTCGGCATATAGCTCGGGATAGCCGCCCGGAAGATAGAGTCCATCCGCTTTTGGAAGTTCCGAATCGTGCAGCGGGCTGAAAAAGGTAAGCTCTGCACCGGCGTCCCGAAGCGCGTCCAGATTGTCGGCATAGAGGAAGCAGAACGCCTCGTCCCGCGCCACGGCAATGCGGCAGCAGAACCCCCTTCCACCGCTGAAGCGGTCCCCCTCCCCAAAACGCCGCAAGCGGCTGGTGGAGGCAAGTATAAGCAAGCGGTCAAGGTCGATACAGTTTTCCGCTGCCTGACCCAGCTTATTAAGCCTTGCGGTGAGATCGGCGATCTCCCCCGCCGTCATAAGCCCCAGGTGGCGGCTTTCAAAGCGGGCTTCCTCCATGGGCGGCAGGAAGCCCAGGACCGGCAGGCCCGTCTCCCGCTCCAGAACCGGTGCGAGAGACGAGGCGCGGCGCTCGGATGTGTTGGCAAGGACCAGCGCCGCGATGCCGCTCTGTTCGCGGAAGTCCACGAGCCCTTTAATCTGCGCCGCCAGTGTCAGGCCGCTGCCCTTGGAGTTTACGACAAGCACAACCGGCGTTCCTGTCAGGCGCGCAAGGTCCCAGGCGCTGGCCTCCGTGGTATTGTTCAGTCCATCGTAAAAACCCATGGCCCCTTCGATCACGGCAATGTCCGCGTCCATGCGGGAGAGAGTCTTCCCGACGCCCTCCACGCCCTGCAGGAAAAGGTCGAGATTGCGGCTGGGGACGCCCAGGATGTGCTCATGGAACATGGGGTCGATATAATCCGGGCCGCATTTGAAGGCCTGCATACGTTCTCCGCGCTGTTTGAGCGCTGAGAGGAGGGCGCAGGTCGTGACGGTCTTGCCCGCGCCGCTGTGCATGGCGGCGATCATGATGGTTTTCATTTCGCGCACCCCGTGATGAGCCACACCGGGTTTTGCGCCAGCATCAGCGTGAGGCCGCCCGCTGGTTTCGAGCGGCTGACCGATATCTGGGTCACTTCCGTTTCATAGCCCAGCGCTTGCAGAACGGTAGATGAATTATGTAAACTTTCTATCGTGATCGCCGATACACAGATCCGGGCGGCGGGATTTGCCATGTGGACAGTCTCCAGAATAGCCCGCAGATTTCCGCCGCTGCCGCCGACGAAAACGGCATCCGGCTTTGGAAGTGCCGAAAGTGCGGCGGGGGCCTCACCCTGTACAAGGCGAAGGTTCCACGCGCCGAATTTGATTCTGTTTTTTCCCGCGACGGCGAGGGCAGCATCCTCCCGTTCGACGCTGTATACCGCCCGGCACCAAAGCGCAAGCTCAATGGCGACGCTGCCGGTGCCCGTGCCGATATCCCAGCACACATCCTCCGGCGAGAGGGCGAGCTTCGCTAGGATCGCCGCCCGGACCTCCTGCTTGGTCATGGGCACCTTTTCCGCACGGAGAAAATCCGCGTCCGGGATGCCGGGCACGCGGCGCGCGGGACGCGGGGCAGGTTCGACCAGCAGGACGGAAAGCGGCGAAAAGTCACCCTCGGCAAGCTCCGCCGCCGTGCCCTCGCTGATACGCTCCCGTTCTGTGCCGAGATCGTCCCCGGCGTAAGCTTTCAGGAAACCGAGTCCCGCTTCGGTCAGCTCACGGCAGATTACGGCGGGTCCGGTTTTGCCCCCGGTGAGGAAAAAAACGGGTTTCCCCTGACAGACGGCGGCCACCGCGTCGCAGTCCACCCCATGGGCCGAGCAGAGTCGCCAGTCCTGCCAGGGCTTTTGCAGGCGGGCGGCGAAATGCTGTACACTGGAAACGCCGGGGAGCACGCGCATATCACACTCTGCAAGCTCCGGCAGCAGCAGGCGCGCACCGGAATAAAAGCCGCTGTCGCCGCTGTAGAGGACGCAGATCTTTTCCGCATCTGTGTTTTTGAGCGCGTCTGTGATGGCGGACACGGTGACGGCTTCGATCTGCGCCTTTTCGCCCCCGTACTCCTTCAGGAGCCTTTCAGAGCCGATCAGCAGCTCCGCACTTTCAATGGCCGCGCGGGCCTCCCCGGTGAGGCTGCCGCAGCCGCAGCCGATGAGCGTGACGGTCATGTGTCTGTCCCCTTTCGATAGCCTGTGGTGAAGTCCGGGGCATAGAGGCGGCTGCGCTCGAAGTCGCCGTTCAGGAAATCCCCCGCAAGTATCAGCGCCGTTTTGCTGACGCCCGCCTCCCGCGCGGTCTCGGCAAGCGTGCCGACTGTGCAGCGCAGGACCTTTTCTTCCGGCCAGCTCGCTTTGTAGACGATGGCGGCAGGCGTATCGGCTTTGTATGCGCCCTTGAGGAGTGCTGCCTGCACCTGCTCCAGCATCCCGGCGGAGAGGAACAGCGCCATGGAAGCACCGCTTTCCGCGAGCTTGTCAAGGGCCTCCCGCTCCGGCACCGGGGTACGGCCCGCCATGCGGGTGAGGATGAGCGTCTGGCTCAGGCCGGGCAGGGTGTATTCCGCGCGCAGGCTTGCCGCAGCGGCTGAAAAGCTGGAGACACCCGGCGTCACATCGTAGGGGATGGAAAGCCCGTCGAGCATGTCCATCTGCTCCCGGATCGCGCCGTAAAGGCTGGGGTCGCCGGTGTGCAGGCGGACGGTCATAAGGCCGCCCCTTTCCGTTTCTTCGATGGCGGCGATCACCTGCTCGAGCGTCATGCGGGCACTGTCGAGAATACGGCAGCTTTCCTTGCAGCGCTCAAGCAACGCGGAGTTTACAAGGCTTCCCGCGTAGATGACCTGATCGGCCTTTTCCAAAAGCGCCGCGCCGCGCAGGGTGATGAGATCGGGCGCGCCGGGTCCCGCGCCGACGAAGTGAACCATAGTGACCTCCAACAAAAAAGACGTGCCCGAAAAAAAAGCACGTCAAATACGCGGACAAAGTTCAACATCTGTCATTCCGAGCCAGTGCGCACACTGGCGTGGGAATCCGTTCTCCGGTAGAATGTCAGTAAACATACGATTTTCGGGGAATACGGATTGCCACACCAGTGACATCGGTCACTGGTTCGCAATGACGAGATCTGACTCTGTACGTAGGCTAAAAACGTGCTTCCGGTTCCGGCAGAAGCAGCGCCTCTCCCCCATGTATCTGACTTATCCCCAACACGCCGTCATTCCGAGGAGCGAAGTGACGAAGAATCTTTTGGATCCTTCGCTTCGCTCAGGATGACAGGCAGCGACTGGGGCTTCACAGTGACCGACTCGCCGGGACTTGCACCCGATTCCATGTCTCGCGCAAAACGAGCGGTGAGAGGCGATGTTCAATTGATGGCATTATACAGCAAGTTTTGGTTTCTGTCATCCCTTTTCTTTTCCGGATAGGTACAGGATTTCCATTCTCTTCTTGCGATAAGCGGAAAACTACGATATACTGATAAAAACAACTTACGCCGTCAAGCAAGACAAGGAGCAGGGCTATGACAGATATGACATTTGATGAAAAAACGCTGCGTTACCTCCGGACGCTGTCCCGCAGCTACCCCAACACCCAGGCAGTGACGACCGAGATCATCAACCTGCGCGCGGTGCTGAACCTGCCCAAGGGCACCGAGCACTATATCAGTGACATCCATGGCGAGTACCAGGGCCTGCGCCATATTCTGCGCAACGCCTCCGGCTCGGTGCGCCGCAAGATCGACCAGGCGCTGGGCGACTATGTCTCCGCCGCCGACCGGGACGCGCTGGCTACGCTCATCTACTACCCCGAGCGAAAACTCAGTCACATGCGCCATCATGGGCTGCTCAGCGCCGAGTGGTACACCATCACGCTCAAGCAGCTCATCGCCATCTGCAAGATCACCACCTCCAAATACACCCGCTCCAAGGTGCGCCGCATCCTGCCGAAGGAGTACGAATACATCATCAGCGAGCTCATGACCACCGGCAGCAAGGATTTCAACAAAGAGGAATACTTTGAACAGATTTTGCAGACCATTATCGAGACCGAAGCTGCCGACAGCTTCATCACGGCCATGTGCCATCTGGTGCAGGATTCCGTCATTGACAGGCTCCACGTGGTGGGCGACATCTATGACCGCGGCGACAGCCCGCACCTTGTGATGGACGAGCTCGAGAAGCAGCGCCACATCGACATTCAGTGGGGCAACCACGACATCCTCTGGATGGGCGCGGCGGCGGGCAACCTCTGCTGCATCACGAATGCCGTGCGTATATGCCTGCGTTATAACAACTATGACTTCATGGAGGGCGGCTACGGCATCAACATGCGTCCCCTGTCCCTCTTCGCGCTGGAGACCTACGCGAACGATCCCTGCGCCCTGTTCATGCCGAAGAAGGGACCGAAGGACACAGCGGACCCGCAGAACGACGAGGTCATCGCCAAAATGCACAAGGCCATCGCCGTCATCCAGTTTAAGATCGAGGGCCAGGCCGCCAAGGCCCACCCCGAGTACCGCATGGACGACCGCCTGCTGCTGGACAAGCTGGACCCGGAGCGCGGCGTCGTGGCGCTTGACGGCACGGAGTATCCGCTTCTTGATGCCAACTTCCCGACCATTGATCCGAAGGACCCCTACGCCCTCACGCCTGAGGAGCAGAAGGTTCTGGAGGGATTGCAGCTGAGCTTTCTCAACTGCGACAAGCTCCAGCACCATGTGGACTTTCTTTATAAAAAGGGTGCCATGTACCGCTACTATAACGGCGTGCTGATGTTCCACGGCTGCATCCCCATGGAGCCCGACGGCAGCTTTACGAAATTGGAGATCTACGGCGTTCAATGCCAGGGCCGCACTCTCTTCGACCGCTGCGAGGAGCTGGTACGTCAGGGCCGCTTCTCCAAGGACGAGGCTCTTCGGCAGCGCGGGGCGGACTTCATGTGGTATCTCTGGTGTGGGAGCAAGTCACCGCTTTTCGGCAAGGACAAGATGGCCACTTTCGAGCGCTACTTCATAGCCGACAAGGCCACCCACAAGGAGACCTCCGACCCCTACTTTACGCTCGCCTACAACGCCGAAGGCTGCGAGCGCGTGTTCCGGGAATTCGGCATCACCGATCCCGAGGCCGTGATCGTCAACGGCCACATCCCTGTCAAGATCCGCAAGGGCGAAAGCCCCATCAAGGTGCCGGAAAAACTCCTCATCATCGACGGCGGCATGTCCAAGGCCTACCAGTCGGTCACCGGCATCGCGGGCTACTCCCTGGTCTCCAACTCCCACCAGATGTATCTGTCGGAGCATGAGCCCTTTGCCTCGGCCGAGGATATGATCCACAACAACCGGGACATGGAATCGCGCATCATCCCGGTCAAGACCTACGCAAAGCGCGTCACCATCGCCGACACCGACGACGGGCGCGAGATCGCCGCTCAGATCGAGGATCTGAAGTTGCTGCTGGAGGCCTACCGCACAGGCGCTGTCAAACAGGACAAGCGGGCGACGACCGAAATATAAAAACACCGGGCGAGAGCTTCGCCCGGTAAATCATGTAAGGAGTACACCATGTCCGAGAACCTGAACATCTGTCTCGTCAACGATTCCTTTCCGCCGGAGATCGACGGGGTGGCAAACGCCGTCACGAATTATGCCGACATCATTACCCGCAAGCACGGGCGCTGCACCGTTGTGACGCCCGACAACCCCGCTGCGAATGACGCGGTCTTCCCCTTTCCCGTGCTGCGCTATCCGAGCGTGGACCTGACAAAGCTGGTGGGCTACTACGCGGGCTTCCCCTTCTCGCCCGAGGTGCAGAAAAAGCTTGCGGCGGAGAGGTTTGACCTCATTCACACCCACTGCCCCATCACCTCCACCATGCTGGCCCGCTCCCTGCGGGACCGTATCCATGTGCCGATGGTGCTGACCTACCACACCAAATTCGACATCGACATTGCCAATGCCATTTCCAGCAAGCTTTTGCAGGAGGAGGCAAAGAAGCTGCTGGTGGAGAACATCAGCGCGTGCGACGAGGTCTGGACTGTCAGCCGCGGCGCGGGGGAAAACCTCTGCTCCCTCGGCTATGCGGGGGATTATATCGTCATGCCCAACGGCGTGGACTTCCCCAGGGGCCGCGTTGAGGACAGCCTGATCCGGGAAGTAACGGCAGGTTATGATCTGCCCGCGGGCGTGCCGGTGTTCCTCTTTGTCGGGCGCATGATGTGGTACAAGGGCATCCGCATCATCCTCGACGCGCTGAAAGCGCTGTCTGAGACAGGCCAGGATTTCCGCATGGTCTTTGTCGGCGGCGGGACGGACAAGGCGGCGATCGTGGACTACGCCGAAAAGCTGGAGCTGACAGACCTGGTCTTCTTCGCCGAGCCCATCCAGGACCGCAGTCATATCCGCGCCTGGTACTGCCGGGCCGACCTCTTCCTCTTCCCCTCCACCTTTGACACCAACGGCCTCGTTGTGCGCGAGGCGGCGGCCTGCTCGCTGGCAAGCGTGCTCATCCGGGGCAGCTGCGCCGCCGAGGATGTGGCCGACGGCGTAAGCGGTTTTCTCATCGAGGAAAACGCCCAGAGCATGGCGGCAAAGCTCACGGAGCTGTGTGCAAGCCCCGAGGCCATGAAGGCCGTCGGTGAGGGCGCGCTGCGCGATCTCTACATCTCCTGGGAGGAGGCTGTCGACAACGCCTGCCGCCGCTATGAGGTTGTCATCGACAATTACCGCGCGGGCAGGTATCCAAAGCACACGGGGCTCACCGAGGACATCATACACAGCATCGCCCAGGGCCTGGAGGGCTACAACCGCAGCCGCGCCTTCCAGAAAGCACGCATGCGGGAGCTGAGCGACAGCTACCGTAAGCTGTGGGACGGTTTTCTGGCAGAGGGGCAAAAGCGCTTTGAGGACTACCAGGACGAGCAGAGCCGCCTGAACGCCGAGATCGAAGCGACACAGCAGCAGCTTCGCGGTAAGTTCGATGAGCTGACACGCTATCTGGATAGGTTTATGTAAATCTAATTACGTTAACAATTATGCCTTCAGCGTATGAATATCCTTTGAATACAGCCTGTCATTCTGAGCGAAGCGAAGAATCTTTCATTGCCGCATGTAACAGCACAAAGATCCTTCGCTTGCGCTCAGGATGATTTTTTATATTGCCTCTTCTGCCGCTTCGCCCTTGTACTTGCGCCGGGTGGCAAGGCCGCCGCGGATATGCCGCTCAGCTTTGTTGAGGTCCAGCAGCGCGCGCACCTGCCGATACAGCCCCGGGTTCACATGCGGAAGACGCTCGGTGAGGTCCTTGTGTACGGTGGACTTCGATACGCCGAACTTCTTCGCGGCGGCACGGACAGTCGTTTGGTTTTCGATGATATACACGGCCAGATCACAGGCCCGTTCCTCTAAGCTCTCTCGCACTCACACCACTCCCCTGCACGGCGTAAAAATCGCCGCACGTTCTCTGGGTAATGTATATGTGTGGGGCGGGTCGGTTTAGCACTGGCCTTGTGAGATCATAAGAGCTTATGGCTCCCCGTTAATGGGTTTCAAGGAACGACTTTGCGGCGGTGCTCAAGCAGATGTATCAGGAGCTCAGCAAGAAGGCAGATTAATGGCAAAAGCCGGGCAGCGCTGCAAAATGCTTTAACCCTGTCATTCCGAACAAGTGACCGATGTCACTGGTGTGGGAATCCGTACTCTTTTTGTGAAGAAAACGGATTGCCGCGACCAGTTTGCGAACTGGTCTCGCAATGACAGCGCATTTTGCAGCGCTGCCCGCTCCTATGTTTTATCCGCCTGTTTTAGCCCCCGTTCATTTTCGACAGGTACTTTGCACAGAAGGGCTTGATTATTCCGCCATCGTAAACGTGTAAGGAACAGCGGTGCAGGCGCTCGATATTGAGATTCATGGCATCCTGAAAAGCCATGGCAGAGAGCGTGAGGCTCTGGTGCCGCAGGCGGTAGAGGAAGGCGTCAAAGTCCATCTCGTCCGAAAAGTTACCGGCGGGTGGCGTCTCTTCCGGCGCGCGGCGCCAGTGTCGGGCCACATATTCCCGGTTGTCCTTTGCACAGCCCCGGCTGTGAGAGGAATGGGTGATGGAGCTGAGCGCTTTCAGCTCACCGTCCGGCTCGATAAGAAAGCTTGCATGAAAGCCGCACAGCGGATGGTCACAGCGCGAGGGCATGAAGCTGTCTATAGGGATGCCCGCCTGATCGGCAATATCTGTCATGAGCATATCGAGGGTATAGCGGTCCTTCGCTTCCGGCGCTGCGGGATAGCGGCCGAAGTAGGACACTGGCTGGAAATGAATCCCGCGCACGCCCGGGGCAAGCCGGGCGGCCAGTCTTACGATCTCACCCAGATTGTCATCGTTGACGCCTTTGACTACCGTGGGCACCAGCGTCACTCCGACGTGAAGCTCCGAGCACACGCGGATCGCCTCGAGCTTGGTTTCCAACAGGTCCCGCCCCCGGAGCGTGCGGTAAATGTCGTCACACGTGCCGTCGAACTGGAGGAACACGATGTCAAGCCCCGCGTCCTTGAGACGCTTTGCGTAGGTCCTGTCCTCCGCGAGGCGGATGCCGTTGGTGTTCACCTGGGTGTAGCTACACCCGGCATCTTTGGCATAGCGCACAAGCTCCGGCAGGTCGTCGCGCATGGTCGGCTCACCGCCGGAAAACTGCAGCAGCGGCTGACCGCATTGGCGGACGATCTCCCGGATAGCGGCCTTGCACTTCTCTATGGGCAGATCCTTACCCGCCCCGCCGTCGGCAAAGCAGTACTTACACCGCAGATTACAGAGCTGCGTGACCTCCAGAAGCGCGCAACAGGTACCGATCTCGTGTTCCGGACAGATGCCGCAGTTTTGGGGACAGGAAAAGCCACAGTTAGCCGGAAGCTCCTGCGTTTCCAGAAGCCACTTGTCAAAGTCCATTCGCCCCTGCCAGACCGGGACCTCGAAGAATCCGTGGTCCGGGCAGGTCTTTTCAAGCCAGATCTGTCCATTGTCCCTTCTTGTGAGGATCGCCGGGAGGTTTTCCAGACATACCGGGCAGACCGAGCGTGTTTTTCGTATCGTCGTTTTCATCAGCCGCCCATGGCAAGGCCCTCTTTTTTGAAGACCGTGAGCTCCAACTGATACTTGTCGGAAATGCTGTTCATCGCACCCACAAGGATCTCCTCCAGCATATCCACCGGGCAGGCGGCGCTTGCGTTGAGGATCACAGCGATATCGGCGCAGGGACGCTCAAAGCGGTGCGTGACCTCGATCTCCCGCTCGGTGCCGATGAGGTCCACCTTGCCGAAGTCGCCCTCCGGCTCCCAGGCCAGGAGCTTCAGGTGGGGGATGAGCTGTCCGGCTCCCCTGATCCCGTCCTGTACGGCACGGGCCATGTCCAGCAGATAGGCATTGCCGTCAAAGTCGTTGCAGCAGACCACCGCGCGGTACTGGATGTAGTACTCGCTGATCCTGCCCATGGCGTGCCGAAACGCCTCGCCGCCGTAGCCGATGTCCGGGCGGCGCATGGAGGCCTGTCCCCGGATCAGTGCCTGGGACAGTTCCTCCAGCCCCTCTCCGTTTCTGGCGCTGATGGCGATGACCTGTGCGAGCGGATAATGCTCTTTAAGCCATGTAAGATCCGCCTTGCGTCCGGCCTTGTCCAGCAGGTCGCACTTGTTCAGGACAACGAGATCAGCCTCCACGAGCTGGGTGTTGTAAAGATACTCCTGATCACCGCCCTGTCCGCTGCGCAGAAGCTCGACGGTTTTGGGCTCTACCAGCACCGTGAAGGGGGCAAGCTCAAACTGCCCCGGAAACTTCTCCGCGAGTCCGTGGTACACATGCTCCAGGGCGCCGACGCCAAAGCCGGGGATATCCGACACCACCAGCTCATATCCCTCGTCATAATAGCCGTTGAGGCGGTCGGCAAGCTGCTCATTGACATAGCAGATGCAGTCGTCCGTGATCTGGGATGCACTGCAGCCGCTCAGACGGGCGAAGCGGTCGTCCGCCAGACTCACCCCGTGGCCGAGGTCGTTGGAGATCATGGCGGCCTTGCCGTGGTGCGCCGTGTAATACTTCGTCAGGGCCATCATGGTTGTGGTCTTGCCGGAGCCGAGAAAGCCGCTGAACACCGCAAATTTTTTCATGTGGGTCTCCTCCTTGTTGTTTATGGCTAACTATCTGTTTGGTATCAATATAACACTCTTGCTGAAAAAAGCAATTGTAAAATCATTTTCAGCGCGGTATGATAGGCATATAAGAATTGTGGGAGGGGTACGTGATGAACGTCTATCAGGAGATTCTTTCAAAGCTCGAAGCCGGGGAGGCTGTCGCGCTGGAGACAAAGTTTCAGGGAGAATCCGGCGTGATGGCAGAGAATATGACGTGCGCGCTCGTCCCTGTCGTACCGGAGGCCGACTTGAAGGGGCGGCTATGTGCGAAGGTCACGATGCGGGAAGCGGACGGCGCGTTTACCGTAACCGAGCCCATGCTCCCGCAGGAACGGCTGCTGGTGCTGGGCGGCGGTCACATTGCGCTGCACGTTGCCGAGTTTGCGGCCAAGTGCGGTTTTCACGTCATTGTTGCCGACGACCGGCCCGACTTTGCAAACTGCGAGCGTTTCCCGCTTGCCGATGAGGTGATCTGCGACAGCTTTGAAAACGCGATCCGGAAGGTCAAACTCACCCCTTACGACTATGTGGTCATCATCACCCGCGGACACCGCCACGATGCGGACTGTCTGCGTGTACTGCTGCCGGGTGTGCGGCCCGCGTATACCGGCCTCATCGGCTCTCGGCGGCGGGTAAAGGGGCTCATGGAGATGCTTGCGGAGGAAGGATATTCCACCGAACGCATGCAGGAGATCTGCACGCCCATCGGTCTCAACATCGGCGCGGTCACACCGCAGGAGATCGCGGTGTCCATCCTCGCGGAACTCATTGCCTACAAGCGCCTGCCGGAGCATGCCGACGGCACGCGCTGCTGCTGCGATTCGGATATGGAGTTGTCCACACTTCGCTACCTTGCGGAGAATCATGACCCGAAGGCCATTGTCACTGTGATTGAGACCAAGGGCTCCACCCCGCGCGAAGCCGGGGCCAAGATGGCGGTGAGTCCGCTCGGGCAGGTCACCGGCTCCATCGGCGGCGGGTGCAGCGAGGGCGCGGTCATCCGCGACGCCGTGCGCATCATCGGCACAGGGCGTTATATGACCGTGGACATCGACCTCACCGGTGACGTAGCGGAGTCCGACGGCATGGTCTGCGGCGGCACGATGAAGGTGCTGATCCAGGACGGAACCGAAACGTAAGGATTACCCCACCGGCGCAGCCGGTGGGGTATTGTATTATTCATATAACAGTAAAATATTGGCTCCCGCGATCCCCAGCTCTTCCGGGAAGCTCGCGGGCCGTTTGTCCTTGGGCAGACGCCACCAGACGGGCGGGCTATCCTTTTTCTGGTTCTGATAGCGGAACTGAAGGATGAGCTCGAAGGGTTCCTCCATCTCCTCCGCGAAGACGACGGGAAAGCGGTTTTGCTGCGCGGCGGGGCTGAAGTAGTGTGCCCGCAGGCCGACGGCGCAAAGCCCCTCCCGGACCTCTTGCTTTGTCTCCATACGCACGCCCCAGTCCGGTATCTCAACCGTATGTGCGCCTATACGTTTGGCGCTAACTACGTTCTTGCACCCGGTCAGGATCGCCGCACGGACACTGCCGGGATCGGCAAAGAGCGCCTTGGTGGGCTTGACGGTCAGGAGCCGCCCCTCATCCATGACAGCAATGGAAGAACTCATGTTGTATGCCTCAGTGCGGTCATGGGTCACCATCAGCACCTCGCGCCCGAAACGGGCAAGCAGGTCCCTGAGTTCGATTTTCAGCGCGTCGCGCAGGTGCCCGTCAAGCGCGGAAAAAGGCTCGTCGAGTAAAAGGAGTTTCGGGTCGCTGACCAGGATGCGGGCCAGGGCCACGCGCTGCTGCTGCCCGCCGGAGAGCTGGTGGGGCCTGTGGTTTTCCAACCCTTCAAGGCGCATGAGGGCAATCATCTCATCTGCCCGGTTTTCTTTCATCGAGCGATCCTTCTCCCGGCACAGGCCGCAGAGGATGTTCTGCCGCACGGTCATGTTGGGAAACAACGCGTAGTTTTGGAACAGGTAGCCCACGCGCCGCTGCTGGGGCTTGAGGTCGATGTGCTTCTCGCTGTCAAACAGTACACGTCCGTCAAGCTCGATGCGGCCGCGATCCGGCTTCTCGATGCCTGCAATGCACTTGAGCGTCATGCTCTTGCCGCAGCCGGAGGCGCCCAGCAGACAGGTTACGTCGTTTTCCGCCGTGAAGTTCACATGAAGGGTAAACGAGCCGAGCTGCTTTTGAATGTCCACAAAAAGGCTCATTTCGCCACCGCCTTTTTCTGCCGTGTCTCCAGCATGTTCACCGTCAGCAGAACCACCGTGGAGATGGCGAGGTTCACCATCACCCAGAAAAAGGCGCCGCGCTCGTCATTAGTGCGCCAGAGCTGGTAGACCGTGGTGGAGATGGTGGCGGTGCGGCCGGGGGTATAGCCGATGAGCATACTGGTGGCACCGTATTCTCCAAGAGCACGCGCAAAGGCCAGCACTGTTCCAGCGAGGATGCCCTGGCGGCAGGCGGGCATGCGGATGCGCCAGAAGATATAGGTATTGGAAAGGCCCAGGGTCTGCCCGGACCAGGCAAGGTTCTGGTCAAAGCTCTCAAACGCGCCGCGCGCTGTGCGATACATGAGCGGAAAGGCCACCACCGCCGCCGCGAGGATACCGCCGTACCAGGTCATGACGAACTTGATGCCGTACTGCAGCAAAAACGCGCCAACAGGCCGCTTCACTCCGAAAATGAGCAGCAGGAAATAACCGCAGACTGTCGGCGGCAGAACCATCGGCAGCGTGAGGATCACATCCAGCACGCCCTTCACAACGCGCGGCAGCCGGGCTGCGTAATAGGCGAAGAAAATGCCCGTGAAGAACACCAGCACACAGCTGATGGCGGCAATGCGCAGGGAATTGAGCAAGGGATACCAGTCGATCATTTGTATACTCCGTTCAGCACAGGTGCTCCCGCCTGCCCTCAGCATACTCCTTCCAGAGCGGGGACAGGGCGCGAAGGGATTCCACTGTGCGAGGTACGGTTTCAAGGATATAGTCGATCTCTTTGTCGGTGTTGTACTCCCCGATGGACAGGCGCAGGGAGCCGCGCGCCAGCTCATAGGGGATACCGAGGCTCAAGAGCACATGGCTCGGGTCCAGGGAGCTTGAGGCACAGGCGCTGCCGGAGGAGGCGCAGATGCCCTCCCTGTCGAGCGCCAGCAGCAGGGTCTCCCCTTCGATGCCCTCAAAGCACATGTTCACCGTGCCGGGGACATGGTGCCTGAGGCTGCCGTTTATGCGGCTGTGAGGGATCTGGCTCAGCCCCGCGATCAGGCGGTCGCGCATGGCGGTAACGCGTGCGGCGTTCTCGTCCAGATTCGCGCAGGATTCCTGCAGCGCCGCGGCAAGGGCCATGATGCCCGCCACGTTCTCGGTCCCGGCGCGCTTGCCGCGCTCCTGCGCTCCGCCTTCCATAAAGGACTGCAGAGAGATGTTCTTGCGCACATACAGAGCGCCTACCCCCTTGGGTGCGTGGAACTTGTGGCCCGAGAGGGAGAGCAGGTCGATGTTCATCTTCTCCACATCAATCGGCAGATGCCCCGTCGCCTGTACCGCGTCGGTGTGGAAGGGAATGCCGCGCTCCCGGCACAGTGCGCCGATTTCCACAATGGGCTGGACGGTGCCGACCTCGTTGTTGGCAAACATGACCGTTACGAGGCAGGTGTCCTCCCGGATAACGTTTGCCACGTCCTCCAGGCGCACAACGCCGTCATCATGCACATCGAGCAGCGTCACTTCAAATCCATCCTTTTCCAGCTTTTTCAAGGTGTGGAGAATGGCGTGGTGCTCGAAGCGGGTAGAGATGATGTGCTTCTTCCCTTTCCGCGCGCCGAGGCGGGCGCAGGAATTGAGGGCCTGGTTGTCGCTCTCGGTGCCGCAGGAGGTGAAGTAGATTTCTCTGGGTGAGGCAGCCCCCAGGCAGGAGGCAACACGCTGACGGGCTTTTTCTATCGCCTCGCGCGCCTCCTGCCCGAAGCCGTAGAGGCTCGAGGGGTTGCCGTATTTTTCCGTAAGCCATGGGAGCATGGCTTCAAGGGCTGTGCGGCTGACAGAAGTTGTAGCCGCGTTGTCCGCGTACACAAACATGTTCATTCTCCTTTCGGATTTTGAAATCAAACCGCACAGCCGGAAAATGCAATCAGGCGGCCTTGGAGAAGCCGACGCCTTCAAATACCTTCATGGCCTCGTCGCCGGTCAGGTAGTCGAGGAAGGCCTGGGCGGCCTCGATATGAGCGCTGTTTTTCATAACGGCGGCGGGGTAGATGACCTGGCCGCACATCTCCTTGGTGGCGGTGTCCACGACCTCAAGGCCGGCGGAGAAGGCGTCGGTGCCGTAGACAACGCCGCAGTCCACGCTGGCTTCCTTGACCTGGGTTGTGACCTCCTTGACGTTGGAGCCGTAGGTGATGAGGCCCGCCTTGGCGAGATCCTCCTCGTTCAGCTCATAGTAGGCCAGGATCTTCTGAGTGTACTGGCCGACAGGCACATCGCTGTTTCCCATGGCAAAGAACACGTCGCCGGCTTTGAGCAGCTCCACAAGCTGATCAAAGGACTCGATCTTCTTGGGGTTGCCCTCGGGAACGACCAGCGCGACCTTGTTCTCCAACAGATTGATGCGGCTGTCCGAAAGGACGAAGTCAAGGCCGTCGGGGTTTGCGTCCTTGTCCTTGGAAGCATCGAGCTGGTTCATCTGCTTCGGAGCGGCGGAGATGAACAGATCGCAGTCCGCGCCCTCCTGAATCTGGGTCTTGAGCGTGCCGGAGGAGTCGAAGTTGCAGGTGATGGTGATGCCGGGGTTTGCTGCCTCATACTTGTCCTTGAGCTCGGTGAGCGTCTCGGTCATGGAGGCAGCGGCGAAGACGATGAGCTCTGTCTTCTCATCAGCAGCCCACGCTGCGGGGGCGGCGCACAGTGCCAGCACCATCGTCAGAGCCAGCAGCAGTGCCAGGATTTTGCTTGTTTTCATTTTGTTTTTCCTCCTTTTCCCGTCTTTCAGGGAAAAATATTCTTGGAAGTCCTGAATCAATCGCCGCGTGTGTCCTGATGGCATATTTCCCCTCTGATTTTGTCTCGAAATCTTGACACACACAAAGTATGCCTGCGATTTTTCACCTTCATCAGGCGAAAAATCTGCTCACCAGTCCGCACACTTCGATTGATTCAGCCCTTCCATATAAACGTGGATTTACACGCTTATACCGGAAAAATGTTATATGGGTATCGGCTTAACTCCGCAAGACTCGGTATGTGATCGCAGGGGCGATTCACGAATCGTCCAGCGGTAGTAGCTGAGTCAAGCCCAGTCGAATCCGAAAACCCGCCCGTGTACTGCCGGGCCGTTCGTGAACGGCCCCTACGATATACATTTTGCTTGTTTGCTGAGTGAAGCCAATACGCATAAATGTTTATACTCCCTTTCCAAAACCGCAGTTGGGGAAGTGGCAGACGGGACAGTTGAGGCACAGGCCGCCGTGGCCGAGGCCCGCGAGCATTTCGCGGGTGATGGGGGTGTCGGTCATGAGATAGGGCAGCAGCAGATCAAAGATCGTGCGCTTTGCGTACATGACGCAGCCGGGCAGGCCGCAGACCGGGCGGCCATCGGGCATGTAGGACACCAGGAACATCGCCCCCGGCAGAACAGGCGACCCGTAGGAGACAATATTCGCCCCGCTGTTTTTGATCGCAAGCGGCGTCTTGTCGTCCGGGTCCACGCTCATACCGCCGCTGCAAAGCACCATCTCACAGCCATGATCCAGCATGTCCCTGATGGCAGCGGTGATCTTTTCGTGGTCGTCGTTCAGTACCGCGTGCTCCACCATCTCCGAGCCGCCGAACTCGCGCAGCTTGTCCACGATGACGGGCGTAAAGGTATCCTGAATGCGGCCGTAAAAAACCTCGTTGCCGGTAGTGACCACGCCGACCTTCTTTGCTTTGAGCGGTACAAGACGCATAAGCGGCTCGGGGCCCACGACTTTCTTTGCCTTTTCCATGCGCGCCTTCCCGATCACAAGCGGGATCACGCGGGTGCCGCAGAGCTTGTCGCCCTTCTTCACCACAAAGCCCGAGGCGCGGGTGGCAATCATCATGTCGCCCAGGGCATTGACGGCGCGCAGACGCTCGATGTCAATGAGCAGCAGCCCGTCAATGTCGGCAACGAGTTCAATCTTGCCCTCCTTGGGCTCGGTGGCGTGCATGTTCTCACTCATGCACAGATCGCGCAAAATCGCCGCCGCCTCGTCCTCATGGAGCATGGTCTCGTCATTTTCCCAGATGTAGATGTGATCCTTGCCCACGCTGAGCAAAACCGGCACATCCTCCGGCTGGATGATATGGCCCTTGCGGAAGACCGGGCCCTTCTTCTCGTCCTTGATAATCTGGGTGATGTCGTGACACAGCACGTGGCCGACGGCATCTTCGGTTTTCATGAGCTTCATAAGATGGCCTCCTGTCAAAGTATCGCTTCGCCGCAAAGGCGGTTAATTTCGTTCTGTATGGTTTCGGCTGTCTGCCGCCGCTTTTCATGGGCGGCAAGGGCCTCCGACGTTTTGCATTTGGAAAGGCTGCGGTCAAAGCGTTCGGCAATGGGCACGCGCTTACGCCCCTGCACGGCCTTGTCTGCGATGTATACGACAGCAGCTTCATTCAGTTCCATGGTATCCGGGTCGTGGTGCTGGCGCACGATTTCGGCAATCTCGGGGTATCCCAGCTCCTTGAGCCACATCGCGCCCAGCGCAGCGTGGTCCTTTTCCGTGCGGGCCAGATCGTGCAGCAGGGCGGCGTGGTGGATAAGCGGCACATCCAGTGCAATTCCCTTTCCCGCAAGCACCTCACATAGTTCGTCGGCAAGCGCGGCCACGGCCTCACAGTGGGCGATCAGGTCCGTGTCGGCTCCGGCTGCTTTCAGCAGTGCATGACAGACGTTATCGTCCAGATTTAGTTTACATAACTTTCCTATCTCTTTGACTGTCCACGTCTCCCCGTCGGCTTCCAGCGTAGAAACGGAGGTATAGCCCAGTTTTTTCCGCTGCCCGGTGATGGAGGCGATGGCGGATTTATGACTCACGACGGCGATATCGCCGCTGCTCTGCCGCAGACATTGCAGCAGGGCCGCACGCATTCTTAAACGCACGGCTTCGTCCGTCTCCGCGCCGTCCGGCAGCAGGGTCGAATCATTCTCCCGCGCGGCGTAGAGCGCAGGGAAGCGGCGCATGATTTCAGTAAAGGGCAGGCCGTCCCACGCGCCCATGCGCTGTTCTTCAAGGCCATCGACTGTGATGGGATCAGGACACAGCGGCAGGGCGGTTTCGCGGGCGCGGATAAGGGTACTGCAAAAGACTGTCTCCACCCCGTCAAGAGCAGGCACGAAGGGCAGCAGCGCCGCCTGCAGGCGGCCCAGCGTCCCAAGCGGAATGTCCGTTTGACCGCCGATGCACCAGCGCTCTCCGAGGGGGATGTCCGGCATGGCATGGCGGATCAGATAGATTGTTCTCATTGCAGCTCGTCCCCGAAGTATTCTTCAAACAGGCTCGATGCCTCCTGCCGGAGATGCGCGGTATAGCGCGTGTAGCAGTCCAGCATGCGGCGGCCCTTTTCGGTCAGCCTGCTCTCGCCGCCGTTGGCCCCGCCCTGGCTGCGCTCGATCAGCGGAAAGTGCAATTGGGATTCCAGAGCGCGGATGATGTTCCAGCCGCCGGAATAGGAGATCTGCATGCGCTGGCAGGCAAGGCGCACGGAGCTTGTCTCGTCCACCAGCTCCAGGAGCATGGCAGTCTTCTCATCAAAGAAGGGCTTTTCCCGTGAAAGGGACACCGACAGCTCCGGGCGAATGAGGTGCGCATTGTGGCAGCGCAGAAGCTCCGCATAATCCGCGGGCGTGTCCGCATCGTGCAGGACGCCGGGGTCCTCGACCTCCACGCGGGTCATGTCCGTTCCGCAGCGGGAGATCGCCCCCTGAAGGCCGCCTTCGCCCGAGTCACACAGCAGGGTGTCCACAAGGCTTGAGGCAATCAGCAGCGGATGCCCGGTCTTCCCCTCGCACACGGGGCAGGCAAGCTCTGCATCCGTCTCCATGAGCTGCGTCACCGTGAGGGAAGTGAAAAGCGGGATATCCACAGGCGTAAAGAAAATGCGGTCGCATTTGTCCTTGAGGTAGGCAAGGCCGATTTTTGCAGAGTCAAACATCTGGGTGCTTGCGTAATCTTCATTGCGCAGGAAGACCAGGCCAAGGTTTGAAAGGTGCCGCTCGAGCTGCTGCGCGTTGTAACCTGTGACCACGACGATCTTCGTCACGCCCGCCTGGTGAAAGGTGGCGACAATGCGCTGGGCTATCGAGATGGAACCGATATTCAGCATGGGCTTAAAATCTCCCATGCGCGAGGACATACCCGCCGCCACAATGACCGCTCCGATCTGCACAAAAAACACCTTCCAAATCTTGCGAATTACATTTTTTTAATCTTCGATTATTTTAAGTATACATGCATTGTAGGGAAAAGGCAAGGCTAATATCTTTACATTTTCGTTTTTTCGTCCTAAACTGTGATCATGGAGTGTGATGAGCATGAAGCTTTACATCTGGGGCACCGGCTGCGGCGCGGGGGATCTTATCGATCACGGGCTGGATGTATCACAGGTCTGTGCCTTTTTGGATTCTGCGCCCGCATCTGACAGCTTTCTGGGCCGTCCGGTGCTGCACCCGGAAGAAGTCAAAGACGAAGGCACTGACCTGATCCTGGTCGCCAGCCGCCATGTGGAAGAGATTGCGTCAAAGGCGGCGAAGCTTGGAATAACTGCGGATAAGCTTGTATTTCTGAAAAGCAACTGGCAGCTTTGTGACCGCAACCGGGACTATACGGCGGCGGAGAGTATTCTTGATCAATCTTATCTGGACAGCGTCAGAGCGCCGCAGCATGCTGTGCGCGAGCCGCTGTGGGTTTCGGAAAGCCCGCTCACGGCGCGTGATCTGGAAAACGACTATGTCCGCACACGCACGCTTGAGGTTCTGTGCCGGGAGCTTGCGGACGTGCCCGGCGCGGCGGCGGAGCTGGGCGTGTACCGGGGCGGCTTTGCCCGGTGCATCAATGCCCTGCTGCCGGAGCGGACGCTCTACCTTTTTGATACCTTTGAGGGTTTTGATGAAACAGAAGCAAAGGACGCGGCAGCGGGCTTTGTGCAGGCCCACCGCAACACCGGGGCCGACCGGGTCCTGCGCCTCATGCCGCACCCGGAGAAAGTCATCGTCAAGCAGGGGCTTTTCCCGGCAAGTCTCGGCGGGCTTGAAGACCGTTTCGCGCTGGTTTCGCTGGATGTGGATCTGGAGGAGAGCAGCCTTGCCGGGCTTCGCTGGTTCTATCCGCGGCTCAGTCCCGGCGGCTTTCTGTTGCTGCACGACTACAACTCCCCGCGCCTGCCGGGGGTAAAGAGGGCCCTGCGGCGCTTTGAAGCCGAGTGCGGACAGCGTCTTCCCGCCGTGCCGCTGTGCGATGTAAACGGTACCTTGGTATTGTGTAAATGTCATGAAATAAGCACAAAGTAATTGGATAGTTGTTCCGATCATTTGTGCAAATCATTCAAAAAGCAACCCGCATTTTCTGCGAGTTGCTTTTCTTTGTAATTTGAAACCCGCGTAGTCCGAGGGTTAAAATGTACTTGTAAGAATTTGAGTATCGGAGGCTTGGCCATGGATGAGGAGCTGTTTGAGCTGACCGCAAGCGAAGTGACCGTGGAGATCAAGGACCCCGCCACCGGGAAGATCTACCGGCGGGAGCTGCCCATCGACTACTACGAAAACGCAAACTTCCTGCGTCTGCGCGGCGAGAACATGGACGGCAGTCTCGCCCAGCTTGTCTTCTACACTCCGCGCGGGATTGAACGCGTGAAGGACATCACCGGCAAAGGTCCCGACCACGACAGATGTGGGACACATGAACACCACTGAGCGCAAACCTGGACAAGGTCGTAAATTAACTGGAAATATATGAGGAGGTAAACACATGATCAAGAAAACGCTTATCATCAACGGCGTGACCAGAAACCTCGTGCTGGACAAGGACGAGACGCTGGCAACCGTCCTGCGTGAGCACCTGCTGCTGACCGGCTGCAAGATCGGGTGCGGCGAGGGTCACTGCGGCGCATGTAATGTCATCATGAACGGCAAGGTCACCAAGGCCTGCATCTTCAAGATGAGCAGAGTGCCCGACAATGCCGAGATCACCACGATTGAAGGCGTCGGCACACTGACCGACATGCACCCGCTGCAGGTGGCGTGGATGGCCTACGGCTGCGCCCAGTGCGGCTTCTGCACCCCCGGCTTCATCATCAGCGCCAAGGTGCTGCTGGAGAACAACCCCAACCCCACCCGCGAGGAAGTGCGCGACTGGTTCAACAAGCAGCGCAACCTCTGCCGCTGCACCGGCTACAAGCCCCTGGTTGATGCCACCATGGCCGCTGCCGCCGTCCTGCGCGGTGAGATGAGCAAGGAAGACCTCATCTTCAAGCCCACCGGCGACTCCATCAAGGGCACCAAGTTCATCCGTCCCTCTGCCGCCCAGAAGGTCACCGGCACCTGGGACTTCGGCGCCGACGACGCGCTCAAGATGCCCGGCTGCCTGCGCCTTGCCCTGACCCAGGCCAAGGTCTCCCACGCCAACATCAAGAACATCGACATTTCCGAGGCTGAAAAGATGCCCGGCGTCGTGAAGGTCATCACATACAAGGACATCCTCGCCGCCGGCGGCACCAACCAGATCAACGGTCTTGTCATGCTGCCCAAGCACAACAAAACCGACGGCTTTGAGCGCCCGGTCCTCTGCTCCGACAAGATCTTCCAGTTCGGTGACGCCATCGCCATCGTTGCTGCCGACACCGAGGCCCACGCCCGCGCCGCAGCCGACGCCGTGAAGGTTGAGATCGAAGAGCTGCCCGCTTACATGAGCGCGCTGGACGCCATGGCGCCCGACGCCATCGAGATCCATCCCGGCACCCCCAACGTCTTCTATGAAACCAACTGCATCAAGGGACCCGACTTCGACTGGGATTCCATCCCCGATGAGCAGCAGGTTGAGATCGAGAGCTACTGCTCCCGTCAGCCCCACCTGCACCTCGAACCGGACAACGGCTACGGCTACATCGACGAAGACGGCATGGTCACCGTGCACTCCAAGTCCATCGGCATCCACCTGCACATGCCTATGATCGCGGCCGGCATCGGCGTCCCGATGGAGAACCTGCGCCTCGTGCAGAACCACGCGGGCGGCACCTTCGGCTACAAGTTCTCTCCCACCAATGAGGCTTTGATCGGCGCGGCCGTCAAGATCCTCGGCAAGCCCGTCTCCCTCAACTTCAACCAGTTCCAGAACATCACCTACACCGGCAAGCGCTCCCCCGCCTTCATGCATATCAAGCTCGGCGCGGACAAAAACGGCAAGCTGCTGGCCCTGTGGGGTGACAACTATGTCGATCACGGTCCGTACTCCGAGTTTGGCGACCTGCTCACCATGCGTCTGAGCCAGTTCACCGGTGCGGGCTATGGCATCAACTCTATCCGCAACAAGAGCCAGACCGTCTTCACCAACCACGCCTGGGGCTCCGCCTTCCGTGCCTACGGCTCTCCTCAGTCCTACATGGGCTCCGAGATTGCCATCGACTGCCTGGCCGCCAAGATGGGCATTGATCCCTTCGAGATGCGCGCCATGAACTGCTACAAGGAAGCTGAGAAGACCACCATCCCCACCGGCTACCCGCCCGAGGTCTACTGCGAGGAGGCCCTGTTCGACAAGGCCCGCCCGCTGTATGAGGCAGGCAAGAAGAGAGTTGCCGAGAAGAACGCCGCCTCCGACGGCCGCTACAAATACGGCATCGGCGTGTCCCTGGGCGTTTACGGCTGCGGCCTTGACGGTGTGGACTCCTCCTCCGCTTACGCCGAGCTCAACCCCGACGGCACCGTAACGATGTACGCCGCGTGGGAGGATCACGGCCAGGGCGCCGACATGGGCGTGCTCGTCTCCGCGCATGAGACCCTGCGTCAGGCAGGCATCAAGCCCGAGCAGATCCGCCTTGTCATGAACGACACCAAGATCACCCCGAACGCAGGCCCCGCCGGCGGCTCCCGCTCTCAGGTCATGAGCGGCAATGCCTGCCGTCTCGCTGCCGAAAACCTGCTTGCCGAGATGAAGAAGGACGACGGCACCTACCGCACCTATGACGAGATGATTGCCGACGGCAAGAAGACCAAGGTCGAGGGCAACTGGGTCACCACCTTCTGCGCCGATCACCCGATCGACCAGGATACCGCCCAGGGCGAGCCTTTTGCCACCTACATGTACACCATCTTCCTGCCTGAGGTCCGCGTGGACACTCAGACCGGCAAGGTTAAGGTCGAGAAGTTCACCGCTGTTGCCGACGTGGGCACCATCATGAACCGCCTGCTTGTCGAAGGCAACTTCTACGGTGGTCTTGTACAGGGCATCGGCCTTGCGCTGACCGAGGACTTTGAGGATCTTAACAAGCACACCAGCCTTCTCAAGTGCGGCATCCCGTACCCGAACGATGCCCCCGATGACATCGAGCTGCACTTCAACGAGACCTACCGTCCCAACGGCCCCTACGGTGCCGCCGGCTGCGGCGAGGCTCCTCTGGATGCCCCGCACCCCGCCATCCTCAACGCTATTTACAACGCTACCGGTGCCCGCATCACCCGCATCCCGGCCCTGCCGGAGAAGGTGCTCGAAGCGCTCAAGGCTCTGGAATAATCCGCAGGACAATGCTATAATAGGGCTGTGAAGAAAGTCTTAGCCCTCATAGAACTGCAATGAACAACGTAGGGGAGGGGCTTGCCCCTCCCGTGCGCAGTGCAGTCTCTATCTGCAAAATGTACGGCGATTTCGCACTTTCTTACGAATTCGCCGTACATTTTCAATTTCATACAGTTTACCTGCCGGGAGGGGCAAGCCCCTCCCCTACAGGATTTATTGAGACGGAGGGAGGCTGTTCCCATGGCGCAGATTCAGGAGCGCGGCTCCACACATGTGTATAAAGTCAACAAAATCTCCAAGGAAGAGATGGAGAGCATGGTGGAGCGCTGCGTGTACGAGCATCCACCCTTCTGCAGCGCGGCCTGCCCCCTGAAGCTGGACGCCCGCGCCTTCCTGGAGGCAGCGGCAGGCGGAAATTTCAAAAAGGCTCTGCAGCTTTATGAGAAGATCGCGCCCTTCCCGCTCGTCCTTGCCATAGGCTGCGAAGCCCTGTGTGAGCACAAGTGCCGCCTCGGGGAGATCGGAGACGCGGTACAGATCCGTGCGGTGGAAGAAGCCGTTGCCCGTTTCGGGCAGATGCAGAAGCTGGGCAGCGTTTTCCGCACACGAAAGAAGAAAAGCGTCGCCATCTTCGGTTCCGGTCTCTTTGCGCTGTTTCTCGCGGGAGAGATCGAAAAGAAAGCCTATCCGCTGACCGTCTTCTGTGAGGAAGCGGACCTGGAAAGCTTCCTGCATGCCGAGACAGGCTTTCTCGATGAAGACGCCTTCCGAGCAGAACTCAAACGCTTAAAGGGCAAGGACATTCAGTTTGAATTTGGCTGCACCATTGACCGCGCATTCTTTGAGGAAAAGCGCGCCGCTTTCGACGTGGTGTGTGCTTCTCCCGCGGTTCAGAAAAGGGTGTTCCCGGATGCTGTCAGCATCCCGGAACTCATGTACTGTGAAGGCGAAAAGCTCGTCTCCGGCTCATATGCCGGGGTCATGGACGCGGCCTTCGGCGCGAAGAAGGCAGCGCTCACAGTGGACAGGCTGGCCCAGAATCTCGACCCGCGCAACACCCGCGGGCAGGAGGGTCCGGTGGAAAGCGCGCTGTATACCGATCTGAGCGAGGCAAAGGCGCTTGCGAAAACGCCCATGAGCGGCACGGGTTACACGAAAGAAGAGGCGATTGTAGAAGCCTCACGCTGCATTCAGTGCCGCTGCGAGGAATGCCTCAAAAGCTGCGCCTACCTTGCACACTATAAAAAACACCCCGGTCTCTTTGCCAAAGAGATTTACAACAACACCCAGATCATCATGGGCGACCACCAGCTAAACAAGCCCATGAATTCCTGCGCCCTGTGCGGCCAGTGTACGGTGGTCTGCCCCAACGGGGTGGATATGGCGCGGGTATGTCTCGACGCGCGGCGGAACATGGTGTCCACCGACAAAATGCCGCTGGCACCCCATGAATTTGCCCTGTTGGACATGTTGTTTTCCAACGATGAGGCGTTTTTAAGCCGTCCTCAACCGGATTTTGATATCTGCAAATATGTCTTCTTCCCCGGCTGTCAGGCCTCTGCCATCGCGCCGGAGACCGTGAAGGCCGCCTACCTTGACCTGTGCGAAAGGCTCGACGGCGGCGTAGGGCTGATGCTGGGCTGCTGCGGTGCGATCGGGGACTGGGCCGGGCGCACGGAGATGCAGGAGCAAACAAAGGAATTTCTCGACCGGGAACTCAGTAAGCTTGGGGATCCGATTGTGATTGCGGGCTGCCCGACATGCAAAAAAGAGCTTCAATCCCATGAGGGTCTGCAGATCATCGGCATCTGGGATGTGCTGTTAAAACTCGGCCTGCCCGGGGGCGGGCACGGGCTTGAGCGTCCGGCGGCACTGCACGATTCCTGCGGTGCGCGCGGGGACGAGGGTACCCAGAACGCGATCCGCGCATTGGCAGAGCAGCTCGGCTGCACACTGCTTGATACCCCGTATTCCGGAGACCGCTCCCCCTGCTGCGGCTACGGCGGCCTCTCCGCCTACGCAAACCGAGAGGTAGCAAAGGAACTCACCGACAAATGTCTCGAGCGTTCGGACGCGCCGTACATCTCCTACTGCATGGCCTGCCGGGACCGCTTTGCCAGAGAGGGTCGGGAGTCAAAGCACATTCTGGAGCTCATTTACGGCACCGACGCAGGCGCGCCGCCGGATATCAGTGAGAAACGCTATAACCGCCTGACACTAAAGCGTGAGCTTTTATGGGAGCTCTGGCAGGAGGAGACGAAGGAAATGAAGCTGGATTATGAGCTCAGTTATACCGAAGAAGCAAGGCGCATGATGGACGAGCGCATGATCCTCACCGAGGATGTAATCGCTGTGATGGACGAGGTGCGCAAGACCGGGGCCTGCATCTTTGACGAAGAGAGCGGACTGTATATCTCCTGCCGCAGGATCGGCAACGCCACCTTCTGGGTGAAGTTCAGCCGGGAGGGCGATGAAAGCTATCTTGTACATCGGGCTTGGAGCCACAGAATGCAGGTTGTAAAGCGGGAAGGTTAATTATGGCTGAGAAGAATTACTATACCATCGACCCGGAAGGGAAACTCAAGTGCATGAAGTGCGGCGTCCCGCTCATCAAAGGCAAGGCCAAGTTCATGTATCTCGACAACGGCTTTCCGGTGGAACTGCCGGTCTGCCCTGTGTGCGGCTTTGTCTATGTGCCGGAGGAGCTGGCGCTGGGCAAGGTGGCCTCGGTGGAGCGGGCGCTGGAGGACAAATGAACGGGCACCCGGGCGGCGAGGCTCATACCCGCCTCATGATAACCCTGGCTGATTTGACAGCAGGTGCAAGTGTGCTCGACATGGGCGCGGGCAGCGGCGAGGCGGTGCGGCTGATGCAGGCATTGGGCTATGACGCGCACGGGATCGACCTCGAACCGCGGAGCGACGAGGTGATGCAGGGTGACTTTCTGCGCCTGCCGTACCCCGACGGGCACTTTG